>Ga0302200_10001730_pt1 | contig 19984 bp, 11 predicted proteins | sample II_Bog_N3_1_FD_194585 | JGI IMG/M metagenome (GOLD analysis project Ga0302200, IMG submission 194585) | Peat permafrost microbial communities from Stordalen Mire near Abisko, Sweden - II_Bog_N3_1 | ecosystem: Environmental > Terrestrial > Soil > Wetlands > Peat | place: Sweden: Abisko... | reverse complement strand
TCGTCATCCCCTTCATCTATCCCGTCTGCATCTCCGTCATTATCGAGTTGCGGAACGGTTTTCTGTTGTATGACTATAGAAGTCGCTCTTGTTCAGTTATGGGTTAACGAAGTAAGATTAAATGAGACTATGGAACTCCAATATGAAGATGATTATATTCAAAGTTGGGTTTTCGAATTTGAAGAATCAGATCCATCAGTTGAAACTTCAGTGGTAGTGGTCGGTATCGATACTAAATCAATAACTTATGGTGAAATGAATATGTTATGTTCAAGTACAAGAATTGGTTCTAGATGGAATATGGGAACAACGACAAGTATATCTGGTACATATTCATGGAAGTCAGTAACTTCTATTGGTGGCCTTGATGTGATGGAATTCCCAACTAGTACAGGATGCACAGGTGATTCGTATTATTATTCCAATTGTTATAACGCGGGATCTTACCAAGAAAAGTCGGCGGCGTTCAATTCTGTTGTGGCAAGTGAATCTGTATCTGTATTCAACTTTACTTCCTGTGACAATGATAATTCAAGACCAATCCAAGCTTATGAGATTAATCTTATGAAGAGTGAGTATTGGGCCATAAGGAGAAATTTGCCGACAGAAGAGGTAGATTGTGATTACCTTTCCACCATGCCTCCATTCCTTCCGCCCACTATAGCTCCAACCCTGTTGGAAACTCATCACCCATCCAAATCCCCCACTACTGATAAACCAACTAAATCCCCATCCAAATCCCCCACTACTGATAAACCTACTAGATCTCCATCCAAATCCCCCACTACTGACAACCCAACTAAATCTCCATCCATCTCCCCAACTACTGATAACCCGACTAAATCTCCGTCCACCTCCCCAACCACTGATAACCCAACTAAATCTCCATCCATCTCTCCAACCACTGACAACCCAACTAAATCTCCATCCATATCCCCCGCCACTGACAACCCGACTAAATCTCCATCCAAATCCCCTACTACTGACAACCCGACTAAATCTCCAACCAAATCCCCTACTACTGACAACCCGACTAAATCTCCAACCAAATCCCCATCTAAATCCCCCACTACCAACACCCCAACTAAATCCCCATCATCAAGTCCAGTCACTAGTAAACCTACTAAATCTCCCACTACCGATACCCCAACTAAATCCCCGACTAAATCCCCGTCATCGAGTCCAGTTACAACATTCCCATCCAAGAGTCCCTCTACTGTAAAACCCACTAGATCCCCAACTAAATCACCCATTACCAGTAAACCCACCAAATCACCCACTACCAGTAAACCCACTAAATCACCCGCTACCAGTAAACCAACAAAGAATCCAACCAAACCCACTTATTCCCCAACACTTAAACCAACAATCCCCCCAACAACCCTGACACCAACCATTAAACCAACAAATTTCCCATCCTCCTCCCCTACTATCACTGTCACCTCTGCTGTCACTTCATCCTCCATCATGACTTCTTGTATCCCGCCAAAAGCAGATATTATCTGGGTTATTCAAGCAAGTTCAGCGACAATGCAAACCTATGGTTTCTATAATATGACTTCATTCATCTCCTCTTTTATCCTGAATTCCCCTATATTATCAGTGAATACATTGAGGATGGGATATGTTATATACGCAGGGACGAGTATAATGTTCCCACAGTATTCAAACATTTATCAGAGTATCAATATCACGGATTACCCATACTCTATAAATAACTCCTTGTTGTCCCGCAGTGTGAATAATGTATCAGCGAATGGCGGAACAACGAATACCCAAGGAGCTTTGGAATATGTTTATAACAATATGTTCAACTCTTATAGATCAGGAGCAGCGAGATATGTCATCCTTGTTACTAATTCCGTCCCAACTAATAACGCCGGGATTGCTACAGGAACGGAAATGGAGGAATTGGAATCGATCGCCTCTGAATTGATTGAAAACCTGGATGTCATCATGATCACCCTCAAAGTGGGGTCATCTCTTCCAGCCGGGTTTTTAAGTGGATTCTCTCAGTATATTTTCTCCGTCCCGGATTTTCGTGCTAGTAGTTTCAATTCATTCATTCAGAGTGGAACCATCTGTTTTTCCACCAATTCCCCTACCAATTCCCCCACTATTTCCACTCCGACCATCTCCCCCACCATTTCCAACCCTACCAGAGGACCAACCATTGCTCCAACCAGATTACCATCCCATGTCCCGACCACTTCCACCCCAACCAATCAACCATCCAAAACACCTACGAGCAGCGAGCCGACAAAAACCCCGAGTACTTCCCCAATCTCTTCAGTGCCATCGAGAGGACCAACGACAGCGAATCCAACCACCGCTCCTTCTACTGTTGGCCCTACCCGTACCCCGACCACTTCCATTCCGACTAAATCGCCGACCAAATCGCCATCCAGCAGTAAACCAACCAAAGGCCCGACTACCAGCAAACCCACTAAATCGCCATCCAGCAGTAAACCCACCCTGAATCCAACCACCTCCCCTTCTACTGTTAGCCCCACCCATACCCCGACCACTTCCACTCCGACTAAATCACCCACTAAATCTCCATCCAGCAGTAAACCAAGCAAAGGACCAACCTCGTCAGTTCCAAGTAAATCGCCGTCAAAATCACCCATCACCAGTAAACCCAGTCAAAATCCAACCTCTTCGATTCCCACTAGATCACCCACCAAATCACCGACCACCACTAAACCAACCAAATCCCCAACCACTGTGAAACCCACCCTAAATCCGACTACCAATAAACCCACCATGAATCCAACTACAAGTCTACCAACCAAATCGCCATCGAGATCTCCCACTAAGTCACCAACCACCACTAAACCAACCAAAAATCCAACCACTGTCAAACCCACCCTGAATCCAACTACTGCAAAACCCACCCTGAATCCTACCACAAGCCAACCAACCAAATCCCCATCAAGATCACCCACCAAGTCACCAACCACCGCTAAACCAACCAAAACCCCAACTACTGCAAAACCCACCCTGAATCCAACTACCAGTCAACCAACCAAATCCCCATCAAGATCACCCACCAAGTCACCAACCACCACTAAACCAACCAAAAACCCAACTACTGCAAAACCCACCCTGAATCCAACTACCAGTCAACCAACCAAATCCCCATCAAGATCACCCACCAAGTCACCAACCACCGCTAAACCAACCAGGGGCCCGACTACCAGTAAACCAACCAAGAACCCAACCACGAGTAAACCATCATTAAATCCAACTACCTCTGTACCAACGAAATCCCCATCAAGATCGCCCACTAAATCACCAACCAGCAGTAAACCAACCAAGAACCCAACCACCAGCAAACCATCATCCACTCCAACCACCAGTACCCCAACCAAAACCCCAACCACCAGTATACCAACTCAAATACCAACAAGATCCCCGACACCTCCAACTACCCAAAGACCAACAAAATCCCCTACCCCGCCAACTACTCACCATCCAACCAACTTGTATTTATGCGGAATGGTCACTTGTTGTCTAAGAGTTGATTCCGAATTATTGGAGCTGTGGGTTAATGAAGTCCAGATCATATCGGTAGTAGAACAATATCCACAGCAATGGATAGCTACATTCCCAGAACCTGATCCCATGTTGGAAACTTCGATAGCTGTAGTGGGATATGAAGTAGGGGAATTAAATTTGATGTGTCAAAGTACGAGATTAAATTCAAGGTGGAATATGGGAACTGGTTAATATAATAATAATTCACAATCTTTAATGTTTCCCCTCTTCTTGTTGTTCCTCGCTTATGTACATGGGTCTCCGTTCCTGGAAAATTATTTTACCTCTTGCATCTCGAATACGTATTCGACAAATCCTTATGCCCAAGGTTATAATAACGCATATTCTACTTGTCTGGGTGTTGTGATTCAAGGAACAATGTTATATTATTATGAAACTTGTAGTGAAGGATCAGGGATTGTTACACTATATATGGATTCAGGGTGTACAACATTGCCTTCATATCCAAACTCGGCAAACTGTTATCAAGGTTCAAGAATGTGTTGTGTGTTTTATTTCACTCAACCAAATTCAGGACAAGAGACTCCTCTATGTGGCAGCTCCTTTACTACCCTGACACCCACTAGTACTCCTACCATTCCATCCACTCGGGCCCCGGGATCAACTCTCACGCCCACCTTTGCTCCAACCACTCGTCAGCCAGTTCAGTCGTATGCTCCAACCGTGCCGACTACATATTCGCCGTTTTCTTTCATTCCAACTAGATTGCCGACACCACCGAGTACTTATACCCCTACTTTCCAGCCAACTCAACCCACTACTTATAGTCCAACTCAGCCCACTACTTATAGCCCAACTTCAAATAAACCAACTAAATCACCAAAGACAAGTAAACCCACCAAATCACCATCCACCAGCCCATCTACTTCTACTCCAACCAAATCTCCTTCGTCAAGTAATCCAAGTAGATCGCCCTCGTTTGGCCCAACGACAACCAAACCAACTAAATCACCATCCATCAGTCCGTCTACTTCTACTCCAACCAAATCCCCTTCAATTAGCAAACCAACCAAAACTCCAACCACCAGTACTCCGACCAAATCCCCGTCTTCGAGCAAACCATCAAGATCGCCTTCATCATCTCCGTCAACTAGTAAACCAACCAAATCCCCGTCTATCAGTCCATCATCAAGTAAACCAACTAAATCTCCAACCACCAGTACTCCGACCAAATCCCCGTCTTCGAGCAAACCATCAAGATCACCATCCAGATCCCCATCTATAAGTCCATCATCAAGTAAACCAACCAAATCCCCGACTGTGAGTCCTTCTACTGCTAAACCAACTAAATCCCCATCTATCAGCCCATCATCAAGTAAACCAACTAAATCTCCAACTATCAGTCCATCATCAAGTAAACCATCAAAATCACCATCACTGTCTCCATCAACCAGTATCCCATCAAAATCACCATCACTGTCTCCATCAACCAGTATCCCATCAAAATCACCCTCATTGTCGCCATTAACTAGTACACCAACCTCCTCTCCGTTGACTAGCATCCCGTCTAAATCCCCCTCAATTAGTAACCCAACAAAATCACCTTCATTCTCTCCATCAACCAGTATCCCATCAAAATCACCTTCACTGTCCCCAACAACTAACACCCCAACAAAATCGCCCTCCTTGTCTCCATTGACCAGTGCACCAACCTCATCCCCGGCTACCAGTACTCCAACCGCCCATCCAACAGTTTTGCCCTCGTGGTCGCCTAGTTATTCGCCATCACTTGCGATTTATGGGTGGAAGTCAATTTCGTCTATGAGTAATGGGTCTTTTCCTAATGGAACTGACGGATGTTATAACTTCTACCAAAACTGTTATAACCCCCCATATGAAGAGTCTTCTGAATTGGGATTGACATCTTTTAATTTAAATATGACAGAATGTGGAATATCTACTTCAGTGTCAATAACCGCCTATTTTAATTCATCGAGTTTGGTTTGGTTGATAAGGAGACTATTGCCACCAGAATCAACGAGCTGCACATTGAATACTGAAGTGCCGACAAGAAGCCCAACTCGGTCGCCGTCATTGCCTACTCTCCATCCAACCTCTATCCCGACTCTATCCCCAACTCTCCTCCCGACATCTGTTCCAACTCTATCTCCAACTCTCCATCCATCCTCTATACCAACTCTCCTCCCAACCTCTATCCCAACTCTCCTCCCAACTCTCCATCCATCATCCACCCCATCTCTATCCCCGACTGTTACCCAAACCTCTATCCCAACTCTCCTCCCGACCTCTATACCAACTCTCCTCCCAACTCTCCATCCATCATCCACTCCATCTCTATCCCCGACTGTTACCCAAACCTCTATCCCAACTCTCCTCCCGACCTCTATACCAACTCTCCTCCCAACTCTCCATCCATCATCCACTCCATCTATATCCCCGACTGTTACCCAAACCTCTATCCCAACTCTCCTCCCGACCTCTATACCAACTCTGTCCCCTACTGATAATCCCTCTATGATTCCGAGTGTGTCGCCAAATTAAAGTAGTGTATTTTCATTAATTTAATAAAGTATGTCTACATAAAGGACAATTTTTATAATCATTAGTCACATATTCAATATAACACGATTTATGTATAGCCGCATGACAACATGGTAAAAATAATTCATCGCTTGGAGATAAACAAATAGGGCAGTTAGATTCCCCCTCTGATAACACATGTGTCCGTTTGAATAAATTTACCATGTGAGTGATTTTTTGGTGGATCATGGATTCAATTTTGGATATGGCCGAGGTTAGGTTCACATTGTCACCACCAGGAACTAAAGGCATGATCATGAGTAGATAGTTTTCAAAGAAGTCGTAGAAGGCCTTGTTGTTATATAATTGATGTGCAAAGTCGGGTGATTGGTTTTGAATTTCGGTGGAAATAGTTCTATGTATATTTTCACGGGGGATTTCGAACGTAAAAAACATTTTTTGTGTTTCACAAATTATGTCCGAGGAAGAAGAAGAATCGCCGCAGAAACGACTAAAAACACTAGAGGAGGATAAAAGAAAAGCAGAAGTCAAACTAGATGTATTCGATGCAGAAATAAGGAGATTGAGGGCTGAAGTCACTCACCGCCAAAATGAAATAAACAGAATAGAAGCAGATATACAATCATTGGAGAAGAATGGATCAATCAATATAGAAATCAAAAATAAGGCTGGGTTGATTGCTGCTAAGGAAATTGAATATGCGAATCTTCAGCAGGCATATGATAAAATTGCCGTCCAAATTGCTGATGAAAATAAGAAAGTGACTGACATTATTGTATCATTGAACACCGAGCTTCAAACATGTCATGTGCAAAATGCGAATGACACTGATTTATTTAAAAAATTGGAGAATGAGAATTTAGAAAAACAACATACAGTCTCTACAATTGAAAATGAGATGCCTGGATATATGGATGATAAAGTATTGGATGATAGGATTGGTGTATTGGCGAATGAGATTAATGTATTGGATGCTAATCATGACAGAGAAATTGAAAGGTTGATTGCAGAAGGCACGATTGATGAAAAACAACGTCTACTTGAAATTGAAGAATCAAAAAAAGAGTATAATAAGACGTATGAAGTATACATGGATGTCATAAAGTCGTATATTAAATTGTTGGATAAATGCGATACTCTTCAAAAATACAAAGCTGAAGGGTTATCACCAGTCTCAGTTCAAAATGAAATAGATGCAAATAGCAAACAACGAAGTTCACACCCTGAGAATTATAAATTCGTTATGATGGAAACAATTCTTGAATCAAAGCTAGTTATGGTTCAATTAATCAATGCCACTGAAGGCGAATTTAACAAAATCATTGGAGATGAAAAAAATAAATGGTTTGAATACAGAGATAATCAACTTAATGAATGGATCACCAAACAAATGAATGGATTTCGGGCAGAGGAACAAACTTTGAATGGTCATCTGCAGTCGGAAAATGCACGAATAAGAGGTGAATATGATTATTCGTATAAACAAGCTCAAGGTGAGGAGCTTACTACATTGACTACATTAAGAAATGGCAGGGCGGCATTGACGCATAATAATAGAACATTAGATATAATTCAAACAAGGAAAAAGACGACTGATGCAAGGATTGAGGCTATACCAGTTGAAATAGAAACTATACGTGCCAATTTGGTAACCACTCTGGCTGAACTGGGGACACAACAAAATTTGGCCGGAGAGAATGTCGTGCAATGTCGCCAAGAAATACAAGTGTTGAAGGGTGAATTAACAACACTCGAAAATTCCGATCCAAATCGTGCCCGTATCAATGAGCTTCAAACGGAAATTGCAGAATTGGATATCGCGAGTGCAGAGCAAGCTGTAAATGAATATGATTCCACTTCTTCTGGTGAACAAAGATTAATGTTAAAACAAGAGATTGAACAATGCAAAACTAATATAAATAGAATTAGAGAAGTATTAAGAGATGCCGATGAGAAGAAGGAAATTGCAATAGACGCGAAGAGGAGACAGAGGATGTCAGATTTAGTTCTTGTGAATGCGCAAACCCAAAAGAAGAATGATCTTTCGGCAAATTTGGCAGTGTATGATGCAGAGTATGCAAAAGCAAAAGACAGAGAGGCTAAGGATAAGGTTTATGAAAAATGGCAGTACGGGGAAGGGTTAATTCCAGCTGCGGTGTCTCTTCGAGGTAGATATATCAAATCGATGAAAGAAATTGCATCACTTGATGAAATGGGTATCGTAGACACATTTGATCGAAAGGGTATAATATCGCAGATGGGGATTACATCATTTATTGTATTATATGAAAACTATATTAAATCCAAAAAGAGTGATATATTGAATAAATTTATGGATATGGGGATAAGGTTAAGCAAAGATGAAAAAGACATGGATTCGAGTGAGTTGATAGCAAAATACAAAACTCTGGCCGTTGAAACCGCTGTGAATGAAAATGTCCCCTCGAGTAATGTTCGTGATTCGTTGAAAGGCAGTTTTATAACCCCATTTAAAGCTGATTGTGATAAATTGATTAAAAATGGAGATAGTATACAAAAGAGAATTGAGCGGTTCAAGGTTGAGGTTGAGGTTGAGGCAGAATACCAAAAAATGTCCTTCTTGTTTCCAGAAAATATATTGGGTGAAAAACATCGTGCGGGGGCTGTAGAAGAATGGAATTCCATATTAGTAGCGACTCTTCCATGGGATTTCCCTAAACCTACCAAACTCCCTGTTATCTGGCCTGACAATATCAAGGCGATAATGAATACACTTCGTGGTAAATCAAATGTTAATCTGAAATTTGCGGCGAAATACATTGATGCAAAAAATGTAGATGATATATATATGGCATATTACAGATTGATAAATAAAGAGGTAACAGATGTCCACCTGGATGAATTGTTGTCGGGATTTGCTGAAAATGATGCCTTAAAGAGGGATTGTATAAATGAGATGAGGTTTTTTGACGTTAAGTATACAGACGCAAAAGAATTCGCCAAATTTATAACTCATACGGCATCGCCACCACTCCCTCATGAATATTTTTGGTATATCCATCCATTATCAAGTACACTTACCAATATAGAAGTACCCACGATGGTGGCTGTGGTTAAGTATGAAAGGTTTTTGCGATTGGTTAAAAAATATTTCGAAAAAGAAGATTATGAAAGTGTAGTGGTAGATAAGAATTATTATTATTATGAGAGTATCTATCAAATCAGACAGTATGAAATTGAGGAATTGTATTTCACGTTGGTAAAAAAAGGGAAATACAGAGACCAGAAGCAGCCAAACAGAGATGAAGAATTGAGTTATCTCTATGGGATGTTATTAGGTATGAGTGATCCAACGAACTCGTCTCTAGATAGTTTTCTAGATGATAACAAGGGTATAACTTGTGATATAATTAGCAAAGAATTGGAAAAGGTTAAAAACGGTGCTATAATGAGACCTATACCATTCATTCCAGGTCCTCGTGTGTTCCCATCTATCCAATATCAATTGAAACCGCCTGATAATATCGCACCGTCTTTTAAATGGTATTCTGATTGGTACTCGTATATAACAAATGACACTGTGGCATCATGGGCCGCGAAAGGGATTGTAGCTCCTGATTCAGTGGAAAAATTAATGGCAGATCATTTAATTCCGTTGTTAAAAAGTGAACAAATTGGAGATGCTCGATCATGGGGGTATTTTCTTTATGCTGTATTCAGAAATATATATGAAGTGAATATGAAATATGAATTGAAATTGAGACCATATCCACTACATGTTAATTTCATTGATGGTGATTTCTATGCTGTGTTGAGAAATGATAAAATATTGCCATTGAAGAAAATCAGGGGAAGTTATTCAGGAATTAAATGCAATGAAATACCAAGTGGGGAAAGTGGTATTTGGAAATGGTTTATGCACTTCTACAATTTCGATAACAATCTTGACCCAATGAATAAAATTATGATATATCCAACGGAATGGAATGAGGAAATAACTAAAGTTAAGACTGGAGGTGATTTGTTGTTTTTGTCGAATGTAGTTGATGCGTTTGAGCAGGTAGGGGTATATTGTTTTTATCAATTGGCATTTGAGTTGAAAACGAAAATGAATGATCGCAGAGGGGAATTGATTAAGGTACGAGATGAAGCACGTAAATTTGTTAATAAAGATGACGATACAATACATGCATTTATAACGGGGCAAGTGCATTATAATGAGGTGTCAGTGATGAAATTGTTTTATTTGCATCGGATGGTTGTTGATTCGTATATTGATATATGTCATGAAATATTCGCAATGGATGTACAGAAATACAAGGATAGTGTGAAAAGTTCGGTACCAGCTGACAATGAAATGATAAACTTGAATGATGTATGTAATTACAAGAATGCGATACATTATTTGCCGGTGTATATGTCTATAAAAAATGGTGGTGGATATGTGCGTAATTATAATAGAAGTCAAGTTAATGTGGGTTCTATCATTTATATCATGACATCCGTTTATGGGGTAGAATTTAGCGAAAATTTTGGAAGTGTGGGTAAAGATGAATTTAAAAGGTATGTCACAGAATGTTTTGAAAGAGTTAAAGCTGGGGAAGATCGAGCTATTATAAGGGAAGATATATTTAGAGCTAGGAAGGTTATTCATAATAATGCATTGGATGTTTTGTGTGATTTGGTATCTCATTATAAACCCATTCGAATTGATGAAAAGGACAGTTTAGAGGACGTGAACAATTTTTTCATACGATTATTGATTGTCAAGGAGCAAAGCGATTTTAATATGTTTTTCAGATGTATGTTGTTATTGGAATCAAAGAGGAGGGAATATGTATATAGAGAATTAAAAATACCATGTGCGATGAGTTCTGAGAATATATTTAAATGTCATCATGCATCAGTATTTGAGCAAGATACAAATATTGCGCTTATAAAAGTGAGGAATTTATTTTTTGAATTTTATGGATTCGATCTGCCATATGTTAATATTCCGATAGTTGAACCAGCTGAATATATCAGAGTTATAGATAGGTTGAAAGAGTATGATATACGTGGGTTTTCGCTTGATATTCGCTCTGTCTTTGTAAAAACCTCCTTTATACCAGAGGTGAATTACAGTGATTTCGTGAAAATTGTCACAACAGTCAAAAGGATAGTAACGGAAGGTACATTAAGTGAAGTTTTGAGTTGTATACATGATCTCCGTTCAGTGCAAGATGAATTGCCATATACAAACTTGGGTGATATTCTGTCAGCTATGTTGCATGTTATAGATTGGAAAAGATTTACTGGTTCAACTGTGTTATGGATGTATCATAGTTATATTGACATGTTTTTTTACAGTGCATCGTCGTGTGATGTATTATATCATTATCATCAAGATATGTTAAAGGATGACATGGAAATGGAATTCAATAAAATGGTTGAATTGAGTAACGACTCAAATATGTATTATCATCAATTATTTGTTTACGTCATGCTTCAATTTTATGTTCAATTCAAATATGAAGAGGACAAAGGTTTTAATTCTGCGTTGACCTGGGAAAAAACGAGAATATATTTAAATTGTGTCATGTTCATGCTTTTGGGTTGTGTTAATAAAAAAACAACTTTTGAGGATATAATTAAGATACAACGACCAGGTCGGGTTGCGACTTTTATAAGTGGAATTAGGGGAGGGACAAAAGATTTTTTGCCATATAAAGCGTTGTTTGGGGGAGACATATTGAAGTCTTTGGGGAAGAAAAAAGGATGGGAGGAGTGTTACGAGAAATTAAACATAGTGCTCCCAAAAGAACCTGTATTTCAACATGATGATAACCTGGGGCGATATACCTATTATACAAGATATCAAATGGTAAAGATGGATTTTTCGATATTCAAGAGAGAGACAAATGATGATTTTCTGGTTGAATTCCTTGTTCAATCCCGTCATATTTTGATGGTGTTCGGATTAACCACTGAATTTAAGTATGCAGGATTCCTCGAGGCGTCGACATTGTTGTATAGTAACACCCCATCCGTTATCATTGCTGGAATTATTAATAAATTGAATACTACAGTAGCAGATGGTTCAGGAGTGGATAGTGGTCTTGACAACTTATTGCAAAGTGGAAAGCAAGCAATAGGGCCTGGATATAAAACAAGCTTCGCTGAGGTTATTAAATTGGTAAATAGGACAAAGACGTCGGCCGTGAATTCTTCGTTTTTTCAGGTTGTCCAGCATGTGTCTGATAATATAAACAATGATCGAATGGGGATGATAAATACTTTGATGAAGAGTAAAACAAGTAATTTGTATCATTTTCTTCTTTGTGACATATTGAATACTGCTGGACTGAAGGTTCCTCTCATTCCTCCATACAAATCCCTTGAAGATGTAGATAACATTATGTCGTCTGAATTGAGAAATAAATTTACAATGTATGATGGGTTATGTGAGGTTTATTCCACTGATAATGTGATGAAAGATAAATGTCGCAAATATATACTGTATAGTTTATATAGAATGTCAGAGATTCACAAGGGGGAAATATTAGGCTATAATAATCAGTTGCCAGAGATTAATGGTATGAATCTAACAACATTCCATAAGTGTAACAAAAGTAAGACAATGGATGCCAATAAAATCATTTTATCTGAAAATGTGATCATTGACACTATAACTGTAGTAAAGTCTCCGATCAATTTGATGTCCCAATTGAAGGCTATAATTCGAGATGAAAGATATACTATATATGGGTTACATTTCCAGCAGTTCGTTCAATTTATTGATAATGGAAAAGATTATGACAAATTTGAAAATATTGGTAGAGTGTGTAAAACTCACATTCTTGTGGAGAAAATAAAGGCGATCATGGCTGATTTTGTGAAGAAATTAGAAACGAGGTTTGACACTGCCTTGTGGGGATGTTATGACACACTTTTATCGGAAATGGAGACATTTGATGAAGCCACTGTTCAGCGGACGAATATTCATTTGAACAATTATTATCGGAATTCAATTAGATTTGGCACCTCGCAAAGAAATACTGCCGAGGATGATATATTCGATGGATTATTAAAGTATACTGAAAGGATCAAAGATGATAAGGGCAGGTCTAATACATTGCAATTCTTGGGTTTCTTTGTATATGAATATGGAGAACTATTGAAACGTGAATTGATCAAACGTTTATTCCGGATTGAAGCTGAATTCAAATTTTCACACAAGGATATGTTATTGGACATGCTTAAAAATTTTAAGTCAGATGGTGATTTAGTTGCTTCGTTGAATAAGTATTATGTTGCACAGAAGAAATATTATGGTGACTATGTGGGTGCAAGTGAAATTATGGCTGAAAAGAAGAAGAACCCATCGTGGACTCCAATGAAATTTAACATATATGACGGAAAAAATTCAAACTTGTCCCAAGAACAAATAAAACTTGGTTTTTGTGATGCTTTTCTTCGCAGTATGGAGATGTTTGAGGATATGTCTTCCAAGGGGAAAGTGACAAAGAAGGTATACAGTGAAAATACTGATTTTGTTGTGAACTTGCTTGCTATGCATCAAACATATTCAAGTGAGAAGGAGACATTTTGTGGTGTGTTACAAAAATACATAAACGACACAAAAGAGGTTGTATATGATGACAATGATGTTAATCCAAAAGCGAAGAAGACGGATACAGTTAAACTTGTAGCCTTTGACGTCTCTTTGACTTTACTGGCTCGTTATACAAGTTTTTCGATAAGTCAAGCTGGTTTATATTACACTGGTAATGAAAGAGAAGCTGTGCAATATTTGGAGGGGGCAGTAAAGGATTATGAAACTATTTTTAAAAAAATTGCACTTGGTGAGGAAACCACGGATTCGTTTATCAACAGATTGAAAAATGAGACGGACGTTGTAAAAAAAGAGATCAACATTACCCTCTTGTGTTATAAATTTATATCGTTGCAATCTAAGGGTATGAAAAAACTTTTTAATGCATATGTAAATAGAGTGTTGGATAAAAAAAAGGATGATGAAGAAAAAGATGTCCCTTTGCAATTTGATTTTGCTTTGTGGCCAAAATTGAAGAAAAAGATGGATGATCATGGTGGAAGTAAAATTGGTGTCACCGATCCGCAAATACAAGAAATTAATATGAAACAAGGTGATGTTCGGAAAAGTATATTGAAATTTTTCAGTGACATTTCACTTAGTCAAACTAGGCCAGTAAGAACATCACGTATTTTCATTTTAACTTTGAATAAAAAGAAAATAGAGGAGAATGATGTGGATAATATATTGGACATCACCCCTACGTTTTGTTCATTGGCTCCTTATTACTTTGATTTGGAAGAGGCAATGAAATCCGTTGAACCCCCAAATCAAAGTAATATAAACTTTATGGCAGACATGTTGACAAGAAATATGTCTTTATATTTATATCAAAATAGTAATGAAATTCCGACGCGATTGAATCAAATGGAAACGGAGAGAATACAGTATATAAATGATAATGTTACAATTGTCGGAGGTGAAGATGTCAGTGGATACGATAGTTATAAGCAATGGTGTAATTATTATCGTTGTGAGAAATTCAAAATCTTTCTCATCCTGAGTGATCTCGATGATCTCAGCAAAGAACAATTCGATAAGAAATGGACAGATGATGAAAAAAAGATTGAAAGTTTCAAAGATAAAAATATAGTGGACATAGCCAAGTCTTATCGTGACCTTATAAAAAAAATTGTTCGCAGCGAGGAAGGTAAGAAGATAGAACCAGTGGAAGTGAATAATGATGCATTTCCAAAACCAATCGATAATACCGTAGTTGTTTTTCCGGGTGATTTTGGTGTGGAGATATCATTCACGAAAAGTAAAGATAAGAATGTGAGGTTGTATACGAAGGATAATTTTATGGATGTGGTCAAGTATGTCAAAGATAATTTGAATGTCATACCCCCAGGAGAGTTGATTGGTCAATTGGATGCGAACTATGGTGCTGTAGATAATCCATGGGTGTATGTGTTACGGTGTGTCATTGCTAGAAGATCGAAACTGGCAAAAAGTGGTGATGAGTTGACACATGAATTTCTTGTTCATGTTGCAACGATGTTGAAATTGGATGTACACGCGAAGACTTTAGAGAAGAAAAAAGGTATAACCAATGAGGAATATATTGAGATATTCAATGCTATGATAACAGCTTTGAAAAACAAAAGAGGATCAAGTGAAATAACAACAGAGGAAAAGAAGGCTATTATTGGTATATTTGATGGTGAAGATAGTTTGAGAGGAGTCGAAAGTACATTGAATGATGCCGACTCAGCATTATTCCCGCACAAAGACTTGTTGAAAGAGGTATGTAAACATATGAGTGGATTGTATGACAAGTGGGGAAAGGATAAAGCGGATGCACGGAAATATAGGCAGATGAGTGTTATAATGGGAAGAATTCACAAAACTTGATGAGTGTCCCTACGGGTAAGGAGTTTGAGAAATTATACAAGGAATGTGGTAAAGAAGAAGGGAAAAACAAGATAGAAATTGAAAAGTGGGTTCGGGAATGTAAACGTATTATGGCTAAAACCACTGAACCATTTGAGATTGTGGCTGCTTATTCTTTACTAGATGATGCTCTTGCTAATATTAAAAAGAAGAATAAAGATACAAATAAAAATACATTCTTAGGTGTGACATATGATAATAAGGGTAAATATACAAAGCCACTTGCTGTTGATGGTGCACAATGGCCTACGTTAGAGCGTAAAATTGATCAATTTGGTTATGTTGTAACATCACAAAGGGGTGAAGAAACATATTTTTATTCGAATGATGTGGACGACGTGGTTTTGTTAGATCATGTAATTCAATTGGGGAGTGACGAGGTAAATGACAGAGCCTTTTTAAAAATTATACAAGATGCATTGGTGAGAGTAGGGACTGGATTGGAGAATGAAGAAACTGATAATATGAAGAAGGTGTTATATAAAGGAGAAGATTTATATGAACGTTCATTGAGATTGAAGAGTAAGTCGAAACGCATTGAAGTGAATGATAGAAAACCAGAGCCAGAATCAGAGTCAGAATCAGAGCCAGAACCAGGGCCAGAACCAGGGCCAGAACCAGAATCAGATCCAGACGACAAATCAGATCCAGACGATAGGAAACCACGAACACCGCCAAAAAAGCCACCAAAGGGCACAGAAAATAATAAAGATCCAAACAGAAAACATACGAACACTAACACAGGATTTTCATTGATATTTAATGCATTGAAAACAGAAGAGTTAGGTGAAGCAGAGGACGTGATAGGTAAAAGAACACCAATTTATAGGGATAAACAATATGATCCTGAAGCGGAATTTGATGAGTATGTGCAAATGGCAGAGAAATATATGCTCAAAAAAGAGACAGAGAAAGAGGATGCTCGTATTAGATACAATCGCAGATGTGCAAGGATATTGGGTAGAAGAGTGGATGATATTTTCTTTTCTTTAAGTAGTGAGCAGCGGGCGGCAAACAAGAAAGCTTTAGAGGATGCCAGGGTGTGGATTGGCGAACATGACTCATTTCTTAATTTTGTTGCCTTGTGGTATTTTTTGAATCGTATGGCAGGACCGACGCAAACTGCTTATCCATTATATACGAAGATTACAGAGAGTAGATTTCCACCAAATTTGTTGACAGCAAAAATGAAGAGTGCTTATCCGTCGGTAGGCAATGTGGAGGATTTTTGGAATAAATTGAAAATGAAATACACGGAAGAAAGAAAAAAAGAGGTGAAGGAGTTAGTGACATATCTCAACAAAAAGCAGAGAAGTTTTCATAAAATATAATAAAATTTGATGAATAAATTCGACGACGACGGCGACGCCGAGGAGGAGGAGGATGAATATGACGAGGAGGACGCTAATTTGGATTATAATGCAGATGATTACACTAGTGACAGTGATGAGAATGAAGATGATCTTGTTGAAATTAGTGATACTGATAGCGTTATGTCAGACGAAAAACGGAGGCAGAGGGAAATGGCAAGATATTCAAATAACCCAAATATATTGGAGATGGAGATAAATGCGACAAAAAAAGATATGGAAAAATTGAGTAAGAGGATAGCAGATGTAACAGGCTATGATAATTGGGAAAAATGTAGAGTGACAAATATAAAGAGTGAAGTTGTAGATTCGATTATTGATTTATATGTGGAGGGTTCATGTTATAAATTGGTACAAGAATATAGACAATTGAAGAGGAATTTGGGACTACAACAAGATAAATTGGAAACACTGATAAAGAGTAAAAAACGTAAAACGACGGAAACCATCCTTTTTGACCGTGAACAACGTATGTTGGAGATTGAAGATTTAAGGGAGATTTTACGGGATAAGGAAATGCTTGGGAGCAGTTATCGATTTCATGAGTACAAAAAAGGTGTAAGGAAAATAAGTGTGTTCAATAGATGGTTGATATATAGAATGAAAACGTCGGCTAATGAAGATCGAGTGAGTAGATCACACAATATATACCATGATGATCCATGGAATTATTTGCAAAGACGGCTGATTACAAAGAGAGAGAGATTAGCAGATTTGTATAAATCATATTTCAAATCAAATGAGAAGGAGGAATATAACATTGATATGTATGTTATTCGAGAAATGATAATGGAATTACCTGAATTTGATGAATTGAATGGCAGTGATGGTATGAATGCGAAAGTATTGGATATGGTGCGTACACTTATATATGTTAAACTGTTCGAAGATGATATATCATTGAAAGAGGGATATATTAAGGATAGATCTTCAATTGGTTTGATAGACAAAGAAGAAAGAGAGGAGATTCCAGAAGATATCGGCATGAATGACTACTCTTATATATTTGGATCGAGCGATGATGAATTCCCAGTGGATACTAATAAGGCTGAAGAAGAGTTTCTCCGTGCTTATGATGGAAATGATGGTGAGATTATAGAAAAGCAGAGAAAATCTCAGATTAGATATATTTGGGGTCAGATAAAGGAGGGTGAACGTGATGAATCTGTGTCAAATGTGAAAGAATGGAAAAACAAATATTATGACGCTAAATATGAATATGCACATCCGAATGAAAATAAGATTTTGGATAGGAGAAGTACATTGTATGAATACACAGTTCCAGATTTCCCGGGGGAAGATCCAGACTACGAGAGTCCTGATGAAAAGGAAGAAAAGGAGGAAAAGTTTAGTGATGCATTGACAGAAGTGGATGAAGGAGAAGATGTGGACATGTACGATGAATTCAAAATTGCTGTGCCTTCATATGAGGAATATATGGCTATTGTCAATGAGGTACAAGAGTCTGTCAATGAGGAGATTATGGCACTTAAAGTGTTAAAAAAGGAGAAGGAGGATATGTACCGTGTTCCAGTTGAATATGAGACTTCTCCTACTTCATCGCCAAGTAACAAGAGGAAATCCCCGCGTAGGAAGAATCGAAGCCCATATACGACTCCACCCAAAAAGACACCCAAAAAGAAATCTCCAGGGGAACCTCCATGGAAAAGTCCGGGGAAAAGTCCAGGGAAGGCAACACCCAAAAGCACACCCAAAAAGAAATCCCCGCGTGTGATACCGACACCAGGTAAGCCAAGCACAGAGAGAGAGAATGAGAACGTGCCTAGAAAAAAAATTACGGTGAGAACTGATATACTATATTCTTCGAGTGATTCTGAACTAAGTTCTTCGGATGGTGATAATTATAGAATTGCATTCAGGACGGATGTGCGTCTATTGGATAATATTGATCCGACTCTTGATTCTCTTAATCATGTTAGTACAGAAGATGTAAAATGGTTGGACAATTTGTTATTTGATATGGATACGGAGAATACCACTACATTGAAAGCATTAAGAGGTGCGACTTGGATGGTGATGAAATTATCAAACAGATTGGAAGAGGTGTATGGTATGTTAATGAAGTTAAATGGAGAGAATGAAATTATTTGCCCTGTACTAAAAATCAGTAAGGAGTATATAGATGAATTGGAAAAGGAATTCATAGGGGGGATGGAATTATGTACAGAGATTGAGTTACAGAATGAATCTCTGTACACTGCGACAAAAATTGCTGTGCCTATGGTAAAGGATTTTTTGGATGGATTGAATACATGTTGCTCCCTTCTGATGATATTGGATGAAATGGATAATGATATGTATACTGTCTGTTTGAATTCAAGGATGATTTTCAATGAAAATGCGCGATTTGTAAAGGTTAATAGAGATTTGGCAAAGAGGAATATTCATTTGGAGAGGAGACAGGGATTATTCGAGGAGACTAAGAAGAAGTATGAGGATATGAAGGTTATTGAAACCAGATATATAGAGATGGCCAAATTGCATAAACAGAGAGAGGAGAACGAGAATGCGATAAAGATAGAAAAGGCGGATGAGAGGGATGAGGAATTGATGTCAAGAGCGATGAGGAAGGAGAATAACGCTATACTCAAGGCTTGGAAGGATTTGCGCAAGAGTGAAGTGGAGTTCTTTGTCAAGAAGAAGAAAGAGGAAATGGAGGCCAAGGAGAAACCAGATACAAAGAAGGATCATATGCCATTCGTGTTCGCCCCGGTGTCCGCTCCTTCTGTCAGTCAGGAAATCACGAGAAGTGATATGTGGAATGCTCATGTTAGTGAATTCTCACGAGATTTTATCACGAGATTGGAGCACCCTTTTAAAGAATTGAATGATATTATAAATGAACATTATGCCAAGGTTAGGAGATCGTTTCATGCGATTCAGACAGTGGTTGAGGATATTAAAATAATTAGGCTGCCAGTGATGGATACGAGATGCCTTGATCCTCCACGTGTGTTGTTGGATAATGCTGATTTTTCATGTTATAATGGAGATCATCGTCGAGTAAATTTTGGGCGAAAGGGTTGTTATACTATATTATGTTGCACAAATCATCTAGAGGAGT
>Ga0302200_10001717_pt1 | contig 20050 bp, 13 predicted proteins | sample II_Bog_N3_1_FD_194585 | JGI IMG/M metagenome (GOLD analysis project Ga0302200, IMG submission 194585) | Peat permafrost microbial communities from Stordalen Mire near Abisko, Sweden - II_Bog_N3_1 | ecosystem: Environmental > Terrestrial > Soil > Wetlands > Peat | place: Sweden: Abisko... | reverse complement strand
GGTCTGGAATCCGAGTCCGCGGTTGCCGCCGGTAATGAAAGCAATTTTCTGAGCCATGGGGAAACTTCTCCTTCTGCCCTTTCGATTCGCCGCCCCCTCGGTTGGGTGCATCCAGTTTTCGTCCCCACGTTGAATTCAGGGGCTTTTTATATTCCGCGCTTTTTTGTAGCTATTTTCATGGAATTTGGGGTAACAATTAAAGTGTGCCCCAATTCACCCGCCTGGCCCTTCTTGCTTTGCTCCTCTCGCCGTCGCTGGCGCTTGCGCAGTCGCTCGCCCAGTCGCTCACAGTCAACAGCCCGTTCGATCCAGCTACCTATAAGCCGCTCGACAACCGCCAGCGCGCGCATCGTTGGCTGATGGAGGATGGCGCTGGTCCCTCCCTACACGTCCAGTCGCTGGCCTCTGCCGCCTATCTGCAAGTCATCGGCGATCCTCCAGCGTGGAAAAACAACATCGGGGGATATGCGCGGCGAGCCGGAAGCAGTTACGGTGGCAACCTGATTGAAAACAGCGTGCATGAGTCGTTTGCGGCGGCCGAGCGAACCGATCCCCGCTACTTTGCCTGCCGATGCAAAGGCTTGTTTCCACGTTCCGCGCACGCCATTAAGATGACATTCCTCACCTACACGCGCTCGGGGCACGAGACGCTGGACATACCGCAGCTTGCCGGCGCTTACGGCGGCTCCATGATCGAGTACACATGGTGGCCGCACCACTACAGCGCGCTCGCGCAGGGGGTGCAGTCGGGGGATATTGTTGTCGGAATCATCGCCGCTGAGCACATAATCCAGGAGTTTTCGCCGCAACTGAAGCGCATCATTCATATGCGCAGCGAGCCAACTGCCGTTTCGAAGTGAAGATGGCGACTTTAGAGACCAGATTGTGGAGAGTATCGGGAGCCGGGCTGAATTCTAGATTGCCTGAAATGAATCAGAATACGACTGCATTTTCTTGAAAAGAAAAATAAGGCGACCAATTTAGCAAACATGCCTGCAAGAAGGAATACACTCAAGCGTAAGTCTTCGAATCCATGGAATTTCAGCAAGGTAAGCATCCGCCTGCGGCGGAGTGTGTTCGGGACAGAACAGACATGTCCCGGACAGCCGTGGGGATGATAGATAGCGGGCAGCTTTTCTGAAAGGATGCTCTTAACCCGCCGGTGCCTTTGGCTGCGGCACTCCCGCCTCTCCCCGATTTTGTGGTTGCGGTGCTGGCATGAGAGCCGGTATCTTTTCGTGTTAGGAACCAAACTATGCGTACGTCCAATTCCCCTGAAAAGGACGAAGCAGAAATGCCTCAGAACGACCGGGCCGAACTTGCTCAATCCGCGCTGGAGAACCTGTTCGAGGTCTCTCCCGACGCGATTTTTGTCACCGACGCCCAAGGGGTGATTCGTGGCGCGAACCCGCGTGCCGCCGAATTGTTCGGTTACACCCAGGCCGAGCTGATCGGCCAGCCTATAGAGAATCTGGTTCCGGAGCGATTTCGTGCCCGTCATCCCAGCCATCGCGAAAACTACAATGCCCACCCCAGGGCGCGGCAAATGGGCGCGGCCATGAACCTGTTCGGCCTGCGCAAGGACGGCGCCGAGTTTCCGGTCGACATCATGCTCAAGCCCATCCAAACCCCCGCCGGGCCCGCCGTTCTGAGTTTTTTGCGGGATGTTACCGAGCAGAGAGCGGCTCAGGAAGCTTTGCGCCGCAACGACCAGCAGCTCAGGTCCATTGTCGAGAGCGTTCGCGACTACGCTATCTATCTCCTCGACCCGGATGGTTGCGTGATGACCTGGAACGCCGGCGCGGAGCGGATCAAGCAGTACACTGCCGACGAGATTCTCGGTCTGCATTTTTCGCGCTTTTTTACGCAGCAGGATGTGGATCGCGGAAGGCCGGCCGAGGTTTTGCGCCTTGCCGCGCTTCGCGGGCGAATAGAGGAAGAGGGCTGGCGTGTTCGCAAGGACGGATCGCGCTTTTGGGCCGATGTGACCATTACCGTCATCCGCAACGATGCCGGTGTCCTGACCGGCTACGCCAAAGTGACGCGCGATTTTACCGACCGCAAGCGCGCCGAGGAAGCAGTGATGCTGCAGTTGAGCAACGCGCTGCTGGCAAACATGGAGATTGGAAAACTGCTTGGCGCCATTTCGGCGAGCATACACGAGGTTGTTCCGCACGACAGAGCAGCATTGGCGCTCTATGATCCGGCCATGGGCGACATGACCGTTCAGTTCCTTGATCAGCGGGAGGATGCGGTTTTTCCTGGCGATGCGCGTGTTCCTGTCGAAGGCACACTGGCCGGCATGGTATTTCGCAGCGGGGAGCCCTTGCTGCTTGAGCGTTTAGCGGACGCCGCCTTTGCTCCGTCCTCCATCAGCAGCCTCAACCGGCTGGGAATGCGATCCGGCTGCTGGGTTCCTCTCATCCATAACGGCAACATCATTGGAACCATGGGGGTGCTGAGCCGGATTGAGAGCGGCATCGGCAAACAGGAAATGGGAATCCTGGGCCGGATTGCCGTGCAAGTAGCCATGGCCGTTGACAATGCGGCGGCCCTTCGCCGCATGGCCGAGCTGCGCGACCGCCTCCGCCAGGAGAAACAGTACCTGGAAGCGGAGATCGATAGCGAAAATCGCTTCGAAGATATTGTGGGCGAGAGCACAGGTCTCCGCCGGGTGCTCAAGGAGATTGCCACGGTCGCGCCCACCGACGCCACGGTACTCATCCAGGGCGAAACAGGAACCGGCAAGGAGCTGCTGGCGCGCGCCGTTCACCGCCTCAGCCCGCGCCATGAGCGCACCTTTATCAAGCTCAACTGCGCGGCCATCCCAGCCGGCCTTATCGAGAGCGAACTCTTCGGCCACGAGAAGGGTGCCTTCACCGGCGCCATTGCCCGCAAGATCGGCCGCCTGGAACTGGCCCATGAGGGCACGCTGTTTCTGGACGAAATTGGCGAAATGCCGCTCGACCTGCAACCCAAACTGCTGCGCGCCTTGCAGGAGCGGGAGATTGAGCGCGTTGGCGGAACCCGGCCCATCCCGGTGAAGGTCCGCCTGATAGCTGCTACCAATCGCGACCTGGCCAAAATGGTTGCGGAGAAGCAGTTCCGCAGCGACCTCTTCTACCGGCTCAAGGTCTTTCCGGTGTTTGCCCCGCCCCTTCGCGATCGCGCAGGCGATATCCCCATTCTGGTCCGCCATTTTGTTGACACCCACAGCAGGCGCATGGGCAAGACCATCGAAAGCATTCCCGACGAGACGATGCAGGCGCTCATCCGCTGGCAGTGGCCAGGAAACATTCGCGAGCTGGAAAATTTTCTGGAGCGCGCGGTCATCCTCACCCGCGGCCCGGTGCTGTTTGTCCCCCTGGCCGAACTTGAAACTGAGGCCGACGAGGACGAGAATGCGGACACCGTGCCGGAGAATCCCAGTCTCCAGGCGGCGGAGCGGGAGCACATTCTGCGTGTTCTGCGCGAGTCGAAGGGGCAGATCGGCGGTTCGCACGGCGCCGCCGCTCGCCTGGGCCTGAAACGGACCACCTTAAACTCCAAATTAAAGAAGCTTGGGATCGAGCGAAGTGACTATATGTAGTCTCGGTGACTGTATTTCGTCATCGTCACTTCGTCACTTCGCCTTCGTCCCTGCCCCTCGGCCCCGTCGTCATTTCTGCTAACTCTTTTCATTTCAGTGTGTGATGCAGGTCACATCCTGCACTCCAAACTTTGGCACGGGACGTGCTTTAGTCATGGCATGGCGCAGGATGAGCCAGCATACGCTACGAATCACGATTCAGGAAAACGAGATAGCGATGGAGATCAAGCTCGAAGGGCGAATGGCGGGTCCGTGGGTGGATGAGCTAACTCGCTTCTGGAAGGACAAAGCTCCGCAATTAGCGTCAAGAAAACTTCTCCTCGATTTGCGAGACTTGACTTATGCGGACTCGGGGGGCACACAAGCGCTCAGAAACATCTTTGTCGAGACACACGCTGAGTTACTGGCTGGCACGCCTTGGACACGATTCATTGCCGAACAAATCACGCGCGACGACGCGCAGAACATTTTAGAGGAGGTCTGAAATGGGAAACATGCATGCAGCAAGCGGTTGTGCAAGCCAGGCTCAACTAACTGGCGAGTTCTTCAACAAGTTATCCCCCGCGGCGCTCAAGGATCTGTCCTCGATGGCATATCCGCTGACTTATTCGGCCGGCATGATCCTGTTTTCCGAGAAGGATCCTACTCCGGGAGTGTATGTGGTCATCGAAGGCGAGGTGAAGCTATCCATTAACTCGAGCGATGGCAAGCGCCTCATTCTCCGCATTGCAAAAAAGGGCGAGATTCTGGGCCTCGCGTCCACTCTTTCCGGAACCGCGAGCGAGATGACCGCCGAGACTCTGTATCCCTGCCGCATCGCCCCCATCGAGCGGCGCGAATTCCTGAGTTTCCTTTCCCGTAATCCCGAGGCTTACCAGAACGTGACCGAGGAACTCGGCCGCCACTATACCAAGGCGTGCGAGCAGTTGCGCACTGTGGGACTTGCTTCTTCCGCGCCCGAAAAGCTTGCCAGGCTGCTGCTTGAGTGGAGCCAGAACGGCCAGAAGACAGAGACCGGCACGCGCTTCGTTTTCCCGCTGACCCATGAAGAGATAGGCGAGTTTATCGGTATCTCGCGCGAAACAGTTACTCGAACGCTGGGTGTATTCAAGACTCGCCACCTGGTGGCATTTCACGGCGCAACGCTGACAATTCCCAGCCGCGTAGCTCTGGAAAGCTATGCCCGGTGCTAGTGAGCGAGTCGGTAGAGCTTGTTTCAAAAACATGCTTTGTAACCGGGCACGACTTCAGTCGCGTCTCCATGGGCCTACGGCCCACCCAAGTGGATGAAAACACGAATGCACGAACCCATATTCGCCTCTTCTTCCCTGGTTTTCGACCGTGCCGCAAAGCGCCAGAATAACGAGGGGTTTTAACCCCTGCGGGATAACCTCTCTGATTTCCCCGGCCATTTTTCAAACACGCTGTAGTAATCCCGCCTTTGCCTAAGCCGGAGACTCATTGATGAACTGCTTTGTTACTTGTATATCGTTGAAAGCTCCTGGCTTTGGCCCGCGATGCAATGCCTGATCGGGATGGTGCTTCAACCCCCGGGGGAAGAGTTGTTTCACCTTCCCCCAGCGGCTGAAGCCGCGGTTTGAAAGAGTCCCGCAGTCGTTGGGCCAAAGCCCGTACCCTTCAAGTGTCTTATCCATCGCGGCGGAGTTCCCTGGGGACCCCGCAGTGGCCTCATCCCCAGGGCAATCGCATGAACGGAACGAACCATAAAGAGCAATAGTTTTGAAAGGGCACGGCTTCAGCCGTGCCGCTCACGAGGCTCAACGCAGTCCGGCTTTAGCCGTCTCATAGAAGCCGCTGAGGGAAGGCTTTCTCGTGCGAAAAACTTCCCTCAGGGTTAAAACCCAACAAGATTGGAACTGGAACCATTTGCACGGCTTAAACCGTGCCCTTTCAAGGCCGGGACGCTTCGCATTTCTTGTTTCATACGATTGCCCTGAAGCGAATACCAACGGATACAGGGGGGGAGGGCTACCTCCGACCCCAGAACCGGCCACAGTGAATTTGAACCGGCGCGGTGGCTACGGGGCACCGGGACGGGGTAGGGGTCCCGTGCCATTGCTGAGAGCTGAGAGCTAACAGCCGAAGGTGATATCAATGCTAGCACTCCCCCGCTTTGTAAAGGTTTACACGTGCAATTTTGTGCTCGAAAACACGCTTATTTGCGCCCTTTTTGCGTCAAAAACGGCCTTAATTCGTGTCGTTTTGCACTATTTGTCACACGTTTGCCTAGGCGGATTTGCGTTCGCGGCGCGGTTCTTTTCAACCTCGCGGCGTACGCATTTAACCGCACCCGCGGCGGTGCGCCTTGCCCATGCTTTTTGTTTTGAAAGGGCCGAAACTGCGCTGCGCAATACAGGCCGCGGAAAATCTCATTGCTTTGAAAGGGCACGACTTTAGTTGTGCCGCAAAGGCAATGGAATCAACGTTGGCTTTAGCCCCTGAGGGACGTCTTCCACAAATTTCACCCGAAATCCGAGTTCTTCGGCAGGCCCCAGGAACTCCCCTGATAAACTCGTTACCGTTACCGGCCAAGTCGGAGGGAGCAGGGCGTAACCCTCTGAAAATGGAGCAAATCAACAAGGCCTTCAGGCCCGAGCCGTTCAACCTTTCCGGGATTTGCAGGAAATGCAACTGTAGGACTAAGAACTGCCCCTGATAAACTCGTTACCGTGACCGACCAAGCCAAGCCGCCCGTCTTTCTGCTCGATACTATGGCGTTTATCTTTCGCGCTTACCACGCCATGCAGCGCTCGCGGCCCATGTCTACTCGGGGTGGACTGCCTACGGCGGCAATCTATGTGTTTGTAAACATGGTGAAGAAGCTGCGGCAGGACTTTTCGCCGCTCTACTTTGCGGCAGTCTTCGACATGAGCGGGGAGGTGTTCCGCGACGAGCGGGCGCGGACCATGGGCCCATTGCGCAAGTGGGACAGCAAGTCGCAGAGCTTTGTCGAGGTGAGCTACGAGGGGTACAAAGCCAATCGCGCAGCCATGCCCGAGGACCTGAGGCGGCAGATCCCCTACATCCGACGCGCACTGGAGGCGCTGCGGATTCCGATTCTGGAAGCGGTGGGGTTTGAGGCCGATGACGTGATCGGCACACTGGCGCGCGAGGCCGCGGAAGAGGGCCACGAGGTGTTCATCGTGAGCGGCGACAAGGACATGATGCAGTTGGTGACGCCGACGGTGAAGGTCCTGAATCCGCAGAAGGATAACCTGGTGATGGACCCGGCCAAGGTATTGGAAACACTGGGCGTTCCGCCGGAAAAAGTGGTGGACGTGATGGCCCTGCGCGGCGATGCGGTGGATAACATTCCCGGCGCGCCGGGCATTGGTGACAAGGGCAGCGTGGAGTTGATTCTGGAGTTTGGCAGCGTGGAGGCGGTGCTGGACCGGGCAGCCGAAGTGAAGCGGAAGAGCTATCGCGAAAGCCTGGAGCAGAACCGCGCCGCCGTCTTGCTGTCGAAGGAACTGGTGACCATCGATTGCCATGTGCCGCTCCCACTGGATTTGCGGGCGATGGAGACGCAGGCGCCGGACCTGGAGGCTTGCAGGGAACTGTTTACGGAGCTTGAGTTTACGTCGATGCTGAAAGAACTGGCGCCTTCGGAATCTGCTCCGTCGATTGAGCTCATTGAAGAACCGACCCACGAGCAGGCCGAGGCGTTTTACGCGGCAGCGCGGGAGCATGGGTTTGCCTTTGCGCTGGATGCGAAGGAACAGGCGGCTCAGGAAGCCGACGACGAGGCTCCGCAGCAGGCGAACCTGTCGCTGCTGGATGTGGTGGAGGAAGCGGAGAGGAAGACGCGTTCCAGTGTGGGCGTTTGCGCGGAGGCCGGTAAGGCGCTGAGGCTCGCGTTGACGGACGAGTTGCGGGCACTGCTTGAAGACGCCGCCGTGGCAAAGCGGGTACATGATTGGAAGCTGGATTTGCATGTATTGGCGGGACTTGGCGTGGAGTTGCGCGGCGCGGTGGACGACTCGATGCTGCTTTCTTATGCGCTGAATCCAACCCATGCCACGCAGTCGCTGGCCGATGTAGCCGCGCGGCATGGACAGGCTGCGCCTTCCACGCTGGCGGCGGGAGCGGCGGCCATTCACGCACTGGTCCCCGCGCTGCTCGCGGAGGCGGAAAAGGCCGGGGTGGGTCGGGTTTACCGTGAGATCGATTTGCCTCTGGCGCCGGTGCTGTTCCGGATGGAGCGGGCGGGGGTGCGAATCGATATTGGGGTGCTGAACGGGCTCTCTACGCGGTTTACCGCGGAGTTGGAGCGGGTTGGCGAGCGGATTTTCGAGTTGGCGGGGCGGCGGTTCAACATCAATTCGCCCAAGCAATTGGCCGAAGTCTTGTTCATAGCCATGGGTTTGCCCGCGCCGGCCAGCCGTGGGAAGGGTAAGGCTGTCTCCACGGCGCAGGATGTGCTGGAGGCGCTTGCGGAGCACAACGAAGTGCCCCGGCTGGTGCTGGAATACAGGCACCTGTCGAAGCTCAAGTCGAACTATATAGATGCTTTACCGCTGCTGGCCGATGGGGAATCGCGCGTGCATACCACGTTTGTGTCGGCGTCTACGGCAACCGGGCGCCTGGCGTCGGTAAATCCGAATTTGCAGAATATTCCTATTCGGTCGGAGCTGGGGCGGGAGATTCGGGCGGCGTTTACGGCGTCGCCGGGGACCGAACTGCTGTCGGCGGACTACTCGCAGATTGAGCTGAGGCTGCTGGCGCATTTCTCGGGCGATCCGCTGCTGGTGCGGGCCTACGCGGAGAACATCGACATTCATACGATGACGGCAAGCGAAGTTTTCGGAGTGCCCATCGAGACCATGGACAAAGAGACGCGCGGGCGGGCGAAGGCGGTGAATTTTGGCATCGTATACGGCATCTCGCCATTCGGGCTTGCGGCGCAGCTGGGCATTCCGCAGGCGGAGGCGCGCGCCTACATAGATCGCTACTTTGCGCGCTACCTGGGCGTGCGCGCATTCATCGATAAGACGTTAGCCCAGACGCGGCAGGATGGGGCCGTGCGCACGCTGTTTGGGCGGGTGAGGCCGATTCCGGACATGGAGAGCCGCAATCCAAACCAGAGAGGGTTCGCCGAGCGTACGGCGATTAACACACCCCTGCAAGGCACGGCCGCCGACCTGATCAAGCTGGCCATGATCGCAATAGACCGTACACTGAGTGTGCGCAAGCTGAACACGCGCATGGTGCTACAGGTACACGACGAACTTCTGTTCGAGGTTCCGGCGGAGGAGAAAGCCGAGGTCGCGGAACTGGTGCAGGCGGAGATGGAGGGGGTTGTGAAGCTCGACGTTCCGCTGGTGGCCGATTTGGGATTTGGAGCGAACTGGAGAGACCTGTAAAGGCAGGGAACAGGGATCAGACCCTAGTCGCGTGGCACAGGATGGTCATCCGTGGTTGTGGGCTGGTTTAGTTTCTGCGATTCAGCTTGGAGAGCAGCCTCAGGATCTCAAGATAGAGCCAGACCAGGGTGACCATGATGCCGAATGCGCCATACCACTCCATGTATTTGGGCGCGTTGTATTGCACGCCGCGCTCGATGAAGTCGAAGTCCAGCACGAGGTTGAGGGCGGCGATAGCTACAACGAGCAGGCTGAAGCCGATGCCGATGACGCCGGAGCCGTTGATGGAGACGAAGCGGATGCCGAAGAAGCCGAGCGCCATCTGCATGAGGTAAAAGAGACAGATGCCGCCGGTGGCCGCGACTATTCCCATGCGAAGCTTTTGAGTTACCTTGATAAGTCCGGTGCGATAGGCAAAGAGCATGACGAATAGGGTGCCGAAGGTGAGCCCGACGGCCTGTATGGCGATGCCGGGATAGCGAAGTCGATGGCCGCCGAGACGCCGCCGAGAAACAGGCCTTCAAGCAGAGCGTAGATGGGAGCGGTGACCGGGGACCACTCTTTTTTGAAGACGGTGACCATGGCGAGAACGAAGCCGCCGAAGACGCCGACGAGCATGAGGGGCGCCACATCGGAGAAGTCGCGGGACTGAAGGAAGAGATGCCAGGTCCAGGCCGCGGTGGCGATGGCGCAGATGAGCAGAATGCCGGTCTTGTTGACGGTGCCGTTGATCGTCATGCGAGTGGTGAGGTCGGTGATGCCTCCGTAACCCGCGCCTTGCAGGTTGCGGAAGGTGTTCTCGCCGAGAGCGGGATTGGACGTCTTCATCAGTGGCATGTCGATCTCCAGGTGTTGCAGGTGCGGGGTCCGTTCCGAACTGTGCGTGGCTCGGTAATCTGAGCCCTGGATTCAAGTTTAGACCTTTCCAGAGAGGTTGTGAGGTTTTCGTGACCGACATGCCGGTGGCATATTTCCGCGACTCGGCTGGCAATGGTGGGCTTGCTTGGAACTGTTTGCAATTGGGGTGGAAAATGTCTTGCCGGCTGTGGGAATATGAATGGCCCAGCCTACAATAGGATTGATCCCATGCAACGCATTCTCAGTATCGCAGTTTTGATTGGCATAATGGCTAGCGCAGGATCGGCAACCGCGATTACAGCAGCCCAGACTCCGTCAGCGCCGGGTGCTGCGCAGCCGCGCCCCACGCCACCGACGCGCGATCCGAACACGCAGGGTTACGTCACCGCCAAGGAGTTGCCGGACGGGGCCAATGCTCCGGCGGATGCGGATGGAAACTTTATTCTTGGACCGACGCATAGCCCCGCGCCGGAGATGACGGTTCACAGCCGCGTGCCGCAGGGAACTGTGTATGAGTTCACGATGAGCTCGGCTGACAGCAGGATTTTTCCTGGGATTATGCGCGATCCGGGCACCTTTGGCGTGCCGGATCCAACCGATCCAGCGAAGCTGATTGTGACTACCAGCCACCCTGCGCCGTACACGCGGCATCTGGCGGTTTATGTGCCCAGGCAATACGTGGCGGGAACGGCTGCGCCCTTTATTGTGGGGGCGGACGGGCCGGACAGGGTGCTGTTCACCGCGCTGGATAATTTGATTGCCGAACATCGCGTACCGGTTATGGTGGCCATCTCGATCGGCAACGGAAGCGGCGATGCGCAGGGGAGCGAACGGGGATTGGAATACGACACCATGTCGGGCGACTATGCGGAGTTTGTCGAGAAGGAAGTGTTGCCGCTGGTGGAGGCGCAGGCTCATGTGAAGCTCACCCACGATCCCGATGGCCGGGCGACGATGGGAGGGAGTTCCGGCGGATCGTGCGCGCTGATCATGGCTTGGTATCACCCGGAGTTATATCACCGGGTTTTGACTTATTCGGGGACTTATATCAACCAGCAATGGCCCTCTAACCCGGAGACTCCGCACGGGGCGTGGGAGTTTCATGAGCACCTGATCCCGAACAGCCCGGTCAAGCCGCTGCGCATCTGGATGGAAGTGGGAGATAAAGACCTGTTCAATCCGAATTCCATGCGCGACAATATGCACGACTGGGTGCTCGCCAACGAGAATATGGCTAAGGTGTTGGCGGCCAAGGGGTATCGCTACCAGCTTGTTTTTGCGCGGAACGCGGGGCACGTGGATCACGCGACGAAGTTACAGACGCTGCCTGAGGCGCTGGAATATGTTTGGCAGGGGTATCCGGTCGGCGGAGGGAAGAAGTAAGTTGGGTGCGGATCTGTGTTTCTCGGGTATTAAAGGCGAGACCTTAGGCACCTGGATCCCGGTTATAAGGTGCTATAGAGAGCTATTGAGACGCAAAGCCTTCGGCTACGCCCAGAATGACAGATATTTGTAAGAAACTATAATGAGCCATATATATACGCTTCTACACGCCGAGTTCGAGCCGGATGGCGTCGGCTATCGCGTTAGCGTGGTGGTTCATCTGGGCTTCGGATTCAGCTTCTATCATTACTCTGGCAAGGGCTTCCGTGCCGCTGTAGCGGATAACTACGCGGCCGGTGTCCTGTAACTGCCGCTCCGCGGCGCGGATGGCTGTGGCTACAGCGGGGATGGATTCCAGGGGGCGCTTCTCGCGGACTTTTATGTTGACGATAACTTGCGGGAAAACCTTCAGGTCGGCAGTCAGCTCGTCAATGGACTTACCGGTGCGAGCTATCAGGTCGAGAACTACGAGGGAAGTGAGCAGGCCGTCGCCTGTGGTGGCAAGATGCGGCAGCAGGATGTGGCCGGACTGCTCGCCTCCGAGGGCCGCATTGTGGGCGAGCATCTGCTCAAGGACGTAGCGGTCGCCTACCGGTGCGCGCAACATTTGGATGCCGCTGCGCTTGAGCGCCGCTTCAAGTCCCATGTTGGACATGGTTGTGGCTACGACGAGATTACCGGTTAGGAGTCCTCGGGATTTCAGATCGCGGGCGGCCACGAGCAGTATGGCGTCGCCATTGATTACGTTGTTATGGTCGCCGGCCAACATGCAGCGGTCGGCGTCGCCGTCGAAGGTGATGCCGAGGTTTGCTCCGCGCGCCAAAACCTGGCTGGCCACATGGCCGGGATGAAGCGCGCCGCAGTCAAGGTTGATGTTACGGCCGTCCGGGTGGATGTGTAGCAGAGTTACATCGCCCCCAATGCGGCGGAATAACTCGGGAGCTACGGCTGCCGCCGCTCCGTTGGCACAATCGGCAACAATGCGCAGGCCGCTCGGTTTGAGGCCGGGGACGGCGTCGATGAGGAACTGAATGTAGTCGGCCTGGAGTGTGGGGCTGTCTTCGACAGGCGGGAGGCGACCTGGGTCGGGGGCGGCGTGGATGGAAGCGGCGTGATGGAGGATCTCTTCCTCCATAGCGAGTTCGAGCGCGTCGGGGAGCTTGAAGCCGTCCGCGCCGAAGAGCTTGATTCCGTTGTCGCGCCAGGGATTGTGGGAGGCGGAGATGACGACGCCGGCCTGGAAGCCGTGCGTTCGGGCGAGGAAGGCGACGGCCGGTGTGGGCACGATTCCGGCGCTTTCAACGCGCGCGCCGGCTTTGCGCAGGCCGGCGGCGAGGGTGGCGGCGATCCAGGGGCTGGATTCGCGGGTGTCGCGGCCGAGGAGAACTCGGGGCTCGTCGACAGATTTGCGCAGGGAATGGGCGAGCGCCAGACCGCAGGCGAAGATGGTGGTGGGGTCGAGTGGAGTTTCGCCGGCGATGGCGCGAATTCCGTCGGTGCCGAATAGTTTGCGGGCGGTTGCGGTTGTCATAGGTTCAGTACTTCATTGTATGGTCGGGAGCCGGTGTTTGGGGTGAGGTGGATTCGATGCGGCTCAAGAATGCGCCGTCGGCGAGGCGCGTGGTGACTGTTTGGCCGGATTCCAGCTGGGCTACGGAGCGGATCAGCGCTCCATCCGGCGTTAAGACCAGAGCGTAGCCGCGATCGAGAACGGCCAGTGGCGAGAGCGAGTGGAGGCGGGCGTCGAGCGCGCCGATGCGCACCGCTGCGCGCTTCAGGGTGCGCTCGATGGAGTGGTCGATGCGAGTGCGGCCTGCCTGGAGGCGTTCGCGGGCGTGGGCCAGGGCATGGCGGGGATTGTGGTGAAGCACGTCGGCGGTGAGTCCGGCGACCTGGCGCTGTTGCTGGCGGAGTTGTGTGGAGAGGGCGGATTCCAGACGAAAGGCCAGATCGTCGACGTGCTGGGCCGCGCGATGCAGAAGCGTGGACATGCGCGACTCGGTTTGACGGATGGGCAGGCGGGTAAGGCGCTGACGGGCCTGGAGAAGGTGATAGCTGACGGCGCGGGCCAGGCGGTTGGACAGGTTGGCGAGATGCTCGGCGACTTTGTGCTGGGCCTCGGTGATGAGCTCGGCGGCGGCGGAGGGGGTTGGAGCACGGAGGTCGGCGGCAAAGTCGGCGATGGTGAAGTCGGTTTCGTGGCCGACGGCGGAAACGATGGGCAGTGGCGAGGCGGCGATGGCTCGGGCAACGCGCTCGGAGTTGAAGGCGGCCAGATCTTCCAGCGATCCGCCACCGCGGGCGAGGACGATAACGTCGACGAGGTTGGCTGCGTTGAGCGAGGCTATAGCGGATTCGATTTCAGCGGGGGCCTGGTCGCCCTGGACGGAGACCGGAACGAGCAGCACGTTGAGGCCGGAGTGGCGGCGGGCCACGATGGAGAGGAAGTCGCGAATGACGGCTCCGGTGGGCGAAGTTACGATGCCGACGGTGCGCGGGAAGGCGGGCAGCGGGCGCTTGCGATCGGCGTCGAAGAGGCCTTCGGCCTTGAGTTTTTCCTTGAGCTGCTCGAAGGCGAGTTGAAGCGAGCCCGCGCCGACGGGCTCCATGGTTTCGGCGACGAGCTGCATTTGGCCGCGCTGCTCGTAGACGCTGACGTGGCCGCGGACAAGGACGTGGAGGCCGTCTTCAGGGCGGAAGCGAAGCAGAATAGCCTGGCGTCGAAAGAGGACGACGGGGAGCTGGGCGTCGGCGTCCTTGAGCGTGAAGTAAACATGGCCTGAGGGCGCGGGGCGGAAGTTGGAGATTTCGCCCTCGACCCATACGTCGGCGTATTGGCGCTCGATGAGGTCGCGCACCTGGGCAACCAGTTCGCGGACCGGCCAGATGCGGCGGGAGGGGCGCGGTTCTTCAAACAGGAAGCCGAGTTGGGGTGCTGGTGGATCGGGGCGAAGCATTCCTTATGCAGTGTAATTGGTCGGAACATTGAGCGGCGCGTGCGGAGGAAGTGTGGACGGGAGGTGTGCGGCAGGCGGCGAGAGTTGCCGCCATTGGGGGGCGAGTGTATATCGTAGGGTTGGGCGCGGGGCGAAACCAACCGCGCACCGCAAGCATCCAAGGATCTGATAAACCAGCAATCATGAGGAGCAGAAAATGTCGGAACGCGAGACAAAGACCCCCGGACCACCGATAGTCGACGATCAGAACGCCATGTCAGGCGATGCAAAGTGCCCGTTTTCGAACGGTGCCCGCAAACACGCAGTGGCCGGAGCCCAGCCGAACGCGAATTGGTGGCCCAACCAGTTGAACCTGAAGATTCTCCACCAGCACTCGCAACTGTCCAATCCCCTGGGCGAGGCGTTCAACTACGCCGAGGAATTCAAGAGCCTGGACTTGGACGCCGTAATCAAAGACCTGCACGCCTTGATGACAGACTCGCAGGACTGGTGGCCGGCGGACTACGGCCACTATGGGCCGTTCTTCATCCGTATGGCGTGGCATAGCGCAGGCACTTATCGCATTGCCGATGGCCGCGGCGGCGCAGGCAGCGGATCGCAGAGATTTGCTCCCCTGAACAGTTGGCCTGACAACGTGAGCCTGGACAAGGCGCGCCGTTTGATCTGGCCCATCAAGCAGAAGTACGGCCGGAAAATCTCCTGGGCCGACCTGATGATTCTCGCCGGCAACGTGGCGCTGGAGTCGATGGGGTTGAAGACCTTCGGCTTCGCCGGTGGGCGCGCGGACATTTGGGAGCCGGATGAGGATATTTACTGGGGACCCGAGACCAAGTGGCTGGGAGACGAACGCTACAAGGGCGACCGGCAGCTTGACAATCCTCTCGGCGCGGTTCAGATGGGCCTGATCTATGTGAATCCGGAAGGGCCGAACGGCAACCCCGATCCGGTTGCGGCGGCCAAGGATATTCGGGAGACCTTTGCGCGCATGGCTATGAATGACGAGGAGACGATTGCCCTGATCGCCGGTGGACATACGTTTGGCAAGGCGCATGGCGCTGCTGATCCAGTCAAATATGTTGGGCGCGAACCGGAAGGCGCGTCCATCGAAGAGCAGGGCTTCGGCTGGGCAAACAGCTATGGCAGTGGCAAGGGCGTGGATACAATCAGCAGCGGGTTGGAGGGCGCATGGACCAACAACCCGGTGAAGTGGGACAACGATTACTTCGAAAACCTGTTCAAGTATGAATGGGATCTCACCAAGAGTCCCGCCGGCGCGAACCAATGGGCGCCCAAGCAGGTATCGCCTGACGACCTGGTGCGGGACGCGCACGACCCCAACAAGAAGCACGCGCCCATCATGTTCACGACGGACCTGGCGCTGAAGATCGATCCGAGCTATGAGAAGATTTCGCGGCGTTACCTCGAGAATCCGCAGGAGTTCGCGGATGCCTTCGCCAAGGCCTGGTTCAAGCTGACGCACCGCGACATGGGGCCCATCGCGCGGTACCTTGGCCCGCTTATTCCCGCGGAGCATTTAATTTGGCAGGATCCGATTCCGGCGGTGGATCATGAGCTGATCAGCGAGCAGGATATTGCGGACCTGAAGGCCAAGATCCTCTCATCCGGACTTTCCATCTCGCAACTGGTCACGACGGCTTGGGCTTCGGCGGCAACGTTTCGCGGCAGCGACAAGCGCGGTGGGGCCAACGGGGCACGCATTCGCCTGGAACCGCAGAAGGATTGGGAAGCGAACCAGCCGGGCGAGCTGGCGAAGGTGCTTGAGGCGCTGACTGCGATCCAGACGGATTTCCAGTCAGTTGGGAGGAAGGTCTCGCTTGCCGATCTGATTGTGCTGGGCGGCTCGGCAGCCATTGAGGAAGCCGCGAAGAAGGCTGGGCACAATGTGAAGGTCGCTTTCAAGCCAGGGCGGACCGACGCATCGCAGGAGCAGACCGATGTGGCCTCCTTTGCCGTGCTGGAACCGGTGGCGGACGGGTTCCGCAATTATCTGCGCAAGGGGCTGGAGGGATCGGCCGCGGAGCTGCTGGTGGACAAGGCAAACCTGCTTACTCTGACGGCTCCGGAGATGACGGTTCTGATCGGCGGGCTGCGGGCGCTGAATGCAAACTTCGGGCAGTCGGAGCATGGCGTTTTCACCAAGCGGCCCGGAGCATTGACCAACGATTTCTTCGTGAACCTGCTCGACATGAATACGAAGTGGCGGAAGTCCGCGATCACGGAGGGCGTGCTGGAAGGGCTGGATCGGACAAGCGGCGAAATGAAGTGGACGGGCACTGTGGTCGATCTTGTCTTTGGGTCGAACTCTCAGCTCCGGGCCCTCGCGGAAGTGTATGCGAGCAGCGATGGGGAGGCTGAGTTCGTGGAGGATTTTGCGGCGGCGTGGAGCAAGGTGATGAACCTCGACCGCTTCGACCTGGCTTGATTTGGTCCGACGCTTGCGACATTAAGAAGTTGCAAGGGTTGGGCACCGGGCAAGCGGGTTTGGATTTGTGCTGTCCCAGGTCTCAGAATCGAGACCTGGGGCACCCATATCCAGTTTGGTTTCACCCACGTCCAGATTGGTTTATTTGCGGTTCTCGACGATTTGGCGCAGTTCCGCGGCTAGAGAGGCCAGGTGCGCGGAGAGCAGTGCGCCGGGATCCTTGAGGCAGGAGTACATGGTCTCCAGCTCGCGGGCCACCTGGGTGCCTTTCGGGAGCCCGTAACTGCCGAGCACGCCAGCCAGCTTGTGCGCGGCAGATTGTGCTGCTTGCTGCTGTTCGGGAGAGAGCCGATTGGTGGCGGAGGCGGCCGCGGCGGCTTCCAGAATAGCGATGCGCTCGACTACCAGGGGCAGGAACTGGACCCACAGGCGGTCGAGTGCTTCGCCGATATTGTTCTGGCCGGGGGCATCCATGGCGGAATTACTCCCAGCCCAGTACGGCGGAAATCTGGTCGGAAAGAGTGAGCGGGTCGAACGGCTTGAAGAGGACGGCCTCGACTCCGAGGTCGGCGAACCGTTTCTGGTCAGAACTCTGCACCTTGGCGGTGAGCAGGATGACGGGGATGTGCGAGGTAATGGGATTCTTGCGCAACTCGCGGAAAGTGGTGGGCCCATCCATCCCGGGCATCATGACGTCGAGCAAAACTGCGTCAGGCTGGTGTTCGGCTGCGCGGGCCAGTCCCTGAGCGCCCGAGTCGGCGAGAACAACCTCCCAGCCGGCGACGGTTTCCAGGCTGAGCCCGGCAACCTCGCGAATGTCGTCTTCGTCGTCGATGATCAGGATGCGGCGGGTCATGGTCTTGCTACCTCGGTTGAAAGAACAGTTAACAGTTTCAAGTTGTAAGTTGTCAGTGATAAGTGAACAGTGATAACTAGTCGCGCTCACTGGTTGGGGATGGAGGGTTCCGGCGAGCTGGCTTCCTCCATCTGCCGGGAACTACGCAACATGGTCAAGACCAGGGCTTCCAACTGCTGTGGTTGGACGCGGGCCTTGGTCAGGAAGTGAGTGGGACCGAGGGTAAGGTGGCGGCGCTCGGCTTGAGAGAACTCGCGACCGGAATAGACCACCAGCGGCAGGCGCGCGAGGCTCTCGTGCTTGCGCAGCCAGTCGACCAGGTTGAACCCGTCGCCGTCGGGGAGGCCAATGTCGAGCACCAGCAAATCGGGCTGAAAGGTGAAGCAGGCATCGATGGCGTCCTGAAGGGTGTGCGCCAACTCGATGGTGATGCTTTCGCGCGTGAATACCATCTCGATGGTCTTGGCCAGGTCGACATCGTCCTCGACGACGAGGATTCGAGCTTTCTCGCCGGGTCCGCAGAGTACGCGGGCCAGTTCGCCCAGCAGCGCGCTTTCATCCAGGGGCTTGGCGACCGCGCCTTCGACGCCGGCCATGCCCTTGCGGTTATCCACGCTGAGCAGCACAACCGGGATTCGAAACTCGGGGTCAATGCTGCGCAGGCGGGGCAGAATCTCCCAGCCGTTCATCCCGTCGAGCGAGGTATCGAGAAGAATAGCCTGGACGCCCAGGCTGGCCGCGGCCAGTGTTTGCTCCACGGTAACCGTTTCCACGACTCGGTAGCCGTGGCGCGCCAATTGAGCGGCAATGAGGGGCCGGGTGATCCCGTTTGCGTCGGCAAGGACAACAGTGCCCTGACCCAGTTCGTTTTCCACGGGTGCGCCGGGGGCCTCAAGGGGAAGGGGCTGATAGGGCAGGTAGACGCGGAATGTGGAGCCGCGGACGGGGTTCCGCTCGGCCCAGATGCGGCCGGAGTGCTGTACGACGATGGTGCGGCAGATGGCTAGGCCGAGACCGCTTCCGCCTTTCTGGCGGGAGTCCGAAGCGTCCACCTGCTGGAAGCGGCCGAAGATGGCCTCAAGCTTGTCGGCGGGGATGCCGCGGCCCTGGTCGATGACAGAGAGGGTGACTCCGGAGACGCCGGGGCGCAGCATGATGGAGACGCTGGAGTTGGGCGGCGAAAACTTGACGGCGTTGGAGATGAGATTGGTGAGGACCTGGAGCAGGCGATCGGAGTCGGCGGCGATTTCAACCTGCGTGGTGTCGTGAATGAGCTGGACGCCGGCAGCCTCGGCAACCGGGGCCATGCCGTCGATGGCCTGGCGAATGAGTTCCGCCAGGCGGACGGGCCGGAAGGCAAGCGGCTCGCGGCCGCTCTGGATGCGCTCGAGATCGAGAATGTCGTTGATGAGGCGTACAAGGCGGTCGGAGTTGGTAAGGGCGATGCGGAGCAGGTTGGCGGCTTTCTCGTTTACCTCGCCGAGGATGCCGGAGGAGAGCAGGCCAAGCGCGCCGCGAATGGAGGTAAGGGGGGTGCGCAACTCGTGGCTGACGGTGGAGATGAATTCGTCCTTGAGGCGATCAAGAGCGTAGCGCTGGCTGATGTCGCGGAAGCTGAGGACGGAACCGGAAAAACGGCCCTGATCGAGAATGGGAGTGAGGAAGTACTCGGCGGGGAAGGAACTTCCGTCGGCGCGGAAGATGGTGTCTTCTCCGGCGGCGGCGAGGCGATGGCTGGTGGCGCGGCGCAGCGGGCAGTCCTCGGGGCACTTCTGGTTGGCGTGCGCGGAGCCGTGGAGAAGCTGATGCACGGGTTTTCCAGTGAGGCTGGCGGCCGGCGCGCCGAGAAAACGAGCCGCGGCGGGGTTGGCAAAGCTGACCAGGCCGCGGCGGTCAACGCCGCAGATGCCGTCGGCGACCGAGTCGAGGAGTATCTCCTGCTGGCGTGTGAGTTCTTCGGCACGGCCGCGTTCGTGGGAGCGAGCGAGCATTTGCCCGAGGGATGCGGCCACGGTTTCGATGGCTGCGATGGCTTCGCGGTCTTCGCGCAGCGATATGTGGCAATAGAATTCCAGAACCGCCAGAACTTTGCTTCCCACGCGTACAGGGACGGCCCAGCCTGAGACCATTTCCTGACGCAGGGCGGATAAGACGCGGGGCGTTTCGGGCACGGTGGCGAGCTCAGCAATCCAGATGGGCCGGCCGTCGGCCCATACGCGGCCCGGCAGGTCTTCCCCGCGCGCAATGGTTTGCCCCATGCTTTCTTGAATGAAGGCTTCTGCGCGCCTGCCCGGAGCGCCCCAGGCGGTGCAGAACTCGAGGTGGTTCTCGTCGGCGTTGACATCCCATTTGAGGGCCAGGTCCCATCCCTGGGAGATGCAGAGGGCCTCAAGGATGCGCATGTCGGCGACCTGGTTGGAGGTGTTTTCGCCGACGATCTGGCTGACGACCAATTGCAGCGCGAGGCGGTGTTCGCGCTGTTTTTGCTGAGTAACGTCGCGCAGCAGGCAGCGCAGGGCGAGCGGATTGCCGGCTTTTTGCCGCTGGCTGAGACTCAGTTCCAACTCGAGCACGCGGCCC
>Ga0302200_10001716_pt1 | contig 20060 bp, 16 predicted proteins | sample II_Bog_N3_1_FD_194585 | JGI IMG/M metagenome (GOLD analysis project Ga0302200, IMG submission 194585) | Peat permafrost microbial communities from Stordalen Mire near Abisko, Sweden - II_Bog_N3_1 | ecosystem: Environmental > Terrestrial > Soil > Wetlands > Peat | place: Sweden: Abisko... | reverse complement strand
AACAAGCAGAAAAATTACTTGATAGTATAGATGGTAGAAATAGAGATAGAGAGTTTTGCATAATTACTTTATTTTTAAATTGTGGCCTTAGACTAAGCGAACTTTCTAATATTAAAATTTTGGATATAAGAAACGATATTTTAGTTGTTAGAGGAAAAGGTGACAAAGATAGATCAGTTTACTTAAATGAAAAGTGTATGAGTGCTATAAATGCATATTTAGAAATAAGAAAAAGTAATAAAAATAAATATTTGTTTTTATCAGAGAGAAATAATCAATTATCAAAAAGAGAAATACAATACATAGTAAAGAAGTGTATAGGTAATGCAAATCTTGATACACATAAATATACAACTCATAAATTAAGACATACCGCGGCTACACTTTTGTATAAATATGCCAATGTAGACATAAGAACTATTCAGGCAATTTTAGGACATAAGAATATAGCTACGACTACTATTTATACTCATGTAGATGATGAAGGAGTGAGAAAAGCAATTAATGCTAATCCGTTAAATAAATAAGATATACGATGAAGAAATAACTATTTTGAGAGTTTTAGGCATATGAAAGAAAATAACAAGTCAAAGATGCTATGTATATTTTATCTTAAGACGAGGTGCCCCTTGAGGTTATATGTCTATATTTAGTCAAGATCTTTTGAATTAGAGAAATTTTTTATTAATTCCTTTAAAAAGAAATTAATAAAGCACCAAAAATGAAGAGTCATAATGATTTTTAATTGTTATGACTCTTTATTTTTTTGAACTGAATTATATGAATATCTATGTATATATTGAATTACATTGTAATCATATGTATATAGCTATTTTTAGACGAGCAAAAGATGAGTGAGAATTTATTGTGTGTTGAAGAAAAATACCTAATTATAACTTAGTATATTTTATTGTATCTATTCATCATTGAAATTACTTCAAATCTCACTTTAAAAATATCATATCTTTACATACTGTATTTTAAAATAATATATCATATCTTACTGATGGGCGGAAGAATGGTGGAAATTTTCATTCTTCCACCCATTCCTTAAGTTGAGTAATATCAATACTTAACATGATTAACTGTAATTATTATTTAACTTCATTTTTGTCTAGTTAAGATTTTAATCTAGTAACTTTACTCTTACATTTTTTCACAAGGCACTGTCCCCTTTGCGAGAGAGACATTTCATATTTTGCCAATACAACTTATATTAATGTTTATGTTTAATGAGTACAAATCATTACAAAAAAATAGTCATCTTTTGTATAATTATCTTAAAATACTATAAACCATAAATAGGGGGTACATAAATATGAGATCAGTATTAACTCAGCAGGAACTTTCTGAAAGATGGGGGGTAACGGTTAAGGCTCTTACAGATTGGAGAAAACAAGGAATATTACAGCCTGTAAAAGGTATACCGGTTATAAGATATAGCCTTGAGTATATTCAAACTCTTGAGGGTACTACATTAGAAAAGTTTTCTCCACTTGAAAGAAAAAGAATGGAAATAGAAATTGAGAAACTTAAGCAAGAAAACGAAAAATTAATATCCATTGTTAGCAATGTACTATCAGAAGCTTCAAAAGTAATACACTATATGAAATAAATTAATAAAGAGGATTTGGAGCAAAAAATAAAGCTAGAAATATAAAAAGAAGCAGAAATCCTTTGCATGATTACTACTTCTTAGGAAATTTTATATCTACTTCAATTTTCTTTGTAAACTACATTTTTATTTGTATTTTACAAAGAAGCATTTATTATAAAGAGAAATATAAATATTTTCTTTATACTCAGCCTAAACAACTTGAATTTGAATAAATCAAGAAAAAACGCTAACCGCATAGCTAAGTATTTTTTTCTAAAATATAAAGCCTATATCTTATTTTACGTAGTAATCAAAGATATAGGCTACTTTATTTAGTTATATTGTAGATAACTTGTTTATACTATTTTTTTATATTTATAGAATTTTTTAAAGCTAATTCATTATTATTAGTATGCATATATATATATATTGATTAGCTTGTCCAATCTTACACTAAGTGCTAATAATTCCTTATCATCTGTAATTATTTCTTTAGTTGCTATTAGCATATTCAATTTATCTCTAGTATCTTCAATTTGTTTATTTATATCAATCAATTACAGCACCTCCATGGTATAAAATTAATTCCTTTTATAAAAACACTTACCATTATAATTATTTATACAATTTGAGTTAATATATACACTTAAGTAAACATCTGTGAAAAGTGGAATTATCTTTCCTGTTATCTTTGATATTAAACCAATATAAGTAATAAATATGTAACAAACGATACAACAATTTTATTTTAAAATTTCTAATTATCAAAACTTTAGAATATCCACATCATATGAAATTAACTACTAAAACTATGGAACAAGCCTTCCAGGTGTTTTTGGGGCAAATACCTGAACTCCATAGAAAATAAATATTGCCAAGGGGTGAAACGCAGTGATCCCCTTGACTATATTTATTTTCTATTGGTATACTTGCTACCCCCAAAAACAATAATAGCAATAGGTAAGACTTTGAAGTTATCTCCATCTTTTCCCCTGCTCCACACCGTACGTGAGTCTTTCGAACTCATACGGCGTTCCAACAACTTTTATCTTTTAATTAAATAACTGAATTTCCTACTAACTTTCTTAAAGAATTGACACGTTTTAATCCTTTAGCATCTAATGTTAACAAACCTAAATATTTTTTTATATTTTCTTGTTTAGTTGCATGTATTAGTTTGTATGCTTTCCCACATAGCCAAACAAGATTTTTATATTCATCAGTTCCACCATCACATTTTTTTATTTTATGGTGACATTCCATATTACCTATTTCCAAATATAATCCTGTTATGTAACATTTCCCTTTCTGTCCTGCAATTAGAGATATTCTATTATCATTAAATTCATTAGAGTCATTTTCCTTAGTTGTTTTTAAAAGATAATCAATTAGATGTTTATGTCCCTTAAGATTTTTGTGGATTAATTCTCTACCTTGTTTGGTGTAGTTGCAGGTGTTTTGGCTAAAGTGCATAGCATTTTTTGTCTTACATCCGTAGATTGGGAATATGGTAATTCCATTGATTGTCCTGATTTTGCCATTGTAATTTCCATACAATGAATTATATGTTTTTGAAAATATAGGTTTCTTAGTTATCCAATTCTTTAGTCGTATTTCCAAGGTTTTTGTGACTAAGAAGTCAATTTTGTTAAAATCAAGTGATATATGGGTAGCCTTATTGTAATAGTTATGACTCCCTAATATCATTGCATTTAATCTTGATACTTCTTTAGTACCTCCATATTTTTGGATTGTTTTAACCTGTTTTTTTAGTTTATTAATGGTATTCTTTTTGGCTTTATCACTCATTCTGCTTTGACATACATATTTGTTTTTCTTAGGTTTAACCATAAGTTTAAATCCCAAGAATTCAGTATAATTCTTTCTTAAATTGGTTATCTTAGATTTGTCAGGACTTATATCTAAATCCAATCTTTCTTTTAACCATAATCTTGTAGCGTTATAAATTTTAAATGCAGTTTTATGATTTCTACAGAAAATTTTGAAGTCATCAGCATACCTTACTATGAATATTTCTTTGAGATTTGTTTTCTTTAAGGTTGCATATTTATTGGATTGATTTATTTTTCCATCCCCTTTGTTTATATAATTATAGTTTATCTTCGTCTCAAAAGTTTCCCACTGGTTACTAATCCACCAATCAAGTTCATTTAGAACTATATTTGAGAGTAGTGGGCTGATTATGCCACCTTGAGGAGTTCCTTTGGTTGGTATCCCTATTCCTTGTATTTCTGACTTTAGAATTTTTCCAATAATGCTAATTAAGTTTTTATCTTGGATGCCTAAATTCCACATTTGCTTTTTAAGTTTGCTATGGTTAACATTGTCGAAGAAACTTTTGATGTCTATATCTACTACATAATGAAGTTTATTCATATTCATTAGACTCATACATCTAGCAATTGCATGTTCTGTAGACCTATTAGGTCTAAAACCATAACTATGTTGGTAAAATTTAGCTTCACATATAGGTTCTAAAACCTGTTTAATACATTGTTGAATAAGTCTATCTTCGATACATGGTATTCCTAAAGGTCTAGTTTTACCATTTTGCTTAGGGATTTCAACTCTTCTAACACTTTTAGGTATATAATTGGCTAATTTACTTTTGATGCGTTCAACAAATCTATCTGTTTCCATATCCTTAAAGAATTTTATATCCAGATTGTCAGTGCCAACTGTTGTTGACCCTTTGTTTTTCTTGATATTTCTATATGCCAGTAAAATATTATTCTTAGAAGTTATATACTGCATTAATTTGGTAGATTTCTTATTGTTACAAGAGTGATCATACAGTTTGTCAAATATGCTCTGCATTGTGTAATATTCATTGTTTCTTAGTAACTGTCTTTTCTCTAATTTAAAGTTTTCCTCCAAGTCTGTTACTTCCTCCTTTGTATAAATACAAATTTAGTTTAACATCTCTTAGTCATACATGAACCTTGGATTATTCAGTATTTAATTATTAAATAACGATTGTCTAGTGGCTATTGCTCTATCTTCATTACAAAGACTTCTTAGCTTCATGCCACCACTCTCACTTAGATTAAGATAAGTTATAGATTGCTCTTTTCCTTATCAATACTTCACAGGCAGTAAAACCTCCATATTCTAAACTTTCCTTGTTCCGTTATTACTATCTTTACATATATCCGTAGGTTGTTAGTTTAAACCTGCAAATTTGATAATGCCTTTAACACTATATGGATTTTCATACTAAAAAATTTTACTCATCCACATTTACTACACATCTGTGCCATACTCATTTCTAAGTATTCTTATTTTAGACCCTTAAATTCCCAACTTCGTCAGTTGCTCTAGCAACATCCTAACCATAGATATTTTATAGACACCCGACCTATCACCACTTGACTACCTCTAGTTCACATTTCGTAGTGTATTATTACACCTTACGGTGGCTCTCAGCCGACTTCACCAAGCTTTTAACCCTTTGTTGTTTACTCAACAAAACGCTAATTGGAGTATCAGTGGAAACCCTTCAAGGCGTTACCCTATCATTTGATTTCTCGTAATAACAGTTCTAATTTCTGAATTTAATCAACTAATTAGTCTAAGCTTTTCACTTAGAAACAAGTCGCACTTTTAGATAAGCTCTATAACTTAAACTAAAATACATATTATTTCTCCATATAATCAAATACTTATATTTTAACCAATTCTATATTAATAGAGCTTGTTTAAAATTTCCTTATTGGTATTAACCTACACCATAAATCTACTATGACCTTCATTTAAAAGAATATTATCTAATTCATAATTTACCTAGGGGTGCCGTCAATGTACCGGCTTTTCTGCCTGTCCTTTTTAGTGATAAGTGTTATTGAAGCTGAAGAAATCGTATCATTAAAAATAATTTCCCTGAACTATAAGATTTAATTATTTTTAGTGATTGGATTCCTGAAGCGGAAATAACGCCATCACTAAAAAGGACTAGCAGGTAAGCCTGTATATTGTGAACCTGCCCTCACCTTCCAACAAACTTTATCGCTATCCTTGTGAGGGCAAGTTCAAGGCACCCCTTTCCTTTATGCACATGCATGACTTCTCCATATTATATACACAATCCCATTCGGACCTTCTCTATAATCCTTATTATAAAACTCAATTAACTATAGGATTGAAGGCGAGCCTTTAATCCTTACACTACACTTAAAGTAATTGCAGAAGAAAGTGTCAATGTAATACTAAGGAGCAGAGCGGATTAGTATTACAGATTGACTCTTTCTGGAGTTAGGATTTTGAAGTTCATTAAAAGTATACAGTTAAGATGAGAGAAACATTAACATTTACTTACCCTTTCCCCATTCCACCAAAAACTCTTATATGCATATGCAGCCTTATCTCGATTAACAGAATATGCATTTATAACATTAACACCTTCGCCATCATCAGTAGCATAAAACTCAATTACCAGAAAGAAGGCATGTACATTTAGCTAAATAACGTTTTCTCGGAACATGAATTTGACGTGCAATTAATCCGTTGTTTTGTATATGCATAAATGCAAATATGGTACGAGATATCGGCATAACACTTATCATAAGTACTACCATCATTACAAGTAGAAGTATATTAACTGTTATATTCAGAATACGACGCACATTCATCTTTCCTCTAAAAATTGTCTTATACCATCGTTTATTTAAAATATTATGAACAATAAACAATACAAATAAGGAAACTCCAGCTACTTTATGGGATATATTTCCAGCAAAGCACTAAGTCATTTCAGCTATCATAAGTACTGTCATGATGAAGTCAATGATCATCTTAAATAACATATTTCGATTCAAAGGTTTCGCCTCTTTCTACTTTATCATTCCAAGTTTACGGAGCCACTCTGGCACTTCTTTATTTTCATCTTTTACACTTTTCCCCAGTATCTCTAGGCCATCCAGAATTTTTGACTGTGGGGCAATCTTTTTGATATCTTCTACACTTTTACCAAAAGCACTACCATCATGTGTACAAAATGGAATAATTGTTTTTCCTGAAAGTTTATATTCCTCTAAAAAAGTAAATACTGCCATTGGCATAGTTCCCCACCAGTTTGGATACCCAATGAAAATCACATCATAGGAGTCCATGTTCTCTACCTTTGTTGCGAGTTTTGGTCTGTAGTTATCTGCCTGTTCCTTCTTTGCCTGATCTACCACAGCATTATAATCAGTAGGATATGGATCTGCTGTCTTAATTTCAAAAATATCTCCACCAACACTTTTGTGAATTTGATCAGCTACCTTCTTTGTATTTCCAGAATATGAAAAATATGCTACAAGAATTTTTTTATTTGCAGTATCCAACTGTGTTTTATTATTTTTCTCGTTAGATGTACCTGTTTCTGTTTGAGTACTTTCGCTAGATGATGTAGTTTTTTCTTCCTTCTGTGTCCCGTTGTTATTATTGCTACATGCAGCTAAAGTAAAAGCCATCATCATTGTAAGAATTAATGCTAATAATTTCTTCATAATTTTTTCCTCCTATTTTTTATCTGATGTCTAGCCACTGTAACACTCCCATCCTCTAATGTGGGAGATAGCAGTGGCACGACCCTAGATAAGTTCAACTAAGATTCAGATGGAGATAAAACTCCACCTGAATCAAGTTTCACTTGATATAAAATGTTTAAAGTAAGCTTTGCTAATCATATAAAATGAAAATATAATATTACTAAAAATAAAGGCTAAAAGCTAGATAAATCCTGCTTTTAGCCTTTAATATACTTTTTATATATTAGCGAATAAAGTTAGTATAAACTATTTCTTCTCTTTCTGGTAACGGTATACCTGCAGCTTTTCCTGCTTCAATAGAGTTTAATAACCATGCCATGTTATTTCCTAGTGTACGCATAATTTGCATTCCTTCTAAGTCTTGTCTTACATCTTCTGGGGTATATCCATGAACCATATTCCAATATTGTGATGATACAACTGGCATATTACTCATTGTAAAATATTTGTTGATCTGATCAAATGTAGCTGTAGTACCAGCACGACGAGCACTTACTACTGCTGCTGCAGGCTTATTTGCTAATTGTCTATTAGTTTGGTTTGTAAAGAATACTCTGTCCATAAATGAAGTTAACATTCCAGATGCAGAAGCATAATGTACAGGTGAACCAAAAATGAAACCATCTGCCTCCGATGCCTTATCTAAAAATTCATTTACTGGATCATTCATAAAGCATTTACCTGTTTTCATACAAGCACCACATCCCAAACATCCTGAAACCGCCTTTGTACCTACTTGAAATATTTCTGTTTCAATACCTTGCCTCTCTAATGCACCTGCTACTTCAGTTAAAGCTGTATATGCACATCCTTTTGCATGTGAACTACCATTTACTAATAATACTTTCATTTATAAAACACTCCTTCTTACTTTTAATATATAAACATTTGAATTATGTTTTCACAAAACGCTTTTAATGTGATAAAATCATCTTAATACATTAGAGTAACTCTAAGTTAAGTATTTTTATTTAATAAACTTTATATCGATAATTTTAAATATTTAAAATTAATTTCTTTCATTCCTTTTGCAAAATTTCTTCAAATGCTATAAAATAATCTTAACGCATTATAGCGACTCTAAGTCAAGTGTTTTTTTATTTATTTTTTATTAAGGAGTTGATTTTTTTGTATACAGTAAAACAAGTTGCAGAAATTACAGGTATTTCTGCATATACACTAAGATTTTATGATAATAAGGGACTTTTTCCATACGTGCCCCGTGATGAAAACAATATACGTTTATTTGCTGAAGATCACTTAGAGTGGATTAATATGATTCATTGTTTTAGAGAAACTGGTATGTCATTAGCAGATATAAAAAGGTATCTTGAACTATGTGAACTTGGTAAAAGTACCGCTGAAGAACGATACCATATTATACTAGACCAAAAAGAAAAAGCTGAGCAAGAATTAGTAAATATGCAAAAGCGCATTGAGATGTTGCAGAAGAAAACACATTATTACGAAGAACTGTTAGCGGATGATGGAGACTTCTGGAATCCAACAAACTGCAAAGCAGCTTCTCTGGATGACAAGCAATAATATATTTTTCTAATAATCATATAAATTAGTTAATCTATTAGATTAAATGCGTAAATAAAATCACTATATCTTTCTAAATCAGCACCGTTTATAAAATACACCTCGTAATATTAGATTTATATATCTAACATTTGGGGTGTACTTTAATTTCCTCCTTTTTCAACAGGTGTAAATTATAAAATAAGCAGTCGAAGGCATCCATTTATCCAATCAGAGACTTTTGCATATGTTTTTTGACCACTTTTTAAGTGAAAATCTATAATGATGTAAAACAAGTGTTTTGGCCATATATAGCATGACTTTTAATATATCCTGAATAATTCAGGATATTAATGTTTAGAATATACTCTAAGTCAAAAAATACTTTTCAAAAATATGCTTGACTTAGAGTGGCTCCAATGCTCTAGAATATGATTAAACAATAATAATTGTTAGATAATAATATTTAACAATCTATAATTTTATATAAAAGGAGCTGTGTAAAATGAAATCTAAATACAATAAATTATTTGAACCTTTCAAACTTCCAAATGGAATTACAATTAAGAATAGATTAGTGATGGCACCTATGACCACGTGGGCATCAAATGAAGACGGTACTATTTCCGATGATGAGCTAAAGTATTATAGCAGCAGAGTTCATGGTGTTGGATTAATTATTACCGGTTGTACCCCTGTTACTGCAAACGGAATTGGTTTTTCAGATGAATTTTTAGCATATGATGATAAATTTATACCAAGCTTAAAGAAATTGGCTGATACTTTGAAAGCTAGCGGTGCACCTGCAATACTTCAAATTTTTCATGCAGGCAATAAAGCAGTTACATCACTTATTCCAAACGGTGAAATAGTAAGTGCAAGCGCAGTAGAAACTGCAGCTTCTGTATTTGCTGAGACTTCTAAGCCAAGGGAGCTTACACATGAAGAAATTCTTGATATTATCCATGCTTTTGGTGAAACAACTATAAGAGCTATTGAAGCTGGATTTGACGGAGTTGAAATTCATGGTGCCCATGGATTCTTACTACAAAACTTCGAATCTCCATTATTCAATCAAAGAACAGATAAATGGGGCAGCTCCTTAGAAAACCACTTAAGTTTTCCAATTGCAGTAGTTCAAGAGGTTAAGAACGTTATTAAAGAACATGCTAAAAAACCATTTATTCTAGGATACAGAATATCCCCTGATGAACCGAACGAGGGCGGATTACGTTATAAGGATACAGAATCATTAATTGACCGCTTAGTTGAACAAGGTGTAGACTATATACATGCTTCACTAATGGATGCACTTAATGCAAAGCCAGTAGATGCCCAAGATGGAAAAGCACTTATAGAATTGGTTACTAATCGTGTAAATGGCAGAGTACCACTTATTGTTGCTGGTTTTCTAAGAACTCCAGCTGATTTAGCTAAAGCTATTGAATATGGTCCATCAATGGTTGCTTTAGGTCAGGCACTTATTATGAACCCAACATTTGTTGAAATGCTAGCTAATGGAGAAGAAGATCAAATAGCTACTGTACTTAATGTTTCAAAACAAGAAGATCTCTGTATTCCAGATAACCTATTAAATGTAATTAAATCAACTCCTGGTTGGTTTAATATTAAAGAGTAAAATCGGTATAAATTGCTTTGTACGGTTTTATGTAACAACCATAATCATATGTTTCAGATAGTACACAAAGTGAATGGGGCTGTCACATATCAATTATTGCGACAGCCCCTTTAAATAATCATTCTATTCTTTTTTTAAGCTCGCTCCATTGTAGCTATAACTTCTTTATACCAATTAAAACTCTTCTTCTTATATCTATCTAAAGTTCCACTGCCATCATCATTTCTATCTACATATATAAAACCATATCTCTTTTTTAATTCAGCAGTTCCTGCACTAACTAAGTCTATGCATCCCCATGTAGTGTATCCTAAAAGTTCAACACCATCTTCAATTGCTTCTGCTACTTGAACTAAATGATCATTTAAGTAATTAATTCTATAGTCATCATTTACAGTCTTATTACCATTTTCATCAGTTGTTAATTCATCAACAGCTCCTAAGCCATTTTCAACAATAAATAATGGTTTTTGATATCTATCATAAAATAAATTAAGTATGTATCTTAATCCTTCTGGATCTATCTGCCATCCCCAATCTGAAGCTTTTAAATATGGGTTTGGTACTCCATGAATAAGGTTGCCTGCGCCCTTTTTAATCTTTTCTGGATCTGCAGTTGCACATGCACTCATGTAATAACTAAATGAAATAAAATCTACTGTGTTCTTTAATATTTCTTTATCGCCTGGCTCCATTTTTATTTCTATATTATTTTCTTTAAAGAATCTATTCATATATCTTGGATATTCTCCTCTTGCATGAATATCTGCAAAGAAAAGATTTTGTCTATCTTGTTCCATTGCTTTAAGTACATCACTTGGCATTGAAGTTAATGGATAGTTTGGTATTCCTAAAATCATACATCCAATTTTAAATTCTGGATTTATTTCATGACCAATTTTTACTGCGAGTGCACTTGCAACTAATTCATGATGCATAGCTTGATATAAATCTTGCTTGCTTAGTTTTTCTTTTGGAGTCCACATACCTGCACTCATATAAGGGGCATGAATTGCTGAGTTTATTTCATTAAAAGTAAGCCAATATTTTACCTTATCCTTATATCTAGTAAATATTGTTGTAACATAGTTTTTAAAAAATCCTATAAGCTTTCTATTAACCCACCCATCATAATTCTTAGCAAGTGGTGTTTCATAGTGTGAAATTGTAACTAAAGGTTCAATCCCATATTTAGCTAATTCATCAAAAACATTATCATAAAATTGCAATCCCTTTTCATTTGGTTCTTTATCATCCCCATTTGGAAATATTCTTGACCATGCAATTGATAATCTAAAAGTCTTAAAGCCCATTTCAGCAAATAACTTTATATCTTCTTTGTATCTATGATAAAAATCAATACCAATAAGCTTCATGTTATCTTCTGTTGGCTCGGAAGTTATAGGTCCTATTACTCCCTTTGGAGCTATATCTTGAGTTGATAATCCTTTACCGTCTTCATTGTATGCACCTTCAAATTGGTTAGCTGCAGTAGCTCCTCCCCATAAAAATCCTTTTGGAAAACTATTCATAATATTCTTCTCTTTCATTTATTATATTTTATAACAATAAATTTAATTGTTATAAGAACTATTTTAATCTATTAAATTTCTACATATGTTGTTTAACTTATCTTATAAATATCTTCAAACAATTTTCATATTTATCTAGACTTTTAAGTTCCTCATGAATATCAAACCACTCACTTGTGCGTTTAGGAACTCATCAATAAAGTAAAGCTTAAATAGAAGTTGAATTGAAAGTGTGTACCAAAGCTTTTTCGTGCCTTTGTCACACACTCAATTCTATATACAAAAGAGTTGGCTACCATTAAATTTATGACATCCACTATTTTTTATCAAATACTTCTTTTGCTTCATTCATTACATTTATAATTTCCAGATGTTGCGGACATACTGATTCACACTGACCACACTGAATGCATGTTGATGCCTTATGTCCATCTTTAGTAAGTCCCTTATAAAATAAATGAGGGCGCATATCATCACCATATGTCTTAATTGTATTCAATGCACGAATAATATCTGGTATCTTTATCTCTTGAGGGCATCCATCCACACAATAACTACACCCAGTACATGGAACATTAGGTGCACTTAATAGTTTTTTAGTTACTACATCTAGGCAATTACTTTCTTCTTTAGTTAGAGGTTCGAAATTAATCATTGTCTTTAGGTTATCCTCCATCTGTTCCATGGATGACATACCACTTAAAACTGTCATTATACCTTCTTTAGCTGCAACGAAGCGAAGTGCCCAAGAAGCCACAGAACTATCCGGACGAAGTTTCTTAAGCATATCCTCCAACTCTGGTTGAAAAGCTGCTAAAGTTCCTCCTTTAATAGGCTCCATTACTATAATTGGTTTATTATGTTTACGTGCCACGTCATAACACTTTCCTGCTTGTACTATCTTATTTGTCCAATCAGCATAGTTAATTTGCAATTGAACGAATTCAGCTTCTGGATGGTCTGTAAGAGCCTTATCTAATACTTCTGGACTATCATGGAATGAGAATCCAAAGTGTTTAATAAGTCCTTTTTCTTTCATCTTCATAGCCCACTCCCAACAATTAAAGCCATCATATTTTGGAAGGTGACCTCCTTCTACACTATGTAAAAGATAAAAATCAAAATAGCCTGCACCAGTACGCTCCAATTGTTCATCAAATATACGCTGAACATCTGCCTCTGACTTTAATTCCCAAGCTGGGAGTTTTGTAGCTAACATGAATGACTCTCTTGAATGTCTCTTAACCAATGCTTCCTTCATAACACATTCAGATTTTCCTTTATTATATACATATGCAGAATCAAAATAATTGAACCCTTTTTCTAGGCATGCATCTACCATACGACAAACCTGTTCTATATCCACCTCTTGCCCTATAAACGGAAGTCTCATCAGTCCAAAACCCATCTTAGGCATATTAGAAAAATCATTACTAATCACTATAAATTCCTCCTTGTATATTTTTTTCATAAAATCTTTATCCTTCTTCAGTTGGTTCCTTATCATTTCCATTTGGGAAAATACGAGACTAAGCTATAGTAAAACTACAATAGTCATAAATCCATTCTCTTCTACCTTACAAGGAGTGTAATATAAAGTGTTCCCATATAAATCATCTTTTATATGCTTAACGCTCTTTTTTAAATTGTCCTTGACAAAGGTACCAGTTTATAGAGATACTACAGGTTCTTTGCTTTTTTATTTCTCTTTTCCTTTTCTAATATTTATTATTTTAAAACTTAAGATTACAGATGCAAAAATCAAAGTAATGGCATTAGCTAATATAATTGCCATATCTTTAATATGAATTCCATAAATAAGCCATAGCAACAAACCCATTGTGAACAAAATATACATTATTAAAGATATTCCCTTTGTATCTTTTGTTTTTATTGTTTTGTATGCTTGTGGTAAAAACGAAGCAGTTGTAAGGAGTGCCGCTATAATTCCAATATATTTATATAACATAAAATACCTCTTTCATTAATTTTTTTCAACCATCCTTGTTATACTCCTCAGATGCACAATAATCAGTCTGTACTTAATTTTTTTAAAATATAAATTTTTTAATAAGTTCGGCACCTCCTTCGTTGTTTTCAGCTTTCGTTGTATAATGACATACTTTTTTTACAGCTTCAACAGCATTACCAGCGGCTACTCATAACGATTTGATGAATAACTGACTGCACAGAAATCGTATATAATAACTTTTATGTCTGGTTCCAAAGTCATTAAATATGGTACATTCACATTCTGGTACAGGCTTTTTGCAATTTGTCATGTTCCAGAAAATCTACTGTATTTTGCTCCATAATAGTACATTCCAATTTCTGATTTTCAATCCGCTCTTTTTCATTTTGCGAAAAATTATAAATATATAATCTGTCTTTTGTATAAACATGCATGCAGACATCTTTCGTCAGACCATACTCAAAGATTTCTTTCATTTTATCAAACTTCAGACCTTTGAATTGCATTAATCGATTTTCTTTGTTTTCTGTTAGATCGCCGCCATTATAAAAATTAACTTTATAATTTGCAAATGTCACTTCAAAAAAACAACTGTATTAATACATCACTTTTTAAATATTTTCAGGCCTTTTCTTCAACTAAATTTAACTTTCTTATTCCTAGCAACATTAGCTTAATAATCCAACCTATTATAGGCACATTGTAGAAACATTCCATTATCATAGTTTCTTCTACAATGTGCAATTAAACTATCTTGCTAATTTCACTATTATATTACTCGTTGCTTAAATCTTCCCCATTTGTTGCAATAACTTTTTTATACCAGTAAAAGCTCTTTTTCTTTCTACGTTTAAAGTTGTCATCTTTATCAACATGAACAAAACCATATCGTTTTTCTAAACCTTCTCTAGTAGAATATAAATCTGTTGCAGACCATGTTAAATAACCAATTATTTCAACTCCATCTTCTACAGCCTCTTTCATTCTTTCAATATGTTTAGCAAGATAATCGATTCTATAATCATCATTTATTGTTCCATCTTCTTCTAAAACATCTCTATGTCCTAGTCCATTTTCAAGAATAAGTATTGGTAATTGATATCTGTGATGTAAGTCAGTTAAGAAGTGCTTGAAACCATATGGGTCTATACTCCAACCCCACTCAGTTGCATCACAATAAGGATTTCTCATCTTTAAACCATTCGAAGGTTTATCGCCAGTCGTTCCTTCTGAACTTGCAATACTACACATATAATAAGTTGTAGATAAGAAATCTGGCTCTGCACTAGCGATAATATCTAAATCACCATCTAATAATACTTTTGATATATCGCAGTCTTTAACAATATTTAAATATTTTTTTGTATATGTTTTTCTAAAATATATATCTGCAAAATTATAAGTAATTTTGTATTTCAAAATATCATAAGCTTCAATATCAAGTGGATTACATGTAGCAGGATATAAACATGATGTACCTACATTTCCTCCAGTTTTCGCTTCTGGATCAATTTCATGAATTAACTTTGTTGCTTGTGCATAAGCAAGATTAAAATGATGTTCTAATTGGAATATTTCCAAATCATTTTTAGCTTTATAACCTGTCATATATTCACTATCTAAATTAAGAAAGTTTTGTTCATTAAATGGTACCCAGAATTTTACTCTTCCTTTGAATCTAATCACTACAGTTTTTACATAATTCAAATAGTCTGTAATACATTGACGAGACATCCATCCTGTGTATTCATTTAATAGATTCAATGGTAAATCATATGCATATAAAGTAACTACAGGAGCAATATTATATTTCTCTAATTCGTCTAACATTCTTTCGTAAAATCTTAATCCTTCTTCATTTGGCTCTTTATCATTTCCATTTGGAAAAATACGAGACCAAGCTATAGTAAAACGATATGTTGAAAAACCCATCTCCCCATATAATGCAATATCCTCTTCCATACGGTGATAATGATCTGCTGCTATTTTAAACTCATGAAAATTAGCTTCTTCTGGCATATCTGGGATCACACGTACATCTGCAATACTGACACCTTTGCCACCTTCATTCCATGCTCCTTCAAATTGTTGTACATTTGTAGAACTTCCCCACAAAAATCCTTTTTGAAAACCTCTTGTCATATTAAGCTCCCATCCTTTACTTTTATGATTATTTCTAAAATTAATCTACTATATATAATTTTTCACTTTAATTAAAGCAAGAAATTTATGGAGTGTTAACAAAGTTAACACTTCATAAATTACATTAACGTCTTAAAAATATTTGTATTTATAGTTGCTTTATTTAAGAACTAATAATTCTTCATTAGCTTTTATATCCTTATCCTTGCAAGCTTTAACACTACTATATTCAGAGGAATTTGTTACGACAATCATAGTTGTTGGATCTAATCCTTCTGATTTTATCTTATTTACATCAATTATTGAAAGAAGTTGACCTTTTTTAACTAAATCTCCTTGTTTAACTTTTGTGTCAAATCCATCTCCATTTAATTTCACAGTATCAATTCCAATATGAATAAGTATTTCTGCACCAGACTTTGCTGTAATTCCTATAGCATGCCCTGTAGGGAATGCAACTGAAACAACTCCGTCTACTGGCGATACTATTTCAGTACTTTCTGGATAAATTGCTATTCCTTTTCCTAGACCTTCACTTGCAAATGCTTCATCTTTAACATCTGATAATTTAACTATCTTTCCATCTACTGGTGAAACTAAAGTGTCTTCTTTAACTTCTATTTGAGAAGTTGTTTCTATATCACTATCTTCTTCTTTATCTTCAAATCCTAAAACTATTGTTGCAATTGCTGATACAACAAAACATATAAGTAAACCAATTACATAATATATAAAAGTATCTGATATAAATGCTGGTAATGTAGTTAATCCTCCAAAAACAAAGGCTAATGCTTTAACATGGAATGCACCGATAAATGCACCACCTACTGCACCACCAATTATTGAAGCAATAAATGGTCTCTTTAGTGGTATTGTAACACCATAAATAGCTGGTTCTGTTATTCCTGCTAAGAATATTGATATAACTGAAGATCCTGCCATAGATTTTGTTTTCTTATTTTTAGTTTTTAAGAATACTCCAAATGCTGCTCCTGCTTGCCCAAAGTTTGCTGCTCCTGTAAGTGGTACTATATAATCAAATCCTAAAGTACTTATATTGTTTATCATCATTGGATTAACTGCCCATTGTAATCCAAATACTACAAATGCATTCCACGCTCCTCCGATTATAGCTCCAGTTATAAGTCCATTTTTGTCAAGCAACCAATTTATAACTGCTGCTATTCCATTACCTACATATACTCCAAATGGTCCAAATACAATCATTGTTAATGGTACAACTATAACAAAAGAAATTAAAGGTACAAATATTAGTTGAAATGTTTCTGGTATATATTTTTTAAGAAAACGTTCTATATAAGAGTAAAACCATATAGCTAAAATTGCTGGTATAACAGTAGACGCATATGACATTAATATTACTGGTATTCCAAAAAATGTTGTTGTACTTCCATTCCCAGTTACAAGGCTTGTAATACTAGGAGTAATTAATGATGCTCCTATTACTGCTGCAATAAATGGATTTACCTTAAACCTTTTAGCTGCTGTAAAAGCTAAAAATATTGGCATGAAGTAAAATACTGCTTCACCTGCTGAAAATAAAATATGATAAGTTCCACTTGCTTCTGATATTAAATTACATTTAACTAATAAGATCAAAATTCCTCTTAAAACTCCGGCTCCAGCCAATACTGGAAGAATTGGTGTAAATATACCTGATATAACATTAAAGAACCTAGATACTATATTCCCTTCATCTTTAACCTCAGTTTCACTAGAAGTTGCACCTATATTACTAATTTTAGTAATTTCATCATAAATGCTTCCGACTTGATTTCCAATGACAATTTGAAACTGTCCTGCTCCTCTTACAACTGATAATACACCATCAGTTTTTTCTATTGTAGTCTTATCTGCTTTGCTTTCATCTTTAAGTTTAAATCTTAACCTTGTTGCACAGTATGTTAGTGATACTACATTACTTTCTCCACCAACTAATTTCAATAATTTTTTTGCTAATTCTGGCTTATTCATAATAAATCCTCCTAATCTTATTTTGGATGGTTATTTAAATAAAGATATTTTATTGCTCTGAGTAATAGTTTGCTCGTATATAACTATATTGATATTTGTTTACATAAAAAATGTTTGCTTATTATTTTTTTAATACATCATGTTTGTTATTTTATTCTTATATTTATTAAATCTCCAATTAATCCTGGATATGCTCCACTGTTTACCTTTTCAGTTTGAGATAAATGTGTTATAAAGTATTTGTTTTTCTTTGTTAATATATCACACTCTGTCTTTTCAATAGGTGAATTAGTTCCTCTTAAAAGTACAACAATTGTCATAAATCCAGTTTCATTAACTTTACATGGTGTATAATGAAGAGTTGTTCCATATAATTCTACAGCCTGACCTTTTTTTAAATAAAAGATTTCAGTCTTGCTTGAGTCATACGTATTTCCCTCCATATCTTGAAGTTTACCAATTATTAAAATACAGTCAGTTACTGCAATAGTCACTTCGCTTCCTTGATGATACTCTACACCAGTTAGTCCTGTATTTTGACCTGTACATTCTCCAGCCTCTATTTCTAAAGTCCCATAAATACAATCTTTTAATTTTTTTATAACTTCAACGTTTTCAATTTTTTCTACACTTGCAGAATACAAATTTCCCTCTTTAGGTATTTCTATATTTTCTTCTGCATATTTAATTAATTCTGAAAAATCAAATTCACTTAATACTTTTCCATATTGATTGAATTCTAAGTCCTCTACTTCTCTTATTTTTAAATCTTTATTTAAATTTCTAATTAGTTCTAAACTCATAAAATTAATCCTCACAAATATTTTTCTTTATTATTTAATTGATACCCAAAATTAAATATATACTTGAAAACTTTTGATTAAAAAATTATAGTTTCAACAAAAATGATTTTATTTTTTATCAAAGAAATTTTGAGTGTTAGTCTAATCAAGCATATATTTCAACTTTGGGCATATATAAATTATCTTTTATTTAAGATATAATTTATAAACTATTTTTGTTTTTGTTTCTCTTCAATTTCCTTTATTAAATCTACTCTTCTTCCATGCCTATCGCCTTCATACGAAGCATCTAGCCATGAATCAACAATCATTTTAGCAAGTTCGCTTCCAACAACACGAGCACCAAATGCTACTATATTACTATTATTATGTTGCTTAGATAACATTGCTGAATATGGTTCACTACAAACAACTGCTCTTATTCCATTAACTTTATTAGCTGCAATTGATATTCCAACGCCTGTACCACAAATTAAAACTCCACAATCAACTTCCCCTTTTACAATTGCATTTGCAACTGCTTCTCCATAAATAGGGTAATCTGTTCTTTCTTCATTGTGATGTCCAAAATCTACTACTTCATGTCCTAATTCTTTTAAATGTTCTACAATTTCTAATTTTAATTGATAAGCTACATGATCGTTTCCTATTCCTATTTTCATCTCTTATCCCTCCGCAAATACATTAATTATTTTTTATTTCATATATTAAATCTAATTTTCAATATATTTCTAATTTGCAATATATTGATTATTTTTTAGTCTCTTTATAATAGTTTCATAATTTTCATCTTTACCAAACAACGCTGATGTTCCTAATATAAATCCATCTACGCCTAAATCTGAAAGCTCATTAATCTTTTCTGGTGATATTGCTCCATCTACCGTAATCTTAAATCCAAATTTTGATTTTAAATTAACAAGCTTTTTAATCTTATTATTTACAAAATCTAAATATTTTTGTCCTGCAAAACCTGGGTTTACTGTCATTACCATTACATAGTCAACTAGTGGTAAAAGTTCTTCTATAGTTTCCATTGAAGTTCCTGGGTTTATTGCTATTCCCGCGAATTTATTTTTCCCTTTTATTTTCCCTAGTGCTCTAGCTGGGTGCTTGTCTGCTTCTGGATGAATATAAATTATATCTGAACCTAAATCGGCAAATAGTTCTACATAATCTCCAGGATTTTCAATCATTAAATGTGCATCTACTAACTTCTTTGTATTTTTTCTTATACATTCAACATCTTGAGTTCCCATTCCAAAATTAGGTACAAAACTTCCATCCATTATATCTACATGAAA
>Ga0302200_10001714_pt1 | contig 20082 bp, 17 predicted proteins | sample II_Bog_N3_1_FD_194585 | JGI IMG/M metagenome (GOLD analysis project Ga0302200, IMG submission 194585) | Peat permafrost microbial communities from Stordalen Mire near Abisko, Sweden - II_Bog_N3_1 | ecosystem: Environmental > Terrestrial > Soil > Wetlands > Peat | place: Sweden: Abisko... | reverse complement strand
CCTTTCCTGTTTCGCTGAAGGAGCGCGTGGCGGCGGGCAATCTGGATATGTATGCGATGGACATGTGGAAGCCCAACGTGCGCATGACACTGACAGCGGGTGTTCGGGCGACGTGGGATACGAATCCCGCGAATCCGCAGCGCCTGTTTGCGCGTCCGGCGGGATCGTTTCTGGACATTTCGCACGATTCAGGAGAGCCTCTGAATCAGGTGATCCAGACCAAGGTCCGTGGGTTGTTCCCAGCAACGCCGCTGATGATCTGGCAGCCACGTGTCTCGGTAGCATTCGCCATTACAAGTAAGACTGTGTTGCATGCAGGGTTCGGCGTTTTCAACGACATTATTCCGGCGCAGATTGCGGACCTTGCGGCGACGAATCCTCCGTATGCGCCAACATTTGTGGGAGGAATTGGGGGACAGGTGGGCGGCGTTGGGATTGCGCCCAACGTGCCTGGCAGCGCGGTGGATGCGACAAGCAACGCTGACCAGAGCTTTCAATCTGTTTTCAACGAGGGCGCGGCACCATGCCCGGGTATCGCTGCGGGAGCGCCAACCTGTCCGCTGGCGGTGGGCATGAACACGTTTGAGAGCGGAACGCTGAAGACGCCTTACTACTACCAATACAGTGCCGGGGTTGAACGCCAGGCAGGAGCGCACGGCGCGGTGCGAGTGGACTATGTGGGGACACGCGGGGCGCATGAACCCTACCAGGTGGAGTTGAACGGCTACCAGACTGTCTGCTACGGGTGTTTCGCGCCCTATCCCTACCAGAAGCCACTCGATCAGAGATTCGGCAGCGTCAACGAGTTCGAAACCAATGCCACCAGCAGTTATTCAGGATTGCAGACGGGGATTACCGAACAGTTCGGCGGGCTCACGCTGCGAGGCAATTACACGCTGAGTCATTGCCTGGATGAGGTGTCGAATGGTGGCTTGCTTCCGTTCTCCACGCAGGGAATCCTGTCGCCGCTGCCGGGGGAATTGAGCCGCGATCGTGGAGATTGCGACTATGATGTGCGGCATAACATCTCGGCCTTCGGGATATACCAGATACCGTTCCGGTCTTCTCATGCATTTTTGCGGACATTGCTGGGTGGATGGTCATTCTCTGAGACGGCGTTTCTTCACTCGGGGCTTCCGTTCACGGTACTGAGCCAGCCCTACACGGCAAACGGCAATGGAATCTTTCAAAACAGTGGGGCGCAGTTTGCGCGACGGATTGCTGGTGTGCCCGTTTACCTGAAGACGTCCTACCCCGGCGTAACGGTGCCGGGGACGAAACAATGGCTGAACCCGGAAGCGTTTGCTTCGGCGGTGGACCCGGCGACGGGCGCCTGCGTGGGCGGCGACTCGGCGGCCAATTGCCAGTTTGGAGACTCAGGGCGCAATACTGTGCGCGGACCGCATTTCACTTACTCCGATATCTACCTGACCAAGAGGTTACATATTAAGGAAGGGATTGGCTTACGTTTCGACACGCAGTTTTTCAACGCATTCAATCATCCCAATTTTGCACTGCCCGGCAACGTTGAGGCGGGAGTGCCCGGAGTTTATGTCCCGGCCAAATTCGGTACGCTGGAAAGCACGATTTCGCCGCCGACGGGGCTGTTGGGTGTCGGCCTCGGCGGAGACAGTTCGCCGAGGATGATTGCCTTTCAGGCGAGGATCGAGTTTTGAGTTGCGCCGAAACCCAAGCCTGCTCCCTGTTCCGCAACTGGATGAGGTCGCAGTTTTCCGCTATGTTATTCGCTCACAGAAACCGGGAAACAGTAAATTTTCACTCAGGAATTACTTGCAGGTATATTTTTTAAAGCGGTTGTCATTGGAGCTACTTGGCTGGCGGCCGGAAAAAGTCCGGCACTGACAATTTGCAAACTATACACTACCATCACCATCATGAACGTTCTCTCGGCCGTCGAGATGCAAGCTTGCGACCATGTCACCAGCGAACGCTATGGTGTAGCGCCTGCTGAGTTGATGCGCTCGGCGGCGGCAGCCGTGGCGGCATTCGTTCGCTTGCAGTATCCGCGCGCGTGGCGGGTCGCCGTCCTCTGCGGACGAGGCAACAATGGCGGCGACGGGCTGCTGACGGCGCGCCTGCTGGTCAATGCGGGACTGAACGTGACCACGCTGCTGCTGGGTTCTCCCCTTGGGCTCACCGGGAACGCTGCCGGCGCGTGGAACGAGTTGGTTAACGGCGGCGGTGGAACCTATTTCGCCATTGAGGGTAAAGAGGATCTGGAGGAACATAGGAAGGCGCTGGAAGCTGACCTGATCATCGATGCAGTTTTGGGAACCGGATTTAAGCCGCCTATGAAGCCGCTCATCCTGGCGACTCAGGAATGGCTGAAAGGGAGTAAAGCGCCCATTCTTGCGGTGGATCTGCCCACAGGATGGCCTGCGGATTTAACTGAGGTGACGCCGGCCGGAGCGGTATTTCCTGTGGATGCAGTGATTACGTTTACAGCGCCAAAACCGGCGCATGTCTTTGGGCAGCTGACCCGGCGATGGAACCAGCCGGTTGTCGTGGCGCAGATTGGGTCGCCGGAAGAAGCCGTGACTGGCGTGTTGAGTCCCAGTTCGCCGGGCGTGCACTGGTCGGGATCAGCGATGGAGTTGGTACAGGCGCCACGATCCGCACAGGCCAATAAGGGCGAATTTGGGCACGTGCTGGTGATTGGCGGCATGTTTGGCTCGGGGGGCGGCAGGGCCGGCGCGCCCTCCATGACGGCGCTGGCCGCGCTGCGCTCCGGTGCGGGACTGGTTACGGCAGCGGTTCCGGCAACAGCTGCACCCCTTGTGGCGGCAATTGCACCGGAGCTGATGACGTGGCCGCTGGCAGCAAGCGCGACGGGCGGGATTGCCCAGGAGAATCTTGCGCCCGAAATTTTTACGGCGTTGATGGCGGGCAAGAGCGTTCTGGCGATTGGACCTGGCATGGGACAGGAGCCCGGGACGGCGGAGTTTGTGTCCGCCCTGCTGACTGTGAGCACCATTCCGGCGGTCATTGACGCGGATGCCCTGAATATTCTGGCTGCGCAGCCGCAGTTGCTGGCGCGGCTGGCAGCCAAGGCCCAGGCCGGCCGGACGCTGGTGCTTACGCCGCATCCGGGCGAGATGGCGAGGCTTGCTGGAATCTCTGTGCGCGATGTGCAGGCCAACCGGCTGGGTGTCGCGCGCTGGTTTGCCCAGCGTTTCTCCGTGATCCTTGTGCTCAAGGGGGCTCGCACGCTGATTGCGCATCCCGATGGGCGCGTGGCGGTGAACACTACCGGCAACCCGGGAATGGCCAAGGGCGGCAGCGGCGACTTGCTTACCGGGTTGGTAGCCGGGCTGCTCGCGCAGTACCCATCTGACCCCGGCCGGGCCGTCGAAGCCGCCGTATACTTGCACGGGCTGGCCGCGGACCTTGCCGTGAATGAGCACGACGAGCACACTTTGCTGGCCACGGATAGTCTTCAACAGCTTTCACGGGCTTTTCGCTTTCAATCACGCGGTCCGAACGGGTATGTTTGGTTGCAGGGGCTGCCGCCGGCAATGCAGGCAGCGGCCACTCATGAGGCTCAGTAATGACAAAGGCCGCTTCCACCGCCGAAGGCAAGACGCACGAGTTCACCACCCAAAGCGGCGCGGACACCATTGAAGTGGGCCGCAAGCTGGCGAAGCTGCTGAAACCGCCGCAATTGCTTATTCTTCGCGGCGACCTGGGTACCGGCAAGACTACCTTGGTGAAGGGCATTGCGCAGGCTCTCGATGCCGCCGAAGCCGACGAGGTCACGAGTCCCACCTTCACGCTGATCCACGAGTACGACGGAACGCGCGGCGGCAAAGCCATAAAGCTGTTTCATCTGGATGTGTATCGCCTTGAAGGCGAACGCCAGTTGGAGACGCTGGGTATCGAGGAGTTGCTGACAGAGGACGCCCTGGTGCTGGTGGAGTGGGGCGAAAAATTCAAAAGCATCCGCAAGATGGCGACGGGGGAAATCGCCATTAGCTCCGAAGGCGGCGACGCGCGCAAGATCACGGTGACGCTGAAAGATTGAGCGCCTGCCTCGGGGTCAGATACCCTGTTTTGGAAAATTACACATTCAGAATCCTGTTAGTTTGACGGCGGAGTCGCGTCGCACTCGGCGTGCGCTCCCGGCACTTATCGCCGCGCGGATAACATGTTTGTACACATGGGACAAGTGTGCAATTTTGCTCATAATTCGTCAGCAGTTCACTTAGTCCGCATACTAAAAAATCTAATTCCAATGTGAGCGGTTTAGCTCAGACCAGGTAACTTCTCGCTTGTTACTTTCGGCAAGTCACGCCTCGTCGGCGCTCCGCGCCAGGCTGATGCATAGATACGTTACGGATACTGTGACCCCACAGTTGGGCGAGAGGGACAAATGCGCAAAATCAGATTTGGATTGACATATTCGCTGGCGGTTTTACTTGCGGTACTAATTGCCGGATGCGGCCAGGAAACGGTCACAGTTCCCTCTGTTGTTTCCACCATCCCCGCCAATGGCGCTATGAATGTGGCAATCGACACGCCTATTAGCGCGACGTTCAGCATGGCCATGAACTCTGCCTCCATCACCGCATCAACCTTCACGGTGACGGGCCCTGGTGGAGCGGTTGCGGGAGCGGTGAGTTACAGCGGCATGACCGCAACCTTTGTTCCAGCCGCGGCGCTGGCCTTTGCGACCATTTATACGGGGACAATCACAACCGGTGCTACCGACCCGGGTGGTACTCCGATACTTGGCAATTATGTTTGGACATTCACAACCATTACGCCCGCCCCTGTAGTCGTATCCACGGTACCCGCGAACGCGGCTACGAACGTGCCCATCGGCCAGGTGCTCAGTGCGACATTCAGCGAGGCGATGAGCTGCGCGACGCTGGCATCTCCGGCGACAAGCTTTACGCTCACCGGCCCTGGCACAGCAGTGGTGGCAGGCACGGTTGCTTGCGCAGGCGCGGTGGCAACATTCACCCCGGCGACCGATCTGGCATTCAATACGCTGTACACGGCCACCGTCACTACAGGGGCGCAGGATCTGGCTGGTACTTCGTTGGGCGCCAACTACGTCTGGCTCTTCCGCACGATCCCTGCTCCTACGCCGCCAACAGTCATTTCAACCGTGCCGGTGAATGGGGCCACGGGAGTGCCTATCAATCAGGCTCTTAGCGCTGCCTTCAGCGTGGCCATGGATCCGGCGACTATTGACGCAGCAACCTTCACTTTGACAGGACCGGGCGCGACTGCTGTGACCGGCGTCGTGACCTATGTGCCGGCCGGATCGGTGGCAACATTCACACCAACTGCCAACCTGGCGCCCAGCACGCTCTATACGGCCACCATCACCACCGGAGCCCAGGATCTTGCGAATGTGGGGTTGGCAGCCAAGTATGTGTGGACCTTCACCACGGCTGCTTCTGTGGTTGATGTTCCGCCAGCGGTGATCTCGACGATCCCGCTGAACGGGGCAACGGGGGTACCGCTCAATCAGATTGTGAGCGCAACGTTCAGCAAGGCTATGAACGCCGCGACGATCAATGGGACAACCTTTACCCTGACAGGACCGGGCGCGACGGTAGTTCCGGGACTGGTTGCTTACGCGGCGGTTGGAAATACGCTGACCTTTACGCCGACAGCAAACCTTGCTGCCAGCACGCTGTTCACCGCTACCATCACAACCGGGGCGAAGGACCTGACGGGAACCGGCCTTGTCGCCAACTACGTATGGACGTTCACCACCGGTGCGGCTGTCGTAGTGATCCCGCCGGAGATTGTATCCACGGTGCCTGTAAACCTGGCCATGGATGTGCCGCTAAACCAGGCTGTCGACGTGACCTTCAGCGAAGCCATGAATCCGCTGACCATCACCACGGGAACATTCAAACTGAGCGGGCCGGGAGGAGTCGCAGTAGCAGGAACGGTCTCCTATGATGCGCTCGACTTCATCGCAACGTTCACACCCACGCTGCCGCTGACCGCAGCCAGCGTATACACCGCAACTGTCACCAACGGAGTCACGAACCTGGCAGGCACTCCTCTGGGAACCACGGGGGCGCCGAATCCATGGATGTTCACGACTGGTGCGGCAATCATTCCGCCACCCATTGTGCTCGGGCCAACCATCATCCTGTTTGGTGGCTTTGGCGGTGGCGCCGGGATGACAAATGAGGGAATCCACACAGTGGTCAACGGCGATATAGGCACTACGGGCGCCTCTACCACAATGACCGGTTTCCACGATACCAGCCTTCCCATTGTTGGTGCCGTGTGGCCATGCACATATTCGGAATCGCCACTGAACGTAGGGCAGGTGAATGGAGTCATCGACACCGCTCCGCCGCCGCCGACAATCAATTGTCCCGATGAAGGAACCGCTCAGACATTCGCCATCGCGACCGAGGCTGCGCTGGAAGCTCGAACCGCTTACAACACTCTCCAAGGTCTTCCTTCGGACGGCGTTCTGGCCGCGGAGATCGGCAATACAACCATCTACCCTGGCGTTTACACAAATGCAAGCTCGGTTGGCATGACGCTGGGGCCCCTTACTCTAGACGCTAAGGGCGATCCCAACGCGTTTTGGGTCTTCCAGATCGGATCGTCTCTCACAGTAGGCACGCCGACGTCCTCTGAAAGCGTGATCCTGATCGGCGGCGCCCAGGCTAAGAACGTCTACTGGGCAGTCGGCGGCCTGCCTGGCGCCATCATCAACTACGGAGGCGGCGGGACGATGGTAGGAACCGTCATCTCTCAACCGGGAATCACGGTTTCAAGTCCCGGAGTTGCCGCGATAACGACAATCAACGGCAGAGTGCTGGCATTGGGTGCGTCGACCACACTTGTGAATACCGTGATCAATGTACCCGCTCCCTAATGGTTTGCCGGGACCGAACGCACGACCCGGTCCCGGCCTTTTTTGAACGCGATGGGAAGTTTTGTAACTGCAATTCAGGTTTGGTTTTTCCCAGCGATGCGATGCGAAGAGAATCGCGGCGAGCAATTCAGGAGACGACAATGAGATTGAGTGTAAAGATAGTTGGAACAGTGGCGATTGCTGTTCTTCTGGTGCCTGCGTTCAGCCTCTCTGCGAGCGAAGCGGCAAAGCCGTTAGCCAACGCTCCCATTGCTGAGGACTCAAGTTCCGCTACCCTCTCCGATTCGCTGCTATTGCCGGAGGCGCCTTTTTCAATGGCTTCGATGCAGGCAGGCATGCCTTATTCAAAGAGATCGTACAGTTACCCCAGGGTTGAATGGTTCATGGGATACTCCTATCTTCGGGCCATGCCTGAGTTAGCTGAAGGCAACAGGCTGGTGTATCTCAATGGCGGAAGCACGTCGCTCGCTTTCAACTTCAATCGCTACTTTGGGATCGTGGGCGACTTTGGCGGCTTCAATGATTCGCGACTCCTGCTCACCGGTGCGGGGCCATCCGCGAACGACCAGGTGGATAAGGGAACGGTCTTCACCTATATGGGTGGTCCGCGCCTTTCGTTCCGGCACGACAGGATCACGCCATTTGTGCAGGTGCTTGCAGGCGGCATCCATGCCAGCGAACTCACGATCTCCGGCTGCGCGGCGGATTGCACGCTATTGCCCAGTGCGAACGCGCTTGCTTTGACGGCCGGTGGAGGATTGGACATCGGCATTCACCATCGCTTGGCTCTGCGACTGATTCAGGCCGAATACATGATGACGCGGTTTGACGATCTCAGCACGGGAGCAACCGCGAATCAGAACGACATGCGTCTTTCGACCGGACTTGTCTTGCGCTACGGCGGAAGTGTTCCGCCGGCGGTAACGGTGGCATGCGCGGCCAGCCCAGCGTCGGTTTTCCCTGGCGACCCGGTGACCGTGACGGCGACTGCCGGCCAGCTTGATCCGAAATTGAGCGCCGTTTATTCCTGGACGGGCAGCGGTGTAACGGGCAACGGAGCCACTGCTACGGTGGCCACCGGTTCGCTGGCGCCAGGCAGCTACACAGTGAACTGCGGTGTAAAGGAAGGCAAGTTGGGGAAGGAAGGCTTGAAGCCGTGGGAAACAGCGAACGCGTCGGCTAGCTTCGCGGTAAAGGCATTTGAGCCGCCGACGATCAGTTGTTCGGCCAGCCCCAGCACCATCACTCCGGGTGACAAGGCAGTGATTACGGCTGTCGGCGTGAGCCCGCAGAACCGCCCACTGACTTATACGTACACCGTCTCGGCCGGAACCATCAATGGCAGTGACACAACGGCGAATTTCGATTCGACCGGTGCTCCGTCGGGTGCGATCACTGCTACCTGCACAGTATCGGACGACAAGAATCAGACTGCGACCGCGAACGTCCCCTTGACGATCGCGACACCACCCCCTCCGGCGCCTCCCGCAGAGCAAACACGGCTTGAGGGCCGCCTGGCGCTGCACAGCGTCTTCTTCCCGACTGCTCAGCCCAGAGCCGAGCATCCTGAAGGCGGCCTGTTGACCAGCCAGGAACAGACTCTTACTACGCTGGCGACAGACTTCAAGAGCTACCTCACGTTCAAATCGGACGCGCATCTGACTCTGACCGGTCATGCGGATGTGCGCGGATCTGTGGAGTACAACCAGAAGCTTTCCGAACGCCGCGTCGCTCGCACAAAGCAATTTCTGGTTGAACAAGGCGTTCCTGAAGCCAGCATCGATACGGCGGCCGATGGCAAAGATCAAGAGCTCAGCGCCGAAGAGGTAAAGGGGCTGGTCGCGGGGAATGCTGAACTGACAGAGATGGAACGGAAGAAAGTGATTGGTAATTTGAATGTCATTGTTCTGGCTCAGAACCGTCGCGTGGACGTGACTCTGAGCACCACGGGTCAGCAGTCGGTGCGCTCATACCCGTTCAACGCTGCCGACTCTCTAACCCTTATCGATGAAAAAAGTAACGCGCACAAAACGAGGAAGCCTGCGGCCAAGGGCAAGTAAAACACTTCAACGCAATGCGGGGATTCAACAGGACTGGCGCACAAATCAAAGGCTGACTTGAGGAAGGTCCTCGAGTCAGCCTTTGCATTTTTAGGTCCGCGAGGGCAGCGAGCTTCCAGTTCTAGAAGCCCATCACGTTATAGCCGCAATCCACGTAGAGCACTTCGCCTGTGATGGCGGCGGAGAGGTCGCTGGCCAGGAACAACGCTGCGCCACCCACTTCAAGCTGGTCCACATTGCGGTGCAGCGGAGCGCGCTCGGCATGGGCGCGCATCATCTCTGTCAGGTCGCCTACGCCGCGGGCGGCCAGCGTCTTGATGGGGCCGGCGGAGACGGCGTTGACACGAATGTTTTTGGAGCCGAGGTTCCAGGCGAGATAGCGGACGGTGCACTCGAGGCCGGACTTGGCGATGGCCATCACGTTGTAATTGGGAACGACCTTCTCGGCGGCGTAGTAGCTCATGGTCATGATGCTGCCACCGTCGGTCATCAGCGGTACAGCGGCGCGGCTGACGGCGATGAGCGAGTAGACGCTGACGTCCATGGCGGTGCGGAAACCTTCGCGGGTGGTGTTGATGAACTCCCCGCGCAGTTCGTTGGCGGGGGCAAAGGCGACCGCATGGACCAGGGTGTCGATCTTGCCATACTTCTCTTTGAGGGCGACGAAGAGCGTATCGATTTCGCCGTCGTTCGAAACATCGCACTGGAAGCCGGAAGCGCCGGGCAGGTCGTCGATGAGGCCCTGTGCCTCGGCCTTCATGCGCTCATTTTGATAACAGATGGCCAGGGTTGCGCCGGCCTCTTGAAGTTTTTGGGCGATGCCCCAGGCGATGGAACGCTTGTTGGCCAGCCCGAAGACTACAGCCGTCTTACCCGCCAAATTAATCATTCTTACTTTCTTCCTCCGTTGACCGCGCCGAAGGTGGCAGGTCACGCAATCTTTAGAATACCAGCCACCTGCGGCACCTGCGGTGCGGCAGACGCTCGCGGGGGCTTACTGCTTCCCGCCCTCGCGCCAGGAAAAAGGCGGGAGAACGGGGCACGGAGCTGTTTTGGCGCTTTGGGTGGAATATCAGCCGCCGAGATCGACCAGCTCAACCGGGCCTGTCGGTCGGCCCAGGAACCGCGAGCCGAGGCGCTCGAATTTCTCGACTGAATCGGTGGCGAAGCAGCGGAGGACCGTGTCGCTGGTGGGTGCCGGGGGCGCGGCCTGGTCGTGCGAAATATACATCATCAGGTTGTCGGCGGCGGATTCGGCTGAATCGATGATTTGTACGCCGTCAGGAATCGCCTTTTGAATAAGCGGCTTGAGCAGCGGATAATGGGTGCATCCGAGAACAAGCGTGTCAGGATGCATACCCAGCGATGCGGCTTCGGTGTTGAGTTCGTCAAGGTAGATGCGCAATACTTCGGCTGTAACGGCAACCTGCGGTGCCACTTGGTTTGCAACCTGTGCCGCGAAGGGTCCAGCTTGTGCCGCGCCGGCTTGGGAGGCGAGCAACGCAAATGGATCCTGAGTCGTCCAGCCCTCTTCAACCAGCGGCACCAGCAGCGGGCAGGCCTTCTCCAGCGCACGCAAACCCAGCGAATTGCAGGCGGCGGCGTAGGCGTGGCTGTGCACGGTGGCGTCAGTTGCGATGACCAATACGTCGCCGGTTTTTGATGCCCTTCGAGCGGCCTGTGCGCCGGGCTCGATGACGCCAATGACGGGAACCGACGAGGGAACTGCTTCCTGAATCGCATCGAGGGCGAGGGCGCTGGCGGTGTTGCAGGCAATCACGAGGTACTCGGCGCCTTGCTCTTCCACGAGGAAACGCGCGCTCTGTGCGGCGTAGCGGGCGATGGTGCGGCGGGACTTGGAGCCGTAGGGCAAGCGGGCGGTGTCGCCGATAAATGCGAAGCGAGCTTGCGGTGCGCGGGCCACCAGCGCGCGCAGCACGGTGAGGCCGCCAAAGCCGGAATCGAAAACGCCGATGGTGGGAGTCATCTGCCTCGAGTACGCTTCAAACGGCGCACGGCGTCCAGGGCGACGAAACTAAGATCCCTAAAAACGCTCGCCGCAAACAGATTGCGAGTCCCCGCATCTTCGAGGATTCTGTCAAGCTTGTCGAGTACGACGGCGTATGTCGCAAGCATCGAAGGCACTGTCGGGCCTGTATTGTGCGCGAATGCATTTCTTAGTTCGCAGAGAACGCCCTCGACCGTCCCAAAGTGGATGTATTCGTCAGTGCCGTTCAGATCGCTCATTGATTTCTGAATGCGACGTTGTTGGGACTCCCAGAGGAAAAAAGTGTGGCGCGCTGGAAATTGCTTGGCCCAAGTAATTGTCATACCAAGTTCCAAGGGCATGTTAAAGCGCGGGGTGGCGGGGGGAATAAAGCTTAATTCCACCCGTGAGAGATCATGAATCGAGTAACGGCAGCGTTTGATGAGAGCTAGGATTCTATCGAGTCTGCGCTCTCCGCCGGGGATAGACGAGGCGATGAAGGGGACGAACCCGAGATGATTGAGACCGACAATATAAGCTAAATAGAGTCTCTCGAATTCGCTGTCATAGGGGATGTTCAGGAAAACAGCATCTTGCTCAACCGGCGGTAGAGACATCTTGCTCTCTCTCCGGACCTGTCGGCTGGACTAACGGGGTATCACTTTTTTCACGCAATTTAGTCAGAATATCAATCAACGGACGGTTCAATTCTTGCCTTATTTGATCGAGGCTGACTTGGTAGCCAAGTTCTAACAGATGCTGTTGGATTGCATTATCGATTTCAAACGGGACACAAATCGCCTCAAGCTTTTCCCAGCCCTCATCCATAATCGACTTCAACTGATTCTGCCTGGTTCTTGGGACGCGCAGACGCCGGATGCGTTTCTCGGTTGCATCAATGGTGGGCGTGCTGTGCGCGGGACGCTGCATAGGCTTTTATTATACTGCCAGATTCTGCCAAGTGAATTTGATGGAAATCGACACATCGCATGGTCCGTCTAAATCCGACCGATCACGAAATTAGCACTCGCGTAACTACTCTTCGCAGGGATGTTCAGGAAAACGCCTTTGGGGTCAGGCAGCGGAGGCACGCTTGCGCCTCTTTTCGGGTTCCATCGAAGTCGGTGCCGATTCATTCTGGCGGGAAAGTTGAGCCTTGAACTCCTCTACCAGGATTTGTATCGCCTTCTCGCTGGCCTTGGAGACGGGGTAGCGCTTCTTCACCTCTTCAGGTGTGGACCAAGGGGCCGTGATGTGAATCGGCTTGTGCATTTCTCCTCCGTCATACTGCGAATACCGTGAAATGGGAACCGTTTTGGCGAGGTGCGGAGTTCACGGGCGCTGACTTTCGGTGTTGTCGGCTTCGGCGGCCAGGTAGGTGCGGGTCAGGTCGGCATGCCCGGCCAGAGTGGGGCGAGACCGGCCGTCCACCAGGAAGCGTACTTGTGTAACGCGCGGAAAGTTGGCGTGGAGCGTGCCGCAGATGGAGAGCAGGGTCAGGGTTTCCGTCTCAAGGCCGGAAGGGTGGCCGGCAGCGAAGGCGGTGGTAAGGTTGACGACTGCCATTTCCGGTCCGCTGGTTGAGGGCGCGGCTGGTTGGTCCTGGGCCGGTTGAGACAAGGCGGGTTTGGACTCGGCGCGCGCGTGCGGGTTGGGCTTCGATCCGGTGGAAACTGGGTCTGGCGGCGGCTCAATCGGGGATTGCGAATCCGCTTGCGCGGGCATCAGAAAGACCTGGCCGACCGACGCTGCCCCGCCTTGAACCGGGTGTGTTGCGTTCGGAGCGGCATACAGATCCAGCAGCTTGCCCAGAATGGCGCGCGCGCGGGCGCCTGGATCCTGCGGAAGCGGCAGGGATTGCACCTGGGCCAGCATCGAGCTGTCCGCGTCGTTGGCCACCAGCAGGGTGGCCTGCTCGGCCGGGGCAACTGTGGGCGCGCTGGTAGGCGCAGAATCTTCGCCGGCTACCAGTCGCTGGTGAGCCTTGTCGCGCAAATGCCACAGCACCGCCCCCATGGCGATGGAAGCCGCCAGCAGGATGCAGAAAAGGACGGTTTGAAAGCGGGAGATCACGGTTGGTTCCCCTCCGTGCGCCCTGCATCCGTACGCCACTCGAGCAGGGCCGCGGCCAGTGCTGCGGCAACCCGCGCCTGGTAAGCGGGATCGTTGAGTTGCGCGGCTGGGGGCTGCCCGGGAGCGCCTGCTGCTGCAGATTCAGGCGCGACCTCGATGGCAACAGCAGGGCACGACATGCTGTCGACCGCAGGCAATGCGGTACGGCCCAGGGTCACGCTCATGCCGTCATGCAGCAGAACGGAGTTGAGCACGCCGGCCAGTGCCAGGCTGCGCGTTACCCATGCCGATTGCGCCGTCTTCCACGCCAGAAAGCGGACGCCCTCGGGGGAAGGAACCGGGGGTAGAGACGATACAAACAGATGGATGCCGGTACCGCTTTCTGAAGCGTGCAGGCTAAGGCAGGCCTGCGCGTTGGCGTGGTTGGCGATTTCTACGCGGCGGTTCAAATCCACGGTGGCATCCGATTCGCGGGTCGTGATCACCTGCATTCCGCGGGCTCCCAGCAGCGAACGGAGACGGACGCTGAGGGCCAGGGTGAAGGTTTTTTCCGGCTGGCCGTCGCTGAGCTTGCCGCCGGTGTCGTCGCCGCCATGGGCTGCGTCCAATACCACCATGAAGCGGCCGGGCGGTGGGGCGGGTGGTGCTTGGGCGGCGGCTAAGTGGCCGGCACCCGCACTAATCGACAGCACTAAAGCGATCAGCCAAAGGCGCGAGGCCGGGATGAAGGGTGCGGGAACGCGCGAGATTTCCAGACTTGCCACCAATCAGCGTACCTCAGTGGCCCAACCCGCTGCACGGTGCAATGAATTGTTCCCGTGAACTGCACATCTGGTCGCCAACCGGCATTAAGGGGTCTCTCCGCGCAGGTAAAGGCTGGGGCCACCGGAGTGGAGTCCTTCCGCAAGATGTTCCGCTTCGTGCTCGCTTACCTTGGTCACGGTGATGGGAGCGGCGAGGTAGAAATCCACCTGCGCCTCGGACGGGATTCGGATGCCCGGTCCTGGGGTGACTGCGGAGATCGCGGTGCCGACGCCAGCTCCTACGGCGGCGCCGGTCGCCATGCTTACGGCTCGTCCCGTTCCATCCGCTTCCTGGACGCCACCCTTTGAGCTGACTCCGCTGGCCAATGCGCCGGCAATTGTGCCCACAGCGGCTCCCCGCATCGCCTTGGTCTCGGTTGGCTGCGTCTTGCTGGCGCCCGTCATTTTGAAGAGGTAAGTGTAGAGCGGATAGGTGCGGCCACCCAGGTCAAGAGAGACCAGCTTGATGATCAGCTCCGGGCTTCCAGTCAGCACGCCGGCTTTCTTTGACCGGACGACGACCCCATGCGCCGTTGCGCCACGCGGAATGGCCAGGGCACCGTCCACCAGCACGTCTTCATTCACCATGCATAGGACCGGGGTGCCGTCGCGCGCATGTTTGCTGTCGATGGGGTCGCTGGTTATCACCCGGATCATAGTGTCTTCGAGGATTGTGATTTGCTGTCCACGAGCGCCGTTGAAGGGGATTGTGGCCGGCTCCGGAGCAGATGGAAGTTGCGGGGAGGGCGAATCAGGCAGCGTCGCAGGTGGGGTTTGTGCGGGTGCAGGCGCTGCGTTCTGTGCAATTGCCGCCATGCCATTGAAGACAATCAGCACGGCCCAGGCAATTGCTTTGGACCGGCCCCGCAGGTTCATCGAGCCGATCCCATTTTCGAATGCCGTGTTTTGCCTAGTCCAACGCATAAATGGCCAGGCCACTCAGCAGCTTGGGGAAAAAGTCGGTCGATTTCTGCGGCATCACATCGCCTGCAAAAGCCACTTCCCGCAGTTGCTCCATCGAAACCGGATTGGTGAGGAAAGTCAGGTCCGCGTCGCCGCGGCGTACCTGGTCCACGGCCTCGGCCGCATCGCGCAGGTAGCGGATATTGGTCTGCTCGCGCACCTTTTCCACATCCAGCCCCAGCAGGCGGTCGAGGATGATGGTGTGCAGTTGGCTCAGGTCGAGGTGGCGCTGCCGCTCGGGCAGTTCGGCCAGCGCGGCGGCTGCGGCTTCCGGTTTGGAGCGCAGGAGCAGCGGACCGGCCGCCGTCACAGCGATGAACGCAGTCCCCTCCTGGCGTCCGAGCAATTCCATATAGCTGCCGGCGTCCGCTTCAGCCAGCGCCTCCACGGTGAAAAACTCCATGGCGGCAAAAGCAAAGGCGGCAGGGTCAAACTTCCCCTCGCCCGCACCCTGCAGGCTGTGCACGACGCGATGCGTAGGCAGAATTACCAGGCCGTCCGAATCCATGTTGACGAAGGTCATCATCACGGCGGCTTCGGGGTAGGGCGGGCGGGTGAGGTGGTTGGTGGTGTACTCAGGCTGTGCCGGGCCCGCAGGCACCTTTTCTTTCGAATAGTTCAGCGCCGTCTCATAGCGGTGGTGTCCGTCGGCAATGATCAGCTTCTTGTCGTCCATTGCGGTGGTAAGCAGCCGGATGGTTGCCGGATCACTGACGCGCCACAAGCGGTGCAGTACACCATACTCGTCGATAACTTCGGCTTCAGCCGGGCCGTTTCCGTCGTAGAGGATCTTGTCCACGCTGCCGGCCGGGTCAGAGTACAGCATGAAAATCTGCCCGAAATGCGCGTGTGTGGCCTTCAGCAGGTTGAGCCGGTCGCTCTTGGGTTTGGAGAGAGTCTGCTCATGGCGAAAAACCACCTGCTCGGCATAATCGTGGAGCTTGCCCAGGGCGATAAAGCCCCGGCGCTCCTTCACAATCTCAGTGCCGGGAACCTTGAAGCGCTGCGAATACGCGAAGATGCATGGGTCCTTCTCTTGCGTCAGGATGCCTTGCTCGCGCCAGGCGCTGAAGTCGCGCGAGGCTCGCGTGTAGACGCTTTCGCCCCGCTCCGCATCGAAGAGTTCGGGCAGGCCGAGAATGATTCGGACCAGGTTGTAGGGGCTGCGCTGGTAGTAAGCCTGCTGCATGGATGGGGAGATTTTGTCGTACGGCTGAGTTACCACGTCGTCCAGCCGGACAACGGACGGATTGTAGCGCCATGCACGAAATGGGTAAACGCGGGCCATACTGAAAGTCTTTCTCACCGTCTAAGTACTAATCTGCGTGCTGAGATCCCATTTTTTTCTGCGGCGGGAGGGCGGCGCGCTTAGGGTCGATTGTATCCCAGTGGCGGGCGGGGGAAAGAGATGCGGGCAACGCCGTGGCACAGCGGTTGTGGTCAACAAAGGGAAGACAATTCGAGAGACGCCAGCGCTGCGGCAACCGTGCTAAACTCGCGTTCAGTCGTTGGTGCGGGCGGCGGGACGATGGTGCCATCTAGGCCTATTTCCGAAGGCGGGCGGGGCAAGCTGCGGGTGATCCATTGCAGAATGGGGCGGCCGGTCGGTCGCTGGCTCTGGGTTTGCGGGTTGGCAGCCCTTCTTTGTGTTGTGCGCGCCTCGGCCCAGGACCAGGAAGACCCACTCAATAAAGTTCACGTCCCGCCACCCTCGGCCACCCCGGCAACCAATCCCGCCGAACCAAAGGGTGCTGAAGCTCCCGCGGCCAGCGGCGCAGACTCCCTCAAAATTCATCCCGGGTCGCGCATCCGCATGAATGTGGATATGGTGCTGGTTCCAGTCACCGTGACCGACCCCATGAATCGCCTGGTCACCGGCCTGGAACAGGAAGACTTTCAGCTTTTTGAAAGCACCGGTCAGCAGAAGATCATCTCCTTCGCCAGTGAGGACGCCCCCGTCTCCATCGGCATCATCTTTGACCTTTCCGGGTCCATGACCTCGAAGCTCATTCGCGCGCGCGAGTCAATTTTGCAGTTCATTAAAACCGCCAATCCGCAGGACGAGTTTTTCGTCATCGGCTTCAACGACCGACCCGAACTGATTGAGGACTTTACCAGCTCGGTTGAGGATATTCAGGCACGACTGGCCACTGTGCGCAGCGGTCATCGCACCGCGCTGCTCGATGCGATTTACTACGGCATGGTCAAGATGAAGGAGGCACGCCATGAGCGCAAGGCTCTGCTCGTCGTCTCCGACGGCGGCGACAATCGTTCGCGCTACACCGAGGGTGAAGTGCGTGCGGAGGTGCGGGAAGCCGATGTGGAGATGTACTCCATCGGCATCTTCGATCCCTATGCGGCTACGCCCGAGGAACGCTCCGGCCCACAATTGTTGAACGATCTGAGCGAAGAGACGGGCGGCCGCATGTTCCGGGTCGACGATCTGGCGGAGATGGGCGACATTGCCGAAAAGATTTCCACCGAACTGCGCAACCAGTATGTGATTGGTTACCGGCCCAGGGGTCTGACCTATGATGGCAAGTGGCGTAAAGTTAAGGTGAAGATTACTCCTCCCGCGGGATTGCCTCCACTGACTGTTCATGCCCGCACCGGTTACTATGCGCCTTTGCAATAATGCGGTTCTCGCGATTCTTGTGTTCGCAACAGCGGCTTCGCTGACGGCGCAACAACCGGCTACCCCCACAGGCGGAGGGAGCGCTAAACCCGCGCAAACTCAGCAAACCCCTCAGAGTCCCTCCCTCACAGTGGACCGCGACCCGGTGCGTTCGCCGGATGCCGAACCGCCCGGCACCGAAGTTGGCCCCATCCGCAAAGAGGGCCCGCAGGGATACACGCTGCACACCGAAGTGGACGAGGTGGTGCTGAACTGCACCGTGCTCGACGGCAACCGCCTGGTTCCGGACCTGAAAAAAGAGGACTTCTCCATCCTGGAAGACGGCGTGAAGCAGACGCTCATCAGCTTTCAGCACACGGATCTTCCGGTTTCGATCGCCATTGTGGTGGACAACTCGGGATCCATGTCGCGCAAACGGCCCTCGGTGAACAAGAGCGCTCTCGACCTCATTCAGGCCTCTAATCCGGAAGACGAAGCGTTCGTCGTCAACTTTAGCGACGAAGCCTTCATCGACCAGGAATTCACCTCGGACGTGAACAAACTGCGCGACGGTCTTTCGCACATCGAATCGCGCGGCGGCACGGCGCTCTATGACGCGGTAGTGGCTTCGGCAGACAAGCTTGTGGCGGACGCCAAACGTCCCAAGCAGGTGCTCGTCATCATTACCGACGGCGAGGACAATGCTTCGTCGGTGGACCTGGAGCAGACCATTCGCAAGGTGCAGTCACTCTCCGGACCAGTGATTTATTCGATTGGTTTGCTGTTCGGCGACGAGATGAGCCGCGCGGAAGTGCGTCATGCGCGGCGCGCTCTCGAAATGCTTTCCACCGAGACAGGCGGGATAGCATACTTCCCCAAGTCGATCGAGAATATCGACCAGATTGCCGCCGAAGTGGCACGCGATATCCGCAACCAGTACACGCTCGGCTATCACTCCACCAAGCCCAACACCGATCCAGGATTTCGCCACGTTCAGGTGACTGCGGAGGCCAAGGGTATGAGCAAGCTGACTGTGCGGACACGAACTGGGTATTACCCGGTAGCGCGCGGTGCCCGGAAAACCAGTGTGGCGGCCGCAAAATGAAGCCGAACCCGCATTGAGATAGACTGATTCAGTTATGGCCGTTGCCGTTTCACCTTCCCCCGCACTTCGCATTGCAGCCGACATTACTCAACTTGTAGGCCACACGCCCATGCTGCAACTGGCGCGCCTGGCGCCTGCACCTGCAGCGGCTGTTTTTGCCAAGCTCGAATTCCTGAACCCCGGCGGCAGCATCAAAGACCGCGCCGCGCTGGGCATGATTCTGGACGCCGAAGCGCGCGGGCTGCTGCATCCCGGATCAACGATTGTTGAGGCGACTGCGGGCAACACCGGCGTTGGGCTGGCGCTGATCGGCGTGAACCGCGGGTACACGGTCAAGCTGTTTGTGCCTGAGGGGTTTGCTGAGGAGAAATGCATCCTCATGCGCGGCTTTGGCGCGGAGGTTATCCGCACCCCGGAAGACGAAGGCATGGCTGGAGCAATCAAGCGGGCGCGCGCGGCCGGGGCGGAAATTCCAGGGTCGTTCACCGCGCTACAGTTTCAGAATCAGGCCAACCCGCGGTTCCATCACGACACTACAGCGGTTGAAATTTGGGAGCAGATGGAAGGCCGCGTGGATGGATTCGTGGCCGGCGTCGGGTCGGGCGGAACCTTCTCCGGAGTAGCGCGTTTTCTTAAAGAGCACAACCCGGCTGTAGTCACTGTCGCTGTCGAGACACAAGGGTCGATTCTGCAGGGCGGGCCTCCGGGCAAGCACAAGGTGGAAGGCATCGGCGTCAGCTTCATCCCGGAGACCTTTCATCGCGAGTTCTGCGACCGCGTGGTTGCCGTCACCGATGAACATGCATTTGGCATGGTGAAACGCCTCGCATCCGAAGAAGGCCTCGTAGGCGGATCAAGTTCCGGCGCGGCAGTGTACGCGGCGGTCGAACTGGCGCGTGAACTGGGCGCGGGGAAGCGCATTGCTGTAATCATTCCGGACTCGGCGGAGAGATATTTGTCGAAGAAGATATTTGAGGGTGGGGCGTAAAAGAATGCGGCGTCTTGCAATCAGGCTTGTTTTGTTTGCGGTCGCGCACGTATTGGTCTTGCCTGTGTTTTCTCAGTATCAAACTGTCGAGATACGTCGACCTTTCCGCGCCCACAGTCTGGCTGGAGTTGTTGTGGACCCAAACGGAGCGCCGATGCCAGGCGCAGTTGTAGAAGAACGCGATCCAACATTCAATCAGGTCCTATCTTCAACCACAACGGACGCAAAGGGTCACTTTACGTTTCAATATGCGCAGATCGGGTCCACATATTATCTCCAAGCCAAATGTCATGGGTTCAATCCCACTCGGATAACTGTGAAGCTGCGACATTTTGCGCGAGCGGAGATGCGCATCAAGCTTTGGATTGCGACCTGATCCAAATCGAAGTTTGGCCAGCACGCGATAAGCTAGAAGCAGGAACCAGGAGCCACCAAGCCATCATGTCCGACTACAAATACTCCACTCTTGCCGTTCACGCAGGCCAGCATCCCGACCCGCTCACGGGCGCGGTCAATGTGCCCATTTATCTTTCATCCACGTTTGAGCTCACCGGCATCGGCACGGACAAGGGCTGGGACTACTCGCGCGCTGGCAACCCCACGCGCGAC
>Ga0302200_10001710_pt1 | contig 20092 bp, 15 predicted proteins | sample II_Bog_N3_1_FD_194585 | JGI IMG/M metagenome (GOLD analysis project Ga0302200, IMG submission 194585) | Peat permafrost microbial communities from Stordalen Mire near Abisko, Sweden - II_Bog_N3_1 | ecosystem: Environmental > Terrestrial > Soil > Wetlands > Peat | place: Sweden: Abisko... | reverse complement strand
GAATTCACAAACCGGCTGCGCGAGGAAGGCTGTCCATTGCGTGAAGCCGTTTCGCTTGCCTGCCGCGTGCGTTTGCGTCCGGTGCTGATGACTTCGCTTGCGACGCTCATGGGCTTGATTCCGATGGCACTCAAACTCGGCACAGGCAGCGAAGCCTACGCGCCACTCGCCCGCGCCATCATCGGCGGGCTTGCTGTTTCGGTCGTGCTGACCGTATTCATCGTGCCAGCGGCGTATTTGATCCTGTATCGGCGGCAGGAAGTAGCACTGGCAAATAATCCACCGGATGGAACGCCGTCCATTTCTCACTAATTGAATTTTCCAATGAACCGAATTGTTTCGACGTTTACCTTTTGCGTTTTTGTTGCCGGCAAAGTCTTTGCCGATGAAACCAACAACACTCCGGCGGTTTTGACTTTAGCCGACGCGACGAAACTGGCATTGCAAAATCATCCGCAAATCGCCTCCGCCAATTATCGCGCGCTTGCCGCGCAGGAGGCGGTGAAAGAAACCCGGGCCGGATATTATCCAAAAGCAGACCTTTATGCGGACGCCGTTGGCGCAAATGACGAAGGCACCCGCATCATGGCGGGCGGCTTGAATAATCCGAGCGTTTATGACCGCGCCGCCGGAGGTTTGGCGGTCAGCCAGCTCATCACCGATTTCGGGCGGACAGCCAATCTCGCGGCCAGTTCAAAATTTCAGGCGCAGGCGGAAAGTCAAAATGCCAGCGCCACGCGTGAGCAGGTTTTGTTGCAGGTAAATGTCAATTATTTCAGTGCTCTGGAGGCGCAGGCCGTCCTGCATGTCGCGCAGCAAACGGTGGACACCCGGCAGTTGCTGCTCGATCAGGTGAGCCTGCTCGCGTCAAACAAACTCCGGTCGGAACTGGACGTGAGTTTCGCGCGCGTCGCCGTTCAGGAAGGCAAATTGCTATTGCAAAAGGCGCAGAATGACGAGGATGACGCAATGACATCGCTTTCAACGGCGCTGGGTTACCGCGAACCGCAATTGTTCCAGCTCATCGAGTCGTCGCAATCCGTTTTTTTCAACACGAACGACGTCTCAACATCGGTCGAAACGGCTTTGGCCGGACGCCCGGAATTGTTGAGTTTGCGCAGTGAACACGACGCCGCGCTGCAATTCGCCAAATCCGAACGCGACTCCCGGCTGCCCACCATTTTAGCCGTTGGTTCGGTCGGCGACGCGCCGACTCATGCCAGTCAGTTGCCGGACAGTTACGCGGTGGGTGGAATTGAATTGAGCATGCCGTTGTTCGCGGGCGGATTTTACACGGCTCGCCAACACGAAGCTGAATTGAAGGCGCAATCTGACAATGAACTCGTACGCGCCTTGGAAGATAACATTGTGCGCGACGTGCATCTGGCATGGCTGAATGTAAACAATGCTCTGGAGCAGCTTCAAACCACGCAGGAGCTGGTTCGTAATGCCGCCGAGGCTTACGATTTGGCCGGGGCGCGTTACAAAATCGGCAGCAGTTCCATCGTGGAATTGAGCCAGGCGCAGTTGAGCCTGACTTCGGCGCAAATCGCCAACACCAACGCCCGATATAATGTCCTTATCCAGCAAGCCAATCTGAATTACCAGACCGGCGTGCTACGTTGAGACAATATTTTTGACCATTTTATGAATGTATTTTAATTTGGTATTCAGGACACATTAATAGTCGGCGGATAGAATGGCCAGATGAGGTGAGACTGACTGCCGGCAATTACAACATCGTGGCCGAGTCCACCTGCTGCGGAATAGTGACGTTGCCGGTGTCTATTCAGCAAGGTAAAACGACCGTTGTCCATCTGGATGGAAATTGGTGGCCTCCTTCAAAAACTGCAACCAATGAGTTGGTTTTTCTTCCCGATGGAGAAGCTGTGGGCTGGAGCGGTTCAGTTGTGAAATTATCAGAGTGAACATCCGTCAGCCTGCACAAATCTGTCGGGCTTATGGTCTTGTCTTTGGGTTTTTACATGATTGTTGTTTCATGGGTGGCGACATTTTAAAAACCCCATTACAACCATGCGGCGGAATTATTACGATAGTAAATCAACCTGCGTTCTCGATTGGTTTTGCCGAAATCGCCAGCATCCGTTCGATCGGCAGACGCGCGCGTTGGATGATTTCCGCCGGCAATTCCACGCGCGGGGACAATCTCTTCATGCAGTCGCGCACTTTTTCGAGCGTGTTCATCTTCATGAATTTGCACTCGCTGCAACGGCAGCCGTCCGTCGGCGCGCGCATCGCATCGAACGTCGGCGCGCAGATGAACTCCTTGCCGGGACATTCCTTCTGCATCCGGTGGATAATGCCCGACTCCGTCACGATGACGAACCGCTTGGCTGGATTCGTTTTGCAGAACGTGATCATCTTCTCCGTCGAGCAGACTGCATCCGCCAGGTCCCGGACTTCGCGCAAGCTCTCCGGATGAACCACAACCTTGGCATCGGGGAATTGTTTCATGGCCGCCAGCACCTGCGCGGCCTGAAACTCCACGTGCGCGTAACAATTTCCTTTCCACAGCGTCATCGGCCGGCCCGTCTGCTCCATCACCCACTGGCCGAGATTTTCGTCCGGCACAAACAAGATGTCTTTGTCTTTGGGCGCGGCGTTGACTATGCGCTCCGCGTTGCCGCTCGTCACGATCACATCGCACAACGCCTTTACCGCTGCGCTGCAATTGATGTAGGCAATCGTCCAGAAATTCGGATTTGTCGCCTGAAGCTTTGCGAGGGCAGATGCCGGGCAGCTTTCTTCCAGAGAACAACCGGCGTCCTTATCCGGCAGCACCACGATTTTGTTCGGGTTCAAAATCTTCGCCGTCTCCGCCATGAAATGAACGCCGCAAAACACGATCACATCCGCGTCCGTCTTGGCCGCCTGCTGAGCGAGGCCGAGCGAATCGCCGACGAAATCCGCCACGTCCTGAATCTCTGGCACCTGGTAATTGTGCGCCAGGATGACGGCGTTCAACTGCTTCTTGAGCGAGTAAATCTCCTTCGCCAGCGGCTCGAATTTTTCCTTCACCATTGTTGCGCGTGGCAGGATTTCTACGACATCAATCATAATTAAACGTTACTTGTCAAACTCGAGGTCGTCAAACCACGAGCGAAGCGATGAAATTTCCACCATTACCAAACTTCCACTGGTCCTTTTGGAACCGGAATCTGCTCGCGGCGGGTTGAGGCAGGTTCTGATTCACGCATGAACGACGCGACCATAGGCGGTTGTTGGAAGCGCGGCAGCAGTTCGCCGTCTGTGTCGAGGAATTGTTGCCGCCAGCGGATGTAGTTCTCCAGAATCCCGTCGAATTGCGCCTTGGTGGCGACTTGAACGACTTTCTTGTTGAATTCGTGGCACGGGCCGAAGCGCTTGGCATACCACGGCGCGACTTTGCGGAACATCCTGCATCCGAGTTCCTCGCCAAAAACTTCAATCATCAAATCCAGATGGCGTCGCATGATGCGGATGCGCTCGGAGAAGGAGGGCTCGAGCGGGAGTTCGCCAGTATTAACAAACGATAGTGTGCGCTTGAAAATCCACGGGTCGTAAAATGCACCGCGTCCGATGCTCACGCCGGCACAGCCGGTTTCGTCGAACATCTTCTTCGCCGCCTGCGGTGTAATGATGTCGCCGTTGCCGATGACAGGAATGTGTTTCACGGCCTCCACGACTTTACGGATACCGGCGAGGTTAACCGTGCCACCAAAACCTTGTTCGCGCGTGCGACCGTGGACAAAGATTGCTGCAATGCCGACATCTTCCAAGGTGCGCGCCAGATCGGGTGCAGTGAGATTATCGTCGTCCCAACCGAGGCGCATCTTGGCGGTGACGGGAATTTTCACGGCGTTGACCATGCCTTTTACGAGCGCGGCGGTCTTGTCGAGTTCGGTCATCATCGCGGAGCCGCCGCCGACCTTGCAGACTTTCTTCACGGGACAGCCCATGTTGATGTCAATGGACGCGATGCCCAGTGATTCGAGATAAACAGCGGCGTCGCGCATTTCTTCGGGCACGGAGCCGAAAAGCTGGACGGCGAGGGGCGAATCGGCCGGCGAAGTTTCGATGAGCTTGAACGCCTTGCGGTTCTTTTCAAGGAGCGAGCGGGCGTTGACGAGGTCGGTAGTGCAAAGGCTCACGCCGCCGACTTCGCGCACGACGAGGCGGAAGGGCAGGTTGGTGTAACCTGCCAGCGGCGACAAAAATAAATTGGATTCCAAATTGAGCGCACCGATTCGCATGGTGTAGATTGTAGCGGAATTGATTGATTGCGAAAGCGGCAATGGCGTGATAGTTTACCGCGCAATTATCAATGCAGGATTACGTTTGATATGTTTGACGAAGACGACAAAAAGAAAGACGACAAGAAAAAGCCGCCGGGCGGATTTAACGTTCCCACGTTCACATGGGTCGCGTGGATTGTGATCATCGGCAGCATCGCGGCGCTGATGTTTGTCCGTCAGCATATGACTACACCGACCGGCATGACTCTGGGAGAGGCGGTGTTTCTACAAAAGTTTGATTCAAACCTGATTGCCCAGGCAACGCTCGTTTACAATCCGTCAATGACCGGCAGCCCGAACAGCGTGGTTGGCCAGTTTTATCAGACAGACAAGGATGGGGCGATCGTCAAATCAACGAACGGCCTGCCGGCAACGACAGATTTCGTGGTGCCGGCGCTGGATTTGACGCCAACGATGAAGGACAAGCTGCTGACATCGAACAAAATTTCCGAAAGCTTTCCCAACGCAATGCTTTCGGAAATCGGCTACCAGCTTTTGTTCTTCGTGGGCATCGGCGTGCTGTTCTGGTTTTTGTTTATGCGTCCGTTGAAGATGGCGGGCAAAGGCGCGTTGAATTTCGGACGGAGCAAGGCGCGGTTGCTTGCCAAGGACCGGAACAAGACAACTTTCAAGGACGTGGCCGGAGTTGAGGAGGCAATCGAGGAAGTCTCCGAACTCGTGGACTTTTTGAAAGATCCGAAAAAGTTTCAAAAGCTTGGTGGAAGGATTCCGAAGGGTGTTCTGATGGTCGGCGCGCCGGGAACCGGTAAAACGCTTTTGGCTAAGGCCATCGCCGGCGAAGCGGACGCTTCTTTTTTCAGCATCAGCGGCTCGGACTTTGTGGAGATGTTCGTCGGCGTCGGCGCGAGCCGGGTACGAGACATGTTTGAGCAGGCGCGCAAAAATGTTCCGTGCCTTATTTTCATTGATGAAATTGATGCGGTTGGTCGCAGCCGCGGTGTCGGTCTCGGCGGCGGCAACGATGAGCGTGAACAGACGTTGAATGCGCTGCTTGTTGAGATGGACGGCTTCGACACGCAGGAAGGAATTATAATTATTGCCGCGACAAATCGTGCGGACGTTCTTGACCCCGCGCTGCTGCGTCCCGGACGCTTTGACCGGCGCATTACCGTGAACCTGCCCGACGTGCGCGGGCGCGAGGCGATTTTGAAAGTTCACGCGCGCAACGTGAAGCTTGATCCGGCGGTTGACTTGTCCGTCACGGCGCGCGGCACTCCCGGTTATTCCGGCGCTGAGCTGGCGAATTTGCTGAACGAAGCTGCGCTGCTGGCGGCGCGCACGGGGAAAAAATCTGTCGGCCAGCCCGAACTTGAAGAGGCGCGTGACAAGGTCCGTTGGGGACGCGAGCGCCGGAGCATGGCGATGACGGACGAGAACAAAAAATTGACCGCATGGCACGAAGCCGGTCATGCGCTTGTGAATGTCATGCTCGACCACACTCATCCGCTCCACAAGGTCACGATCATTCCGCGCGGCCCATCGCTCGGCTCGACGATGTCGCTGCCGAAGGAGGACATTTTGAATTACCGCAAAAAGGAACTGCTCGACACGATAACAATGACGATGGCGGGGCGAATCGCCGAGGAGATTGTTTCAGGAGATATTTCCACCGGCGCCGGCGGCGACATCCATCAGGCTACGAACATGGCGAGGGCAATGGTTTGTCAATACGGCATGAGCGAAAAAATCGGAATGGTGCAATATGTCGAGGATGACGAATTTTTTCTCGGCCGCGACATGATGCGCCGGAAAACCTACAGCGAAGCGACCGCGCAGGAGATTGACGCGGAGGTTCACGGCATTATCAACAGTTGCTATCAACGTGCCCGTGAAATCATTTTTGCGAACCGGGACAAGCTAGAGATGATCGCGAATGCCCTGCTTGAATATGAAACGCTCGACGGAGCGCAAGTTGAAGAGATCGTGAAACTTGGAACATTTACACCGCCGCCGCCAACGCCAAAAGTAGATCCGCCCAGCGGCGCGCAGGCCGCAACCGCATTGCCTGAAGTTCCGCCCAAAGCAGTTCCGCCCAAACTGCCTGGGCTTGGAAATCCTGCGCCTGCTGCGGCCTGATTAGTTTTGTTCTGTCAAAGGCCCGGTGCCTTGGAGCACAACTCGGAAGCCGTAATCGTTCTTGGTTTGATCCGGTGGCGAATAATTGCGGAATTCAATGCGTGTGTTCGGTTCCACGAACGTATCCCAAGCGCCGCCGCGCAGCACTCGGTAGGGCTGGTCCTGCGGATCCAAACACCATTCCATGACATTTCCGCGCATATCATACAGGCCGAGGCTGTTCGCGCCAAGGCTGCCGACTGGTTCGGTCGATGAGTGATGGCTCGGAGGCAGGCTGGTTACGGCGTCGTCGAGCGAGGTGCCGCTGGCAAGGTTTTCCCATTGAGACTGTGTTGGAAGCGAATAGGCATAGCCGGGAGGTAGATCGCGGCTCATTTTTTCCTTTTTTGTGAGTTTATCGCAAAATGCCATCGCATCATTCCAAGTCACCGAATCTACCGGCCTGTCTTTGCCTGAAAAAGCGCTTGGGTTGGAATTCATCACCTTCTGGTAGGAGTCCTGCGTCACTACAAATTTTCCAGCCCACAATCCAGAAGAGATTTTCACCAGCACCATGCCGACGGTGTTGGTCACGATGTTGTTGCTAGCCATCATTTGACCGAGCGTCAAAACATCATTGGTCAGTTCGTTGGCGTAATTTTTGTTGGTACCTTGTGCGCAAGCGGCATGTTGATTCATCAACAACAATGACATTGCCAAAAGGGCTGTAAATATCCGCTTAATTTTCATTCCACAACAAAGGCCCGTTTTAACCAATTGTCAAGCGGCAGCGTCGAGCGCGGGTTAGGAGGATTTTTCGAGGTTCTTCAAATCTTCGGCAAGAAATTGCGTCACATCCTTGAACCGTGCGTAGTTATCCGGATTCACCTTCATGAGCGTTTGGTGTGCTTCAAGGCTGGTGCGAGTGATTTCCTCGCGGGTCGGGTTGATGGATTCGGGCGTACAGGATTTTACATCGTCGGGCAGTTGCAACGCGCCGATGGTGATCTTAAAAAGGTGGATTGCGCCAAGATTCTCCAAAAGTTCCTGAACGCGGGTATTCGGGTTCAGCAATTCAACGCCGCATTTGTCCGGCGAGCCGGTCGGATTCAATTTAAGCCCAAAGCCGGACAAAATGCCGAGAAATGTGCTGTCCATCAAAACGCATTCTGACAGTTCAATGATGAAATGCCCGAAGCCCTTTTGTGAAAGTTCTGCCAGCAGAGTCTTGAAATCCGGGCTGGATGTAAAATTGGCGCGCCCGGCGATTTTAACGCAGGCGAAATTTTTCCCGACCAATACCGATAAGTTTGCCGACGACGTTGACATTGTTTCAGATTAAATTCTAGGCCGCTACCACCTGTGGCGCAACAATCTGCACCAATGCTTGCTGCAAAACGAGCTTTTCGTCAAGTCCGCTGGAGACCAGCCGCTGGTTGCAGCGCAGCAGCAAATCCATTGCGCGAACCAATTCGCTCTGACTGTATTTTTTAGCCTGTGGCAGTCCTTTGTAAAGCACATATGGATTCAGCGCCAGCGGGTTAAAACGCTTGTCCTCCGGAAGCTTGTCGGCGGGGACGCGCTCAAGCTGCGCCTTGAAACGGTTGTAATCCATCTCCGGCTTGATCCAGCCCTCGCGCAGCATTTCCTTGAGCAGCAGCATCGCGCGGATTTTGCCGATCAAACCATACAGCAGGCCGATCTCCGACTTTTTTGAATCAAACTTTGCCTCCCACAATTCTTCATCCAGTCGCTTGAGCAGCACGGGCAGGTTGCGGTCGCCCAACGCGTCGCCGAGCGCAAATGCGCGTGCTGTCTTGTTGCGGGAACAAATCATCGCAACATCGGCAAATTCAATTTTGCTTTTGTCACCGGTGAACATGGAAAGCTTTTCAATTTCGCTTTCAAGCTGCCGCGCATTTGGCCCGACGCGGCTAACCAGCTCGGCGAGAGCTTCCTCTGATATTTCTTTTTTCCGTTCACGGACAGCCGTCCGTGCCGCAACTTCGGCGCGTTCCACCCAGTCCTTGTCGTCCGCTGACAGACCCGCGAAACTTTCGACTGAACCAATCTTGTCGAGTGTCTTGAAAAATGTTTTGCGCTTGTCCACCTTGCCGGCGCTGATCAAAAGCCTGACGTTTTGCCATATGAAATTCTTCAGTTCGTCGGCGACTTCGTTCAAGGTTTCCGTCACGGCCTGCGCGGAAGCGGCGCGCTCGTCGCCTAGGAAATTGCAGTCGCGCAGCCAGACGACCTTGCCAGAACCGAAAAAAGGCAGGGTGTTCAGGGCTTCGCGAAGCTTTGCGATTGCGGTCAGCGCATCGCCGCTGTTGGAAACCGAGGCGTCAATGATTTCGTGGTCCATGCCGCCTAGTTCCTCGGACCACTGGATGTATATCTGCTTGGCGCGCTGCTTGACGGCGAATTCGTCGTCGCCGCATATAAGCGCTAGCGCTGGGGATTTTGCGGCGGCCATTTTAATCGGCGGATTCGCTGCCGGTCTCGTTGATGCGGTTCAGGACTTCGGTCATGTCCTCAACCTGCTCGAACAACGGCGCGGAAACAAAAATCGGTTTTTTCTGCGCGGCGGCAATCGCAAGACAATCGCTTGGGCGGGCGTCCACCTCCACGATTTTCCGCGCCGTCTGCAATTCATTTTGCTGTTGCAAAATCAACCGGGCGAAGTAGGTGGAGTTTTTCAGGTCGGTGATGATGACACGCTCAACGCTGATGCCGAATCCGAGAAAAACCCGGTTGATGAGGTCGTGCGTGAGCGGGCGTTCCTTGGGCGTCTGGCGCAAAAACATTCCGATGACCTGCCCCATCTGAGGCTCGACGTTGATGACGAAAACCTTGTCGTCGTTGCCGACGAACAGCGCACAACCGCTGGGCGCTGGAAGAATCCCGCGAATTTGAACCGGCACAACGTCGTTCTTCATGAACAGAGTTTATTGCTAAAATAACAAAATACAAGTTTTGTAGGCGAGCGGCGGCTTGACAAATTGGGAAAATAATTCAACAAGGTGGAAAGATGATTGTTTGCGCAGACGACTATGGGATGGGCGAAGATATTGACCGGGCTATTCTTGAGCTATGCGGCTCGAATCGTTTGAGCGCCGTTTCCTGCATGGTGGCACTTGAGCGATGCGGTAGAGATGTGTTGAAGCCGTTGCTGGAACTGCAATCCGGCGTGGACATCGGGCTTCATTTCTGCATCGCGGATGAAACCTTGACGGCTTTGGAAAATAAAAAATCGCTCCCGGCTTTTGGAACCGTTTTGCGGCAATCGCTTCTGGGTCAAATCCGGGCAAATGAAATCCGAAACGAGGTTGCGGCACAGTATGAACTATTCCTTAAAAAATGCGGCAGGTCGCCGGATTACATTGACGGCCACCTGCACGCGCATCAATTGCCCGGCATCAGGGAAGGTTTGATTGAATTTGTTTCAAGTCTGCCGCCCAGAGGCCGTCCCTATGTCCGCAACACCTGCGAGCCGGTGAAAAATCTCCGGAAGCACCGGCTTCCGTGGCTGAAGGCGGCTTTTATCGGAAATTACGGGGCGCGGATGCTGTCGGAATTGCGCGCGGCTGACATTTCCACAAATGAGGGTTTCGCCGGGATTTATGATTTTAAGAATTATCACCGTTACCCGGAATATTTTCCAGGTTTCGCGGCCTGCCTCCAAAAGAAGAACGGCATACTTGTCGTTCATCCCGGCCACACAGAAAACTGGCGCCGCAGCGAATTTGAATTTCTTCGCGATTCATCCTCCGCCTTCGTCACGCCAAATCGTTTTCAAAGCCGGACGGGTGATTAAATGGCTGGTCTGTTATGTTTCGCTTTGTTCAAAACCGTCGCTCCAGCCCACATTAAATAAACCAGGCTTAACAACGGTGCGCCCAAGTCCCGCAGCAAAGGTCCAATGCCCGGTATCGCCGCCATAAAGTCAATGGTCACAAAAACGAACACCGGCAGAAGTAATTTCCAATCGGTCGCGCCGCCCGGCTCACGCGCCAGCCCTTGATCCAGCAGGGCCGCTATCAGCGGCAGCATCAGCAGATGATAAAAATTATGGACGATGGGGCTGACCAAAAACGCCAGTCCAATCAGCAGTCCGGCAATGATGAGCAGTTCACGTCGCGAATCCTGCCGCCGGAATCCGCCGGCGAATCCAATTCCCGCCAACATCGCCGTGCCGATGACGTAAACCACATCACGTTCCCATGGCGCCGCTTCCTGCGGTCGTTCGGTTCGCGGCAGCGAGAAATATCGCCAGTTGTGAATGGCCGCGAGCAGGGATTGATTGTCCGTGCTTGTCATGCCCGTCAATTCATTCAGCCGCGAAGTGTCGTCGCCGTGTCCGAGCGCCGGTTCTGCGAGAACTTGAATCCAGGTCTGATATAATCCGATTGTGCGTTGCGGTCCCAAGGTGATTGCGGGAAGTATCAGCAAAAAGAAAACAAGGCCGATGACCACGCCCGCCGCCAGCTTCCATTGCCGTCGCCAAAACGGGTAGATCAGCAGGAATGGGGGGCACATTTTAACCGTCGCTGGAAATGCAAAACAAAGTCCTGCTTTGAAGCCGAATTTATTTGCAGTCAGATAAATTCCAAGTGCAACCATGGCCAGCATAAGCACGTCCACCTGGCCGCGAGAGACATCCCTGCCCAACGAGCCCACACACACTAGCAGGGGCAGCAGGCGCAATTTCCACCAGCGTCCGCGCTCGACATTCCCGTCCGGAGGAGCTGAACTCAAGCCGGAACCTTCCAAGGCGCACGCCAGGGCATGTGCGGAGAAAAAAACGAAAAACACGCTGAACAAATACCAGGCCGCAACAATCCCGACGAACCGCCGGTTCTGATCTTTCACTCCATAATAATAACTGCCGTGTCCATAACCGGGATGCCCGCTCAATTCGTAGCCGTAAGGCGTGTTGGATTCTGTGTATTCTTCTCCCGGTTTCAGGACGGGCAAACCTTTCGGAACAGGCTCGGCCAGCGGCAGAAATAAAATCGCCAGCGTCGGCGGGTATTGATAGTGCCAGCCGTGCCAGTCGGTGATCAGATAAGGATTTTGTCCGCTCCAAACTGCCTCGGATGCCACGGCGAAAACACCCAAATCCGTCATCGGAATGCGTCGAAGCGCCGTGCGCCGCTCCAGATAGATGCCAAAGGCGATGAGCAGGCAGAATCCAACCGCAAGGCAGATGCGTTCGCGGCGGCTGAAATTCCAACGTCGGGTTTTTTCTGAAGTCGTGTTCAAGGTTTTGTTCGGCCTGCGGATTTGCAATCAATGCGAAATGCCGCAGGCGCAGGCTTCAGTGGCAACGGCTTTTGCCGGATCATAATTCAGCCACGGGCCAAGCCATCGCTCGACTTCCTGTAACGTCAGTCCCTTTCGCAGATGATAATCCAGCAACTGGTCGCGGCCCAATTTTCCCACGGCGAAATATTTTGAATGGGGATGCGCGAAATAAAGCCCGCTCACCGAACTGCCGGGCCACATCGCAAAACTCTCCGTCAGCTTGATGCCGGCGTTTTTTTCAACATCGAGCAGCTTCCAGAGAATTCCTTTTTCGGTATGGTCAGGACATGCCGGATAACCAGCCGCCGGACGGATGCCGCGATATTTTTCCTCGATCAAATCTTCGGGTCTCAAATTTTCAACTTTGCCAAAGCCCCATTCTTCACGTGCGCGCTTGTGCAAAAATTCCGCGAACGCTTCGGCGAGTCTGTCTGCCAATGCTTCCGCCATGATGGCGTTGTAATCGTCGTGGTCGGCCTTGAATTTTTCGACGAGTTCTTTCAAGTTGTGACCGCTCGTGACGGCAAAGCCGCCGATGAAATCTGGCGAGCCTTTCGGCGCGATGAAATCGGCGAGACACCAGTTCGGCGTGCCGTCGCCTTTTTCAATTTGCTGGCGCAGGAAATGAAACGTGGTCAAAACCTTCGTGCGCGTTTCGTCCGTGTAAAGTTCCACGTCGTCGCCAACGCGATTGGCCGGGAAGAAACCATAAACCGCATTGGGTTGAATCAATTTCTTGCTGACGATTTCTTCGAGCAGTTTCTGCGCATCGACAAAAAGTTTGCGGGCTTCCTCACCGTGCTTTTCGTGCTGGAGAATTTTTGGATAAACGCCGCGCAATTCCCAAGTGTGGAAAAACGGCGACCAGTCAATGAATGGCACAAGTTCGGCGAGCGCAGGCTCAATCATTTTGTTGCCGGTAAATTCCGGTTTAGCCAAATCATCAAATTTCAATTTCGGCGCGTTCTTGCGCGCGGCTTCCAGCGGCAGCAGTTTCGCCGTCTGGCTGCTGTGCGTCGCGCGGACGCGGTCGTATTCTTCGCGGATTTGCGCGGCGAACTTTGGTTTGTGTTCCGCGCTGATCAGATTGCTCGCCACCGGCACGGCGCGGCTTGCGTCGAGGACGTGGACAACCGGTTGATTAAAATTCGGCGCGATTTTCACCGCCGTGTGCGCCTTGCTCGTCGTCGCGCCGCCGATGAGCAGCGGGAGCGTCAGGCCTTTGCGTTCCATCTCGCGCGCGACGTGAACCATTTCGTCCAGCGACGGCGTGATGAGTCCGCTCAAACCGATGATGTCCACCTTCTCGTCAATCGCCGTCTGCAAAATCTTTTCGCACGGAACCATCACGCCCAAATCAATGATCTCGTAATTGTTGCAGCGCAACACGACGCCGACGATGTTCTTGCCGATGTCGTGAACGTCGCCTTTGACCGTGGCCAGAAGAATTTTCCCCTGCGTCTTCGCGGCACCGGCGGATTTTTCAGCTTCCAGAAACGGTTGCAGATAAGCGACTGCCTTTTTCATCACGCGCGCGGATTTGACGACTTGCGGCAAAAACATTTTGCCCGAGCCGAATAAATCGCCGACGACGTTCATGCCGCTCATGAGCGGACCTTCGATGACGAGCAACGGCCTGACGTATTTTTGGCGTGCTTCCTCGGTGTCGGCATCAATGAAATCCACGATGCCTTTGACGAGTGCGTGCGACAGGCGTTCCTCGACCGTGCCGCTGCGCCACGCGTCTTCGGCAATGGCGACCTTGCCCTTTTGCTTCACCGACTCGGCGAATTTGATCAATCGTTCCGTTCCATCCTCGCGGCGATTCAGCAAAACGTCCTCGACCAGTCCCAAAAGTTCTTTCGGGACTTCCTCGTAAACTTCGAGCATTCCGGCGTTGACTATGCCCATGTCGAGTCCGGCCTTGATGGCGTGATACAGAAACGCGCTGTGCATCGCCTCGCGCACGGCGTTGTTGCCGCGAAATGAAAATGAAATGTTGCTGATGCCGCCGCTGACCTTCGCGTGCGGCAAATTTTCCTTGATCCACTGTGTCGCGCGGATGAAATCCACGGCGTAATTCGCGTGCTCCTCCAAACCTGTGCCGACGGTCAGCACGTTCGGATCGAAAATGATGTCCTGCGGCGGAAAGCCGATTTTTTCCACCAGCAGATCATAGGCGCGTTTGCAGACGGAAATTTTCCGCTCGAACGAATCCGCCTGGCCGAGTTCGTCAAATGCCATCACCACCACCGCCGCGCCGTAGCGATGGACGAGTTTCGCCTGCCTCAAGAATTTCTCCTCGCCTTCCTTGAGCGAAATGGAATTCACGATGCCTTTGCCCTGAAGACATTTCAGACCGGCCTCGATGACCTCCCATTTTGAGGAATCCACCATCACCGGCACTTTGCAGATGTCCGGCTCGCTGGCGATGAGGTTGAGAAAACGGTGCATCGCGGCGACACCGTCAATCATTCCTTCGTCCATGCACACATCAATGACCTGCGCACCGTTCTCGACTTGCTGGCGCGCGATGGCGAGCGCGGCCTCGTAATCGCCCGCCTTGATAAGCTGCGCGAACTTGGGCGAACCGGCTACATTCGTGCGTTCGCCGATGTTCAGAAAATTCGTCTGCGGCCGGACGGTGAGCGCGTCCAGTCCGCTCAAACGCAAATACGGTTCAACCGTCGGGACTTTGCGCGGTGGCAAACCTTTGACCGCTTCGGCAATCGCCTTGATGTGCGGCGGCGTGGTGCCGCAGCAACCACCGACGATGTTGAGCCAGCCGTTCTCCGCCCATTCGCGCAATTGCGGTGCGAGCGTTTCCGGCGTTTCGGGAAAGCCGGTCGGCAACAGTGGATTCGGCAGGCCAGCGTTCGGATAGGCGCTGACATAAATCGGCGCGATGCCGGAAAGTTCCTCGATGAGCGGACGCAATTCCTTCGGCCCGAGCGCGCAGTTCATGCCGACGCTCAAGAGCGGCACGTTGGCAACGGAATTCCAAAAGGCCTCGACCGTCTGGCCCGTCACACCGCGATTGCTTCCAGCTTGGATGAAGGTGACGCTCGCGAGAATCGGGACAATGCGATTTCTGTCTTCTGCCTTCTGACTTCCAACTTCTGAAAATGGCAGCGGGCTGATGCCACGCTTATCAAAAACATTTTGAATCGCGAAAAATGCCGCACGCGCGTTGAGCGTGTCAAAAATGGTTTCGACGAGCAGAACATCCGCGCCGCCGTCTAGCAGGCCGTTGATTTGTTCACTGTAAGCCGTGACCAGTTCGTCGTAATGGGTGCCGCGTGCGCCAGGATTATTTACGTCAGTCGAGATGGACGACGTTTTTGTCGTCGGACCGATTGCGCCTGCGACAAAACAAATCCGGCCGGGCTGCGATTTTTCCACCGCATCCGCCGCGCGCCGCGCGCATTCCGCGCCCGCCTTGGACAATTCGTAAGCCAGCGACTCCATACCGTAATCCGCGAGCGAGATGGACTGCGCGTTGAATGTGTTCGTCTCAATGATGTCCGCGCCCGCTTCGAGATACTGACGGTGAATGCCCTCGATGACCTGCGGTTGCGTGACGTTCAGGAGATCGTTCAGACCCTTGAGGTCCTTGCCGCGCCAGTCGGCGAAACGCGCGCCGCGAAATGCCGCCTCATCCAGCTTGTGCTGCTGCACCATTGTGCCCATCGCGCCGTCAATGATGACGATGCGTTCGCGCAGAAGGCTCTGGAGATGTTCGATTCTGTCCGGCATAGGCTTAAATTATCCGGCACAAAACTAACGGAAATCCTTCTGTGAAGCAAATAATAAATCAACGCATCTTGATTTGATGATATGAAATAAATCAATTGAAGAGCTTAACAATCCGGCGGAACAGGAACCGGAAAGATCCTGGTGAATTCAACTCACCGGGCATCTGCGAATTTGTAGCCTTGCAGACGATAGCCCGCGATAAAGTTGGTCAGTCCTTCCGTCGGGCGGCTTTTCGCCTCATCCAGCACCAGCGCGTTTCTGAACCGGCCCAAGGCCAGATAAGCCCGATAGGTGCTTGGAACGGAAATGAAATCTGCCAGACGCTTTTGTCCTGAATACATTTGCGCCAGATCCTTGTTCAACTGCTGCATGTCGCCGATTGGTTTATTAGTGCTCAATACATTTGGAAAGAATTTGGCATAGTAATTCGTCAGCAATCGTCCCTGATCCTGCCTGGTTTCCTGCGCGGAGAAGTTTTCCAGATACTTCAAGATGTTTCGCTGTTCCGGCGTGACCAGTTCGATGCGCCCGACCATCACACGGGTGATGTCGGCTGGAAGGGATATCTGCAGCGGCAGGTAATAATCCGTCCACTCGCGCGGCACCATGAAGAAAACCCGGAGCCCTGCGCTTTTGAAGTACGACACCTCCCATGTGTTGAGCAATGCCTGCGCTTCATCGTCAAACAATCCTTCCGCCATCAGCGACGCCTTTAGGGACGACATTAATTTTTCCAAGTTGTCGGTGCTGAAATCCCCGGCGTCGAAATTGGCTGCGGTCGTCGTCAGGATTTTGGTCGGGTCAGGATTGATCTCCAGCGGGGGCAGGGGACGGAACGCGATGGTTCCATCGCGGCGGATGTCCACCAGCCAGACTGACTGAATTGTCAGAGGCCGGTCAACGGGCACATTCTCCAACTGGCTGCGGAACACGAACCGACCGTCCTCGCGCGAAACCTTCAGCGGCGCGTCAATGTGGCCGATGCCGCGATAGAACAGGAATTTTTCAGACTCGCCGTTTGTTGCTTGTACGGTGGACGCCCTGACGGCGCGTGGCGATGTCCAGACATGGGCGGACGTCTCCCTCTTGGGCGAGCCATGGCCGATGTTCAAACCGCTCCATTCCAGTTTGCTGTCCGTGTCTGAATGGATGGGGCCGAATCGGAACCAGCCGTTTGTGTCCAGTCCCGGTGCTGTGGCCATTGCATCGGGATAAAATTCCGTCAGCAGGCCGCCGTGAAATTTCACGGACACATCGGCGGTTTGGAGGATCTCTGATTTCGGCGCGTGAAAATAAATCACCGGCGTCTCCAGCCGCATAGTCACATCCGGATGGCAGCTCGGTGCGCCCTTGAAAAAGGTGGGTGGAACCTCAGACGTTCTTAGCAGGGCCAAATAATCCAATTGATGGACAAAATCCGGTACCGGCTCGTCATCGGTGTTGATGCCGCCAATGGCGTTGCCGGATTCATCCTGAAGCGAGGTGAACGTGCCCCACTCGTGGATCGTCCATTTATCCTGCGCCCTTGCGGACACCGTCAGAGCCAGCAGAACACATCCAATCAGCCCGATGGTTTTATTCATGGACCGAATATGGCGCTTTGAATGGGAGAGTTGTCATAAAATTGTAAAAGATTGGTATTAATTATCTGTGGGAAACCTGAAACAGGGATGGCGTTCCTGCCCTGGTGGTGGGCCCTGGCAAGCAGATGCCAAACTGATAGATAAAAAGGCCGGAGTAATCAGCTAGTTCCGGCTTTACCCTCTCGGTGCTGCTGTCGTTCGTCGCGACGCCGATGGTTTATTATCTGCTGCGCCTGCGTCAAAGACCAGCGGCATAAATATCCGGACTTCGTTGCTTGATTTCTTGGTTGTTCAACTGCGGTATTCAGGTTTTTCCTAAATTTTGCAGTTGGAAAATGAACAACAAAGGAACAAAGCAACCAAGACAGGCTGAGAACCGGAAAACGGTTGGGAGTGGGGAGTGGGGAGTTGTAATTAAGACCGGGCTTTCGTTGTGGCCCGGCTGGAACCGGATAAAAACTTTTGGCACGCCCGCCACGGGCGTAGTTAGCGACGCCCCGTCGCTGATCCGCTAACGACAATTTACCGGGTCGGTCAAATCGAATACTTTCCTTTAAGTATGATCGTCGTGCGGGATGGATTGAAAAATTTCAGTCTGACGGGATTTTCAATCCAATAGACCAGGGTCGCCGCCGTTGGTGCAAAACAACTGTTTGATGCGATGATCCGGTTGCACAGACGCCAGGACCGGCGGTATTTTCTGCTCCGAAACAACCGTCCGGCCTTGTTGATTTGTGTGGCGTCGTCCCATGGCCGGTCATCGGATGAGTCAATGCAGCCGTAAAACATGTCTGCCACTATTTGTTGGATTTTTCCAATCAAAAACACTGAGAGCAATACGACCGCCATTATGGCCATGGTGACGGGGCTGCCCGGCATGATATGAATCCAATGCGCGATCATTTCATTAAAACTTCCCAGGAGGGCTTTGGATATTGTTATCATGATTCGAAAATAATCTGGAGCCCGGATGTTTGCCATGGGGTGTAATCCTAGCAATGAAAAGAAAGCGGGCGGTTGAGGGTCCGTGCCGGTCTGGCCAGACCTTGCGGATGGCCACCATGCCGAAATGAACGTCCCGACGGGACAACCGAAAATAGCCCGGCGTTTCAACGCCGGGGTGCTTGCGCACGGCCACCAGTCCCACCGGGACGGCTGAACTCGGTCGTCCCTCCGGGACTTTTATCATTTGTACGATCAACCCACGGTTGAAACCGTGGGCTATTTATCGGTCGCCACTCCGTGGCTGGTTGGCGCACTAACTGCTATTTTAAGCTGGGTTCGGAAGCGGGTTTTGGCTGGATTTTGGGCGGATATTTGATTTTAAACTGGTTTTGGACGAATATAGGCAGTTGAAAGGCAATCGGGCTGGGTAACCAGCCGTTGCATATATGATACAGTCAGCGTCAGAGTGTCTATTATGAAGACACTTTATTTGAATCTCCGGTTGTTGTGCAGCGGTGATACGGTGATGGTGATCATCAGCAGCGCGCTGTTTCTGGCTTCCGTGGCGGATGCCACGCAGTGGACGGTGCTCCAGCATTTCCGCTTTTGCATCATCTGCACGATGTTGCTCAGCCTGACGTTCGGCGTGCTGTCGGCCATGGAATCGTTCAAGGCCGGTCGCAACAAGCGCAACATTGTTTCCACGGTGCTCTTATGGGCGGCCTTTGTGGTCTGTTTTAGCCAGGGCCATTTGGTCACCTTGCAGGGTAATTGAAGTCTTCAGTCCTTGCGGACGGCCACGCCTTGCGGCGGGCCAGCACTTGCTGACTGCGACCATTTGCGGAATTTCAGTCCATTGCCAATGACTGAGCTTTTCCGTTAATTTTCTTATTTCTTATCACTACTGTCCGGTTAAGTTTTCAGTGACAGCGATTCCGATTCGGTAAAACCGATGTATTTCCGCTGTTTGGACTTTTTTCGATTTCAATTCTGCGACGATTCCTTGAGGGTGGTTTCCCGCATTCCTGCGGTTTTTCACCCTATGAACGAAGGTCGCACCGTCTTCGCCCAACTCCTCGACTTCTTGCCCCAATACGAGTTCGACAAGTGTGTCGCCCGTTACCACGGCAACTTCCGCGTCCGCAAACTCCCCGCTTACGAACACTTCCTCGTGCTGGCCTTCGTCCAACTGACGTGGCGTGAAAGTTTGCGCGACATCGAAACCTGTCTGGTCTCTTTCGGACCCAAGCTCTATCACGCCGGCATCCGTCAACCCACTTCCCGCAGCACGCTGGCTGACGCCAATGAAAAACGCGACTGGCGCATCTTTGCCGACTTTGCCCGCGTCCTCATCCAGCAAGCGGCCACGCTCTACGCCGATGAGCCGTTCCGCTTTGAACTCCAAGCCGCCGCCTATGCGTTGGACTCCACCACCATCGACCTCTGCCTCTCGCTCTTTCCGTGGGCCACCTTCCGCTGCGCCAAAGCCGCCATCAAACTCCACACGCTGCTGACGCTCCAGGGCAACTTTCCCACCGTCATCATTATCACGCCAGGCAGCGTTCATGACGTCAACATCCTCGACCAACTGGTCTGGGAAGCCGGTTCCTTCTATATCATGGACCGCGGCTATCTGGACTTTGCCCGCTGGCATCGGCTGCATCAATGCGGAGCCTTCTTCGTTACCCGCGCCAAGCAAAACTTCCGGTGCGCCCGCCGCTACTCCCGGCCGGTGGATAAAACCACGGGCCTGCGTTTTGACCAGACCGTGGTGCTGACCGGCTTGGCGGTGCAGCACGATTATCCCGCCCCGCTCCGCCGCATCGGCTATCGTGACCCGCTCACCGGCAAATCCCTGGTCTTTCTGACCAATAATTTCACCGTGCCGGCTTTGACCATCGCCCAACTCTTTCAGGGCCGCTGGCAGATCGAACTGTTCTTCAAATGGCTCAAGCAACATCGGCGGATCAAAGCTTTTTACGGCACGTCGCCCAATGCGGTGCATACCCAAATCTGGACGGCCATTGCCGTCTATCTGCTCGTCGCAATTTTGAAAAAACGTCTGCATCTGGAGGCCAGCCTCTACACAATTCTACAGATCTTGAGCCTGACGCTCTTCGAGAAAATGCC
>Ga0302200_10001695_pt1 | contig 20191 bp, 23 predicted proteins | sample II_Bog_N3_1_FD_194585 | JGI IMG/M metagenome (GOLD analysis project Ga0302200, IMG submission 194585) | Peat permafrost microbial communities from Stordalen Mire near Abisko, Sweden - II_Bog_N3_1 | ecosystem: Environmental > Terrestrial > Soil > Wetlands > Peat | place: Sweden: Abisko... | reverse complement strand
TCCGCCTCGCTTCCGACGGTGGCGTTGTCCGCTCCGTGGCTGTCGCAGGACATTGGCTCGCCTTTGGGTAGCGGCGCCTCCAGCTTGACTTCCGGAACATTCACAATCATTGGTTCCGCCGGCACCGTCGGCGGCGGCGGCGACCAGTTTCAATATGCCTTCCAACCCATTGCCGGCAATGTGACCATCACCGCCCGCGTCACGGCACAACAGAACACCGGAGCCGGTGCGCTGGCTGGAGTGATGATTCGCAACGGACTTGGCGGCGGTTCACTGGATGTCTTCATGGCGTTTAGTGGCGGCACAACCAACTCTGTTTTCCAAGCTCGCACCAGCGGCGGCGGCAATGCCACAAGCACTGCCGGTCCGGGCAGCCTGAATGCACCGCTCTGGGTCCAGTTGGTGCGCAGTGGAAATACCATCACTGGCTACACCTCGCCCGACGGCAGCACATGGACGCAGCGCGGAACCGTTTCCATTGGGATGGAACCGGTGGTCTATGCGGGTCTGGCTGTTTGCAGCGGCAACAACACCCTGCTCAACACCGCTACGTTTGATAACGTGACGGTGACCGGCACCCCGGCCACCACTGCACCACCGCTGGCCGATTGGAAGCTGGATGAAACCAGCGGCACAACCGCTCTGGACTCCCGCAGCGGTTACAATGGCACTTACAACACCAACTGCGTACTCGGCCAGACGGGTGCCACGCCGAATACCGGCACCTCGGTCGGATTCAATGGCACGAACGCTTATATTTCAGTTCCGCCGCTGAACCTGAACAACAATACTGTTACCATCACCGCCTGGGTGAATCCCAATGGCAATCAGTCGCAATACGAGGGCATCTTCTATAACGGTGCCAACTCCACGTCGTCTGGATTAACCTTCGGCTCGGGTAATCAACTCGGTTACATTTGGAACTTCGTGCCCGGCACCTACGGTTTTGGCTCCGGCCTCGTGCTGCCGACCAATCAATGGACTTTTGTGGCACTCGTGGTTGAACCGACGCGAGCGCGTCTATATATGGTCACTAATGGAATATTGTCCGGCGCGACCAACAATGTGGCCAATCTGGTGCAGGCATTTGATGGCGTTTCCACTATTGGCCAGAGTCCATTCGGCAAGTTTACCGGTCTGTTGGATGAGGTCTCATTTTTTGCAAATCAAGCGCTGACACCCTCGCAAATCAGCCAACTGGCCGTGGTCGTCAACACCCATCCCACCAACATGGTCTTCTCGGTAAGCGGGACGAACCTGAACCTCTCGTGGCCGGCGGATCACACGGGATGGCGTCTGCAAATTCAAACCAATCACCTCGCCAACGGTGTCAGCGGGAACACAAATGACTGGGGCACCGTCTCCGGTTCCACCGGCACCAATCAGATCATCGCCCCGATTGATCCGACCAAACCGGCGGAATTTTATCGTCTGGTTTATCCGTAAGACAAATCTGCCCCAAACACAAACGGGACGGCGCAAGCCGTCCCGTTTTCTTTTTTAAAACGAACTTGTGTTTGCGTCATCCGCTGGCTTGAAACATCCCCGCCTGACCGTCAGGCAATCCTCGACGAGCATATTGTCAGGAAGCTGACGTAATAATTTATGGCGAGCTAATGCGATAGAAACGTTTAGGATAATTCGTCCATTCGGAATCGCTGAAATAATTCGTGCCGATGGTGAGGCTGTTCGTTGCCAGTGGAATCCAGACGGGATTGGCCAGATTGGTGCAGCCTTGCACAACGACATCCTGATTGCTGATGCTGGTGATGGTGAAGGAAAATTCATTTGGTTGAATGTTGAAGCTGCCGCCACTGATGGCGAAGGGGGCGCTGTTGGCAGCCAACAGCGTGGTTGGCCATTTGAAGTGCGACAAAAGAGTTAGCAAGGCTTCGGAGCGAAGACGGATTATCAGGACGCGGGAAGTTGTTTGGAGGCATCCAGTCCGCGCACGGCATCCGGCCCGTGTCTCATCTGCGGTTGATTTTCCCTAGATTCAAGGAACGGTCTGGCCTTCTCGAAGATGATCTGTTCGCAGCGGATTATTTCCTCGGTGCGCTGTTTCAGGTAGTCGGCGGCGATGGATTGGAGATCGTCTATGTTGTAGAGATAGACGTTCTCCAGCGCGTTGACGGCGGGGTCTATGTCTCGCGGGACGGCAATGTCTATGAGCAGGAGCGGGCGCTGGCGCCGGGACTTCATGAGCGGCTCCAGTTTGGGGCGGTCCAGGATGTGGTGCGGCGCGGCGGTGCTGCTGATGGCGATGTCTATCTTGTCAAACTCCCCCGACCAGTCGTCAAAGGGTATGGCGCGTCCTTTGAGCTCGGCGGCGAGGGTTTGGGCGCGCTCGAAGGAGCGGTTGGCCACGATGATGCTTTTGGCGCCACGTGAAAGCAAGGCGCGCGCGACTTTCTCGCCGGTCTCGCCCGCGCCGATGACGAGGACTTCGCGTCCGGCGAGGGAGGTGAAGATTTTATCCGCGAGTTCCACCGCAACGGATGCAACGGAGACGCTGCCGCGCTGGATGTTCGTGTGGGTGCGGATGTGCTTGGCGACGTTGAAGGCGCGCTGGAAGAGTTTGTTCAGCCGCGCGCCGGTGTGCTTGTGCTGGTGCGCGAGGGCGTAGGCGTCCTTGATCTGGCCTAGAATTTCCGTCTCACCGAGCACCATGGAATCGAGGCCGCTGGCGACCTTGAAGAGGTGATGCAAACTTTGCGGCTCGGCGAGCGCGTAAATTTCTTCGCCAAAGGTTGGGACGTCGCGCTGCGCCGTCCGGTCATCGCAGCGCAATGACCCCACCTCATGTGAGGAAGCGACGAGGAATTGTTTCAGGCCGTCAAAGGCCTTGGAGGGTTCGAGTTCCGTCGCGGCATAAATCTCCACGCGGTTGCAGGTGGAGAGGATGACGGCTTCGCCTGCGATGCCGGATTCGCGCAGGGCTTGGAGCGCGGAGGGGATTTTAGATTCGGCAAAGGCAAACCGTTCGCGCAGTTCCACTGGCGACGTGCGATGGCTTAAACCGATGACGACGACGCTCATTGATGGTGCAGGCCGGAATAGTAATTGGTGATGCCAAACGTCAGCAGCAGGAACGCGAAGGCGATGACGACGCCGATGGTGAACCGCCGCGTCGAGCGGCCAAAGAACATCCGCGCCACGATCAGTTCCAGATACACCAGCCACAACAGCGCGGACCAGATGACCTTGGGATCGGACAGATACGGCTTGCCCTCGGGTCGCGGCAGTTGTTCACCGGTGACGAGCCCGATGGTGAACAGGACAAAGCCGACCAGCACGAGCCGCAGCGTGATAAGTTCGAGCCGCTGTATGGACGGCAGCAATGACAGCATGGCACGGAGCTTGTGGAACTTCAGGTCGTGCTGCTGCATCAGAAACATCCCCGCCGCCGCCGCCGCGAGGCCGAACGCGCCGTAGGATTGCAGGATGGTGGCCGCGTGCAGGCTGCGGAGCCAGTTGGAGAAATCCGGCTTGGGCCCGTGCGGCGGGTCGAGCGACGGCATGAGCGCGAAGATGCCGACGGTGAACAGCACCGGCGCGGTGAAGGCGCAAAGGAATTTGAAGCGCGGCAGCAGCGAATAAACGAGGCACGCCAGGCCGAGCGCCCAGAGCAGGAACGTGGTGGCTTCGTAAAGATTGTTGACCGGGCAGCTATGAAACGTCAGGCCGCGCTTGGTCATTGCCAGCGTGTGCAGCGCCACTCCGGCGAGGATGATGAAATAATTCACATGATCATCCCGGCGGAAGCCTTTCCGCCACAGGAAAACCGAATAGACCGTGCTCAAGCCGTAAAGCACCACGGCGAGCAGAAAGAAATGACGGTCGGTGAACCAAGACATGCTGACAGGTTAAGACCCACGGCAGGCGGTGCAAGCGGCAATTGAGACTTAATCTGTGGCTTGCCAAGCCTGTTCGCGTTTTGTCTAATCCGTGTGTGCTCAATCAGCAGACGCTCAATCGCGCCGCGAGTTTTTCCGGCATCGGCCTCCACAGCGGCAACCGGGTCAACATGACCATCCTGCCAGCGCCCGCCAACAGCGGCGTGCGCTTTCGCCGCGTGGACCTCGCGGACAAGCCGGAAATCGAGGCGCGCGTGGAAAATGTCGCGGAGACGAACCGTTCCACGATGCTCGCCAAGGGCAACGTGAAGGTCCACACGGTGGAGCATGTCCTGGCTGCGCTGGCCGGGTTCGGAATTGACAATGCCATCGTGGAGCTGGACGCGAACGAGCCGCCGATAGCCGACGGCAGCTCGCGGGAGTTTTGCAAAATCATCCTGGCGGCGGGCATCGTGCCGCAGGCGGAAAAGCGCGAGACGTTCACGCCGAGCGAGCCGATTGAACTGGAATCCGGCGAGACGCTGATGACGCTGTTTCCCGACGAGAATCTCAAGATCACCTGCACGAGCGCGGACAGGAAGGGAATGTTCACGCAATTTTACAGCACGGAGATCACGCCCAAGACGTGGGAGAAGGAACTGGCTCACGCGCGGACGTTTTGTTTTTTCGAGGAGATCGAGCATCTCATCAAAACGAACCTCATCAAGGGCGGCAGCCTGGAAAACGCCATCGTCATCCGCGACGACGCGGTGCTGACGACCGAGCCGCTGCGTTATCCCGATGAATTTGTGAGGCACAAGATGCTGGACATCGTGGGCGATTTGTCATTGCTCGGGAAACCGATCCGCGGACATTTGATCGCGGTCAAGCCGAGCCATGCGGCGAACTGCGAATTCGTCCGGCTGATCGCCGCGCAGATGAACAAGCCGTTGCGCGCGGCGCAGACCTTCGCGCCGCCGCCGAAAGCCGCCCCGCCGGAAATCCTGGTTTCTGAAAACGGCGCGATGGACGTGGAGCAGATCATGAAGCTCCTGCCGCATCGCCCGCCGTTCCTGATGGTGGACCGCGTTTTGAAGATGGAGGGCAACAAGATCACCGCCGTCAAGAACGTGACGATTGGCGAGGATTTTTTTCGCGGCCACTTTCCAAGCCACCCGATCATGCCGGGGGTGTTGCAGCTTGAGGCGATGGCGCAGGTGGCGGGGATTGTTTTGCTGAAGCAGGCTGAGCTGGCGAACCAGATGGCTTATTTCATGGCAGCCGAGGATGTCAAATGGCGCAAGCCGGTTTTCCCCGGCGACACACTCATCATCGAAATCGAACTGATCAAAACGCGCGGCCGGATCGGCAAGGCCAAGGGCGTCTGCAAAGTCGGCACAGATGTCGTGAGCGAGGCGGAAGTGACATTCATGCTTCGGGACGCGTGACCTGATATTTGCTTTCCAACAGATTTCCAGACGAAGGCTTAAAGACTTTTGCGGGGCTGTGTCTCCGGCGGTGGAATTACAGGCAACGATCTTCCAGCGGCAGCCTTGTTTCCTCGCGCCAGCATTTGAGCGACGGCCTGCGCCAACAATTCGGGATTCACGGGCTTGATGAGAACTTCGCCGATGCCAATCGTTTTCGCAGCGAACTGCACGGTTGAATCCACAAAGCCCGATATGAGGAGCATGGGAATTTCCGGCCTGATTTCGCGCACCGCCGTCACCAGTTCCGTGCCCGACATGCCGGGCATGGCCCAGTCGGTGACAATCAAATCAAATTCCCGGGGTTCACGGCGGAACCTGGCCAGGGCATCGCCCGACTGTTCGCACCGGGTCACCACATAACCGAGACGCTTCAAAAACTCCTCCGTGGACCTGGCGACAATCGGCTCGTCGTCCACGAATAAAATCCGCTCACCGTGGCCATGTGGAATGGTCTGGGTTGCCGTGGCCGGCTCCTCCTGATGGATGCGTCTTGCGGGCAGATAGATTTGAAATGTCGTTCCCCTGCCTGGTTCGCTTTCAACCAGGATTATTCCCCGGTGCGACTTGATGATTCCGTGCACGACTGAAAGGCCCAATCCGGAACCTTTGCTGGCGGGTTTGGTGGTGAAAAACGGCTCAAATATCCGTTCCCGCGTTTTGGCGTCCATTCCATGTCCATTGTCCGCGATCGCCAGCCGTACAAAAGTCCCCACCCGCAGTTCAGGATGCTTCAGCACCATCGCCGAATCCACCTCGACGGATCGCAGGCTGATGTCTATGCAACCGCCGATTTCAGGAAGGGCGTGCCAGGCATTGGTGGAAATGTTCATGACAACCTGGTGAATCTGCGTCGGATCAGCCATGACCTGCGGACTGCCCGAATCCAGATGATGGGTGATTTTGACCATGGCCGGAATTGTCGAGCGCAGCAGCTTGACGCATTCGCCCACGACGGGTTGCAATTGCAGCACCCGTTTCTCACTGTCCTGCCTGCGGCTGAAGGTCAGGATTTGCTGCACCAGATCCCGGGCGCGGTTGGCTGCGATGATGATGGAGCCGACATATTCCTGCGTGGGGTGATTGGGGGACAAATCTTCACGCACCAGTTCGGCGCTGCCCAAAATGCCCGCCAGCACGTTGTTGAAATCGTGGGCGATGCCACCGGCGAGGGTTCCGATCGCCTCCATTTTTTGCGCCTGCAAAAGCTGCTCCTCGAGATTGCGGCTGACCGTGATGTCGCGCGAATTGAAGACCACCCGTTTCCCGTCGATTCCGTGCGGGATGCTCCGGCCCATGGACGCAAACAGCAACCAGCCGCCATCGCTGTGCCGTATCCGGTATTCGACGGACACGGGCAAGTTTGGATTGGAGTACGCCCGTCGGATCATGGCCGCCAATCGCGGCAAATCCTCGGGATGGATGAATTCGGCAAGGTTTCGGCCCACGACCTTCTCCGGCTTCAGATTAAGGACGCGCTCGATGGACGGGCTTTGAAAATGAATGACGCCGTCTTGGTCAACCAGCGTGATCACATCCGTGGCATATTCGATCAGCGATCGAAAATATTCCTCGCGATGGCGCAACTCAAGTTCGTCGCGTTTGCTCGCGGAGATGTCCCGCAGAATGGCCGTGTATATTTGTTTGCCCTTCACCTCCACCCTGGAAATGGATGCCTCGACCGGGAACTCCTGCCCGTCTGCGCGCAGGGCATGCAACGTCCCCAAGGTGCCCATCGTGCGTGCCATCTTGCCGTCGGGCCCAAAATCAATGATATGCCGGTAGTGCGCCGCACGATACTTTTCCGGGATAAACCGGTCCAGCTTTTGTCCGAGCGCCTCCTGCTGGCTGCATTGAAACATCCGCTCCGCAGCCCCGTTGAACAGGATGACGTTCTGGCTTTCATCCACGGAAATGATGGCATCCATGGCCGAGGACACCAAGGCCGGCATCAATGACTTGACCAGCCCAGCGGGAAGAGTTTTGGTTTTCTTGGGGGCCATAAAGTTGATTTTCAGCTTCACTGAAAACTCTGATGGGCATCAGGCTGTCATCCCTTGCGCCTCATCGCAATTCAAAACTGTTTGCGTCAGGCACGATTTATTTCAAGTTTTCTGGAATTTAGCCGAAAGATAACTGGTCTCGTCGGCATACAACCGAAACCGTCCGTTTTGCCGGCAAAGATGGAGACGCGCATGACCGCTAACGATATCATCTTTAAAATCAAGAACTTGCCGGCGGTGTCCCAAGCCGCCCTCAAGCTGATTTGCCTGCTGGACCAGCCCGCAGTCAGCAACGAAGACATCGTGACGGTGCTCAAATACGACGACGTGCTGACGGCCAAATTGCTGCGCGCCTGCAATTCACCCTACTTTGGTTTTGAAGAGCAGATCTCCTCCGTGGAGGAATCAGTGCTGATACTCGGCCACCAGCAGATTCTGCACATGGTCCTGGGCCTTTCGTTCGGCGGCGCCATGAGCGCAACCCTCCCGGCTTATGCTGTCGAGGCCAAAGAACTTTGGTTTCATTCCATCACCACTGCCGTGGCCGCCGAGCATCTCGCCAAGGATGGCCTTCACATGGAGGTGAGGCCGCCGGTGGCATTCACCGCCGGTTTGCTGCACGACATCGGCAAGCTGGTGCTCAACCAGATTCTCGACGCCGAGACGCAATCCGCCATCCGGTCGTGCATCGCCCAAAACCAGCTTCCCCGCAACGCGGCGGAAAAGGAGGTTTTGGGAACCGACCACGCCGAGGTCGGGGCCTGTCTTCTGAGAAAATGGCGGTTGCCGGAAGAAATCGTCGAGGCCGTCGCCCATCATCATTGTCCCATCACAAGCCCCGTTCCTAAATTGTCCGCCGTCACACACGTGGCCAACGGCATTGTCCACCTGATCGGCTCCACTTTTGGCTGGGACTGTTACGCCAGGTTCGTGGACCCCAAAGCGAGTCAATTGCTGGGCGTCACACCCGAACGGATTGAGGGGCTGAAATTGGAAATTCACGACTCGGCCAGCAAGGTTGAACGCATCATTCACCTGGCATGAATCTGGAAACTGCCGGCCAGACTCCACAATTCCTCCTCATCCTCATTGCCCGACGCGATGCCACATTTCCTCTATGGAAGGATTTTTGCCGACGCCCATCTGGTAATAATCATCCCCTTCCACCCGGATTCTGAATCCCGGATGCGCACCAAGATACCGCGTCATGTTGCCGGTCGCAGCCTCGATGCTTTCCGTGTAGCGCTCGCCCTCCAGCGTGTAATGGCCGCTGGCTGAATACAGGATGTTTGAATTGGCGTCATAGGTGACGATGGCCCAATTGGTGAGCGTGAACGTTTTGAGAAAACTGCCGGGGGACTGGAGGCTGACAAAACCGCCGGTCAGCCTGGATTTCGCGCCCGTCAATTCCCATGTGCCCACCATCTCACTCTTCAACTCATCCTCGCTTTTAGTCAGCGGCGTGTGCAGGACGTGGTATTCCACCGGATTATCCGCCTTCAATTCCGACATCGCCCTTGCCTGCGCCGATGCCGCCCTTACCTTGAGAAAAAGCAGCGTGATTCCAACCACGATTAAAATCACGACCAAAACCAGTGCGCCCACGATGACCGCCGTTCTTGTTTTCTCAGATGCCATAATTCAAATGCTCTATAATTGTTGTCATTCATTCCACCTCATTCTCTTCGTCATCCTCACTTTTTGAGGACGAGGACGAGGATGATTTCCACGCCATCAGACATTCGCTCCGACGGCTGGCCGTGCGACGCGGCTTTCAGTTCAACTTTTTTTGCCTGCACAAAACAATTCCGATGGCCAAGCCACCAAACGCCGAGATGCTCAAAACCGAAGGTTCCGGCGCTGGATCAATAGCCAACCCTAAAACATCTCCAACCCCGGTCTCAAATACGCTTTCTGTTCCGTCCGGCGTGAATTCGTAAATGTTCCCGCTGGTGCTGCCCACAAAAAGATTTCCTGCGGCGTTAAAAACCATGGCCGTCGGACCGTCCAAGCCGGAGGCAAAAGTGCTTTTAGTTCCGCCCGTGTATTCATAGATGCTGCTTCCTGCACTCACAAACAGATCACCGGCATTATTAAAAGCCAGTCCAAACGGGCTGGATAAGCCGCTGGCATAAGTGGTTTTTTGCGGGTGAATTCCAACCGCCGGAATTTCATAGATTTTGCCGCTGCCTGTATCTGCTTCAAAAAGATCGCTGTTTTTGAAGGCTATGCCATTAGGATCATCCAAGCCGGTAGCAAAGGTGCTCTTTGATCCAAACGTGGTTATTGCGGTAACTGTGTCCCCCGTCTGACTTGCCACATATAAATCTCCGTGCATGGCTATTCCGGAAGGGCTGGCGAACCCGGAGGAAAAAGTGCTTTGAACTCCGCCGGGCGATATTTCAGTTATGTTGCCGCCGGTCTGGCTTGCCACAAACAAGTTGTCGTTAGAATCAAAGGCCAGTCCTTCAGGTTTAGCCAGCCCGGTTGAAAAAACACTTTCCATTCCATCAGGCGTGAGTTCGTAAATGTTGCCACTGCTGTAATCCGACACAAAGAGATTCTGCGCCTGAACTCCAATCGCTATAAGCATAATTGACCCGGAACAAACTGTTCTGCGAATCAAGGTTTTCATACTCATAAAATATGTGTGACGCTCGCCTGCCGTCCAACATAAAAAGTTAAGCCACCGTCCGCGAACCGTGACAAGCTGCCGTCCGCAATGACCGTTCGACTCAGCCAACCTGTCAGGCCAGATGGTCTTAATCTCAAGACAGCAACCGCACGATGCCGGCGACAATAAAGAAAACCAGAACCACGGCTCCGCACATCTCGATCTGACTCTCGCCGTCACTCCACTCTGGAAGATTCAGCACGCGAATCGCATAAGGACAGGTCAGCAAGACCGCCAGCCCACCATGGATGAAAGCCCCGAGCACGACATATGGCACGTCGAAGGTGCCACAGTTTCTCAAATACAAACCGTCACCCTCGTTGAGCATCGGCGGCAGCAACCGGAAGACGGCCGCAGCCAAAAATCCGAACCGCAGGCAAAACTGAGCATCCGTCCAGCGTTTCAATGAACCTCCCTGCAAGGCAAATCCCAATGCCACAACCGTTGCCAAAAACATATCTGCAAGCAACAGCGTCGGAGTGCGGAGTTCGTTTGGAATGTTACACCCCGTCGCCGAGCGTAGCGTCACGCGACGGAATAAAGGCGGCTTTATTCACGTTCGTTCCGTCCTTACGGACGGGGACGCCGCAGCGCGGCATCCCTACCTTTGCATCTACCGTCAAAAACATAATCCCTAGTTGTTTGTTTGATTTAAAATGGCCTCAAAATCTCCAAGCTGGGAGCGGAATTGTTTGCCCGCCGGCAGATAATCCAATTGCGTCCGCCAGATGATTTCGTCCAATTCATCCACCAACTTGCGTAATTTCTTTATCTTTGCCGGCCCGTGATTTTTTGGCGTTTGTGCCAGCACCTGCAGCTGGTCATATTTTTTCTGCATCACCTTAAGCAGCCGCTTGATTTCCATCATGCTGATGGGCGGCGCTTCTTCCCGATGTTTAATCATATCAACCTTTCAAAGAAAATTAGGAGTTGGGGTTGAAATATTTTCCCCAGCTTCCAACTTCCATCTGCTTTTTTTGTTTTATGGCACAATGATCGTGGCGGGCTGGCTCCACGCGCCGTCGTTGGCCGGCTTGGTTCCTTTGGCGCGCACCCGCGCCCACAACCGCGAGCCGCTGGTCAGGCCCGTGAACGTCGTCTTGCTGGCGCTGGACGAGCTGACCATCTTCCAATTGGCATCCACCGCCGGGTCGGCCGTGCAATGCTGGTGCTCATAACTTTTCCGGCCAGAAACCGCGTCCCATTGCCCGTCCACCGCGCCCGGATTGTCGCCGGTCGTCAGCGAGAGATTTTGCACCTGCGGCATTTTGCCGATGGGCGTGGACTCGCTCTTGGTGTCGAGGTTGGCCTTGGCAATGATCGCCGGGTCGCCACCGCTGGTTTCCTGAACATAAGGCAGTGACACGTTCAAATCCGCCTGCACCACCGCTGCGGCCGCGTCGCGCGCGATGATCGCCGCCGTGCGCGCTTGCTCCGCCGTTGCCACCGCGCCGATTTTTGCATCCAAGTCCGCCGTATGTGCGCCGGCCGTGGCGAGCGGCGGCTTGGGATTGGTGAATACCGTTGGATTGTCGGAGAAACCCTTCTGGACGTTTTTGCCCACTCGAAGGACCTCTTCCGCATTTGCATTCTTCAAGTTTAATACTGCTATCATGTTATGTGCTCCGGGTTGTGGCCGGGCCGGACCCCACACGCTGCTCCCGTCATCCAACGGGACACGTTCCAATGACCGATTTGAGGGCCATGATTTTTTACCCAGCCGTTGTTATTTCAACGCCCGATTCTATCAGAATCCCTGCACCTGTCATTTTACATGTTTTGTCCTGTTTAATGGCAATTTTTGCAAAGCCGCAGCACCACACACCCGAACCGTTCCAGCCTTGTCTGGTCTGAAATCAGCGATTGCTAAAATGATTTCAGCGACTGCTAAAACCAAAAAAGCGTCTTCTAAAATGAAATCAGCGGTTTCTTAACCGATTTCAGCGATTGCTAAAATGGAAGGAGCGTTCGCTGAAATGATTTCAGCACCTTCTAAAACGATTTCAGCGACTTCTAAAACGATTTCAGCGACTTCTAAAATGATTTTAGAAGATGGATTTGGGGCCAAAAATGGCAAAAAACCGGGTTTTTTGAGGGGTGCCGGAACAGGACGGAATGCTGGATTTAACGGAACTGGCTGCAAACACGGAGTTTAGGCTTAAAATGGCAGATTTCCGGTTTCTGACACGGCAAATGCGTGAATTTCACGCAAAGACGCTATCGTACGGCGTGTCGGCCGACCGCCGCAAACTAAAAATGGCGCGCTCTGCCGAGACGCCGCTACGCCGAGGCCGGTTCAGGGTGAATTGTTTCGTGGCAGCCGACGTGAGTTCGGCTCTGATTTTTAGAATGAGCGAACTCACGTTCGCTGCTACGGACGCTTAACCCGTCTTTTTTGCCCGGCGAAACAGACTGCTGGCTCAACTGACGACGGCACTTCGCGATTCTCAAAAACTGTTTGGAGGATTCGGAATGCTCAACACGCGGTCGAATTCTTTTTGCTTTTTCTCGGAAGACTCAAGTGAAGACGGCGAATTGTTAATTTACAAAGACATTATTTAGCGGGTTGAATGATTGAATAATGCAACTTCTGCTGATTATCTTTGTTCCATCCTTCAGATGTATAAAGCTGTGTCACTGTGGGAAAAACGCAAAGCTCATTTACAATTTTTACGGCCAGATCATGGTTTATAACGTCGCAAGTTATAATGAAAACACCGGGCTTATCCCCTGGCTCAACAGTGATTGCCTTGCCAAGTCTGTTGCCTACTTCATCTTCCGATACTCCCTACAACTTAGATAGTCCCAGCTTTTCATCAAGATCTTGGAGGAATGGGTAAGAGATCAGCATTTTAAGTTCTTCAAACTGATCATATGGTCGCTTCGGTTTCGTGCTAGTTCAGGCCTAACTTTGCTGATTATGCCGCTGTTCATTCATGGGGTTGCGCGCAGTCGGTTTTACTGCGGCTTTAGTTGGCATGGGTTTATCAAAGCGGACGGGCCAATTTCTGTCAAAGTTTATTCCCGACCATTTTTCAATTGTGTGGCCGTCTCCAAAAGCTGGCGCGATTATTTTGTTTGAGCGTGGGGGACGAGAATTTATTTACCAGGCGCGTCCGTATTGGACTGGCGCGGGCAGGGAATCCTTTTGGCGCAATGTCCGGGCGGCTATGCGCGGCCAGTAGGGTTGGCGCAGAAATTCGCGCGCGAGCAAGACCACGTCGGCACGGCCGTTGCGGATGATTTCATCAGCGTGGGTGGGCTCGGTGATCTGGCCCACAGCCGCCGTGGGGATGCCGGCCTCGCGCCGGACGCGTTCGGCGAACCCGACCTGGTAGCCGGGGCCGGTGGGGATTTTTATGTCCGAAACATTGCCGCCGCTGCTGCAATCCATCAGGTCCACGCCCTCCGCCTTCAAGCGGCGGGAGAGTTCGATGCTTTGCGCGATGTCCCAGCCGCCTTCGACCCAGTCGGTGCAGGAAATCCTGACGGTGAGCGGCAGGTTGTCCGGCCACACGGCGCGGACGGCGCGGGCGGTCTCGAGGGCAAAGCGGATGCGGTTGTCGAAACTGCCGCCGTAATTGTCGGTGCGCTTGTTGGAGAGGGGTGAAAGGAATTCGTGCGCGAGATAGCCGTGGGCAAAATGGAGTTCCATCCATTCGACGCCCGCCGTGAGGGAGCGTTTTGCGGCGGCCACAAATTCGCCCTGCACGTGGGCGATGTCCGCCGCGGTCATAGCGCGGGGGATTTTAGGCAGATTTTTCCCGAAGGCGACGGCGCTGGGGCCGATGACTGGCCAGCCGCCGGCATCGTCCGCGAGATGGCTGTCGCCTTCCCACGGCCTGGAAACGGATGCCTTGCGCCCCGCGTGAGCGAGCTGGATTGCGGGAACCGCGCCCTGGGCCTTGATGAAACGGTTGATGCGTGAAATGGGTTCGATGTGTTTGTCCGCCCAGATGCCGGCATCGCCGGGGGAAATCCGGCCTTCGGGCGCGACTGCGGTGGCTTCGGCGATGACCAGCCCGGCGCCGCCGACGGCGCGCGAGCCGAGATGCACGAGATGCCAGTCGGTGGCCACGCCGTCTTCGGACGAATATTCGCACATGGGCGAGACGCCGATGCGGTTGCGCAGGGTGATGGATTTGATGGTGAGCGGTTGAAAGAGATGCGAGGAGTCCTTGTTCATTTGGTGGACAGTATGGCAGGTTCGAGGGAATTTTCCATTGGGAAAAAGCATGCCGCACCGGTTTCCCGATGCGGCCGTTCTGAAGAAGTTGAATTTACAATCCGGTCAGGGAATGGCCGGATGCAGGACGCGGGTTGTAACTACATAAGGACCATGTGCAGCCGAAAGAACTGAGTCGTTGTGCGCCGGTGACTGCGAAGATGTTCCGGGCTTGTAGAGGCGGTAGAATTTCTGGCCGGCGGTGCTGACGATAACCGCCGGGTTGGTGGAGCCTGTGCTTGAAAATACCCAGGAACCTGAGACAAGATTGGTGCGTTCCTGAAGCACAAATCCGCTGGAGGTGGTCGGCCAAGAAAAGGTGAACTGGTTGGCTCCACTATGGACGATCGTAAGCGTTGGAGTTGTGCTGCTCAGCGTCCAACCGACGACATCGAGGGCAGTTAGTTCGCTGACGCCCAAATCTTGATAGTCTCCTGGCGAGGCAAAAGCATCCTGCACCTGGGCGTGTGGCGTGACACCGGGCGGAGCCCAGACGCCGGTGATGCTCCACCAGTCGCCATAATCGCCACTGGGATCCATATTGTATCGTGCAATCAGATTAGTGCCATCAATTGAAAAATAGGCGTTGTCGCCGCTGGTCGTAAAAGTGCGGACGCGGTTGGTTGTATAACGGAATAAATCCACCGGCCAAACCTCGCTGGTTGTAGGCAAATCGCTTGAAATTCCCAATACTTCGTCCATCTCATGTTCAGCCGTCGAGATCAGGTCATATTTATATGGATCGCCTGGAGGACGGGTGAGGTTCATCAGCGACATGTTGAAGCTGATGGTTGAATCTGTTCCCGTATATGAGCTATCCAAAGCCAAAACCCTTGCCTGTGCCGTGGTGAGGTGGATTTGATTGTAACCGATTACAGGATCGTTTGGCCCGCTTGGCAGCTTGCTCAGGGCAAGCCGGTCATTGGCGCTCGTCGCGGCAGTTTTCAGCGCTGCGATGTAATCCGAATAGTTAAAGTCGGATCCATAGGTCTGGCTTTGACCAAGGCCAACCGACCCGTCGTTCACAAACGTGATGTTGACCGTGACGTTGTCAATGACATTGGATTCCATGACTTGAATGGCGGTATTGATGGAGACTTCCATCTGTGCTGCATTGGGGTCGCTCGTGATCGAGCTGTCGAACGTGGGCACGATGGTGAGGCTGTAGGCGGATGAGGCGATGCCAAACGCGGCAAAGCAGGACAGGAGCTTTAGCAATGGTGTTTTCATTCTGGATTATGCGCTGGGCTGAATAAACGTCATGGTCACTCAGCCCGTTCTGATTGATTCAACTTTTCACCTGTGACGTGCAAACAGCATCCGAAATCGGTGTCGGATTGTAAATGTAGAAAAATAACATCAATAATGCTTCCCGCAAAAAGAATTGGCGGCGGCGGACCGGAATCAATTTCACGAAATACAACCGGTCAGCCATTCAACGGGTGGAATCCGTTATGTGCTTCACGGTGAGTGATTTAACAGTGACCGTGGATCCGTTGGCAGAGAAAACGGCAACGGGTCTGTTGATCTGGGAATAATCGCCGTCGTGCTCAAAACGAAGCCGGCCATCAACATAAATGGTCTGATTCGTTTTTGTGACCACCCATCTGACGGTCACATATTTCCCGACGGGAATGCGTCCGGCACCGGGCTTGTGCAGGCCGTTAGCCGGGCCGCCATCCACGCGCAACTGCGACTTGTCAGCCTCCCAATTGAAGATGATCTGGTCTGCGGCATAGGCGAGACGAAGGTTGGTGGAATCAGTCTTGGCAACAACTGTGATGTCAACCGGCGGTTGATAGGCTAGAGGTGTGCTGAGGTGTTGATCGCCTTTCAGAACCGTGACCTTGGTCAATTTGGCGACCGCAAAAGCCAGCAATCCCAAGATGAGCAACGAGCACAGGCCAATGGTCGCCGCACTCTGCAGCGTGGAAACCTTGATCTGGATCACACGTTCACTGAGCGGAACGACTGATGGCGGAACGGGTGGAACGACGATGGACTGGTGACAGGCGGGACAATTGATCCGCGAGCCGATGTAAGTTGCATCGCATTGAATCTTTTGCCTGCATTGCGGGCAGGAGAATTTAAATTCAGCCATAGTTCAGACTCTTCGGCCGGCCATGAGTTTCACTTTTCCAATGTGTGCCGCATGAAGACCCAAAGCAGTACCACGGTCGCTCAACGGCTGGTTTAGCCCGCAATTTGGACTCTTAAATTCCTCATCTCAAGCGAAATTTCTGTCCTACAAAAGATTCCAAATGACGGTGGAAAAGGACTGCAGTTCCATCTGGAATTTAGCCGATGGAAATATTGCAGACAGATGCGAATTCAATTTCGGCAGGACTTGCCGGGTTTATTGAACTTGCCGGAACCACCAATCACTTATTGTTGATTGCCACCACATTCGTCTGCGTGATGGGCAAACTATTTGTGGCGGGCGTATTAGTGTTAATGTCCGGCAACGAGTTGGTTGCAGGCATATTGGTGCTGATACCGGACGCATCGGACGCGCTTGAATTGGTGGATTGAGCGTCCGTTGAATTGACGGGGGCATTTTGATTGCAGCCGACCAGCGCGAAGCCGGCCAGAGATGCGATTGCCAACACTGCGATTGTTGATTTCATATGTTTCATAAGTTCATTTAAGATACGACACGACGCGACTCCCAGCCATGGGGTATAACCCCCACCCTTCCATTTTCAGTTATCGATTCAAGAGGCGCATGTGCCTTGATCAAGGCGTAATAAATCTCGAGAAGATTTCGTCACACTTCTGCTTCTGCGCAAGGGAAAAATCTTTATCGGTGATTCCTCCTTCGTCATGCGTGGTGAGTGTCAGCGTCACCTTGTCATAGCGGATGTCAATGTCCGGTTGATGATTGATTTTCAAGGTTTGTTTGGCGACGCGGCGCACAAAATCTATGCCAGACATGAATCCCTCAAACTTGAATGTGCGGCCAATGGTTTGCGCGTGTTGCGACCAGTCCGGAACGGTTTTCAGTTGAAGATTGATCTGCTGGATGTTCAAGGCTGGCATAATAATTATAAATTAATTCGTGTTTCTCCCGGAGCCGCTCTTTTTGCCGCCGCCGGAAAGTTTGTTGACCGTGGCCCAGGCGCGTGCTTCGGCGGCTTTCACGCCGACACCTTTTTTCTCATAGCCGTCCTCGATGTGCGCCGCCTGACGCTTTTGTTTGTCGGTGTAACTGGATTTATCGCCTTGGGGCATGACAGTCCTTTATTTGGTTTCGACCGTTGTGCCGTCCGGCGGTATCGCCAGCGGCACATTGATGCCGAGTGCGGCGCTCAAATCAATTTCATGATCCTGTTCCTGCACGATGATCGCGCGAAGGGTCTCGCTTAATCCATATTCGCCCATCGCCTCGGCCTGACGGATGCGCTCGCGATAACGTCCCACCGTTGTCCGTTCGTTCTCCAAATCCGCGCGCAGCATTTCGACCGGGTCGCTTGTAGCCTTGACCGGCTTGGGTGTCACGCCCGGCATGCCGCCAAGATAATCAATCTGCTTGGCAATCTTGATGGCGTGCTGCAATTCCTCTGCGGCGTGCAGTTCCAGTTCTCGCGCAACGTCTGTGTAAGCGGCGCCTTTCAGCGTCTGGCTATACACCGTGTAGGCGATGATGGCCTGATATTCTCCGGCCAGATCCTCGTTCAACAACTGGATCATCTGTTCGCGGGTGATGTTCAATCCTGCGGTCGTGTTATCTTTGGCCATAATGTTCTTAAATTTGTGTATTTAATCTTTCACGGCGAAGCCAACCTTGATGGTCACCTGCCAGTGATGCACTTTTCCTTTTTCGATGTTTCCGCGCGTTTCGATCACCTGAAACCAATACAGGTTCTTGATGGTTTTGTGCGCACGCTTGATGGCCTTGTCCACGGCGTCCTCGATGGAATTAGCGGAGGTGCCCGTAAGTTCGATGAGTTTATAGACGGGGTCTTTCATAGGCGGTTTTTGAATGTCGAAAAAAAGATGATGGCAAATTGCAAAACGATTAATTTGTGAACTCCGGCACCCGGTTGGTGAACCCTGACGGTTGATTGACGTTGGGTTGATTGACGTTGGGTTGATTGACGTTGGGTTGATTGACGTTGGGTTGATTGACGTTGGGTTGATTGACGTTGGGTTGATCGGGTTGATTGTATTGGAACGCTTGCCCGGGTTGACCAATTGGTTCTGGCTGGGCGATCGGCGTTGATTGTGCTATCAGTGCCGGCTGCGCCGGCTGGGATGTCACGGGTGGCGCGGGGTTCGGCACCACCGGCTCCGGCAACACTGGGATCGGCGACGGCTGCATCGGTGGTTGCGATGGCTGTATTGGAGGCGGTGTCGGCTGCATCGGTGGTTGCACAGGTTGGATCGGAATCGGAGATTGAGATGGTAGCCCCGGCTCCGGCAAAAGCGGCATAGGCGCCCGCTGTGCGGGTTGTGACGACGGCATCGAAGACGAACCCGGTGTGGCTGCTTGTGTCTGAATACGAACAGGCTGTCCTAGACTATTCAAAACAACCGCCACGCTCATCATTGCCATAGCCAGCAGTGTCCGTGTAGTTTTATATTTCATGATTTCTACGTTTGAGATTATGTTTTCGGTCATGTAAAAGTGTTCCGGAGCCCGCCATTATGCATCAAACGTTTTGATGGCATTTTCCACCACTTCGCGGGTTTCGCCCGTGCATTTTTGAATCCGCCCAACCAGTTCTTCATGCTTGCCTTCGGCGTAAAGAAGGTCGTTATCCGTAAGCTGCGCCCATTTCTCCTTCAGCTTGCCTTTGGTGATTTTCCAGTCGCCCTTGATTTCGAGATTTGTCATATAAGTTTGCAAATGTTATGTTGCATGGTTTGCTGAATCATCGCATGAAACAAATCACGATTAACGTATTAAGAGAACCACAACGGCGATGATGAGCAATAGGCCGACCGAGCCTCCGCCTATGTAATAGATATTGGAAAGAACAGGTGAAGTTAAGAGATGCATGGTTTGTCTTTCATTTTTTGAAGGCAATTCATTTGCCGTCATTATTCTGAAATAATATAATGCGATGCACCGCGTCGCGCCTATGGGGTATAACCCTACCGAAGTTTTTCTGCTGCGCATCAGAACCGTTCATTTTAGCTTAAAGTTTAATTACTGGGAAACTCAGATTTGTTTGACTCGGATTTTGCGCGGATTTTCTGAATGTTGCGGGACGATTTCCATTCTCTGCTGGACGCAGGAAAATTAAGCCCTTTTCAAATGCCAATCCCCAATTTGATCTCAACTTTGTTTGAGAATTGCACATAGAACTCACGGCTTGCGACCACCGTTAAGATAATTGTCACCGCCGGAAAAAAGGCGTCTGCAAACGCATTCGCATATTGGCTGCCCACAAAGGTTTCAATCACATTACGCAGAACCGGCATTGAAAGGCACAAAATCGCCAATCCACACGCCAGCCGCACTTTTTTATTCTCCACAAAATACCAGATCCACCAGCCAAATAAGGGTGCCAGGATGACATAACTGTTCGTCTCGGTCATGGGATTGAACAGCATGAGCCACATTGTTGATGCCGTGAACCAAATTGAAACAGATTGCAGTTTGTCCCTGCTCGCCGCAATCAACCAGCAGACCAAGGCAACCATCAGGCCGGCGGCAATCCGTGTCAGAGTGGCAGGAAACCCCGCGAACGGAATGCCCAGTTGAATCAACAGTCCGCTGATGTCCGATTTGGGAGAAAGCGCCGCGCCCTCCGCCACGGCCGAAAGCGCGGCTTCCTGATCGGGCAATGAATGAGCCTGACCAACACAGCGCCATTCGGAAAGAACCTCGCATTGCTGCAATCTTTGGACGCTGGCAGCGAGCTGTCCTGCAACATAAGACGGCGGACCGAATAAAAACGGAAGCGCAAACAACAGAAAAATCCCTGCGGGCAGTCTCCATCTCATTTGTGGAAAAACAA
>Ga0302200_10001685_pt1 | contig 20266 bp, 14 predicted proteins | sample II_Bog_N3_1_FD_194585 | JGI IMG/M metagenome (GOLD analysis project Ga0302200, IMG submission 194585) | Peat permafrost microbial communities from Stordalen Mire near Abisko, Sweden - II_Bog_N3_1 | ecosystem: Environmental > Terrestrial > Soil > Wetlands > Peat | place: Sweden: Abisko... | reverse complement strand
CCAGCAGAACGAAGCGCTTATGATCCAAAAAGCTTGGCAGGCACGGAATCAACCACTGTTAAAACAGCTGGCTTGGCAAAAGCAATTAATAGCCGATCTCATCGATCCTGAAAGTTTAAAAAATTATGTACCAAAAGAATTAAAAGAGGTGACTTAGTGGATCTTGCCGCCAATTTAGTTGATCAAACGGCCTTATTGGCACCAGCAACTTGGGTGCCAAAAATTGATTTGTTAGTTGCGAGCAAACCATTTAGTAAGCATTGCCAAATTAATAGTCAAAATGATTTAGAGGCAGCAAGGGTATGGCTAGCTCAATACCAGGCGCAACCAGAAACTTTAAGGGCATACACTAAAGAAGTAGATCGGTTTTTATTGTGGTGCATTTATGAAAAAGGCTCTACGCTTGGTAATTTAAAAGTAGAGGATTTTAATGAATATTTTGATTTTTTAGCTGATCCCCCTAAGTCGTGGTGTACTTGTAAAGCCGCTTTAAGGCAAGGGCGTGGCAAAGGTGATTGGCGGCCACTATTAGGAGCATTAACCAGAAACTCATTATTATTTGCCGTTAAAACGATCAGCTCATTAATGAATTATTTAGTAACAGCTGATTATGTTCGTACGAACCCAATTAAGTTAATTAAAAGATACGAAAAGCAAGAAGCCAAGAAACAAGATCTAGCTAAATATCAAGTATGGCAACGGATGCTAGAACAAGATGAATGGTTAGCAGTACAAAAAGCGCTAGAGAACTTACCAGAAAATGATGAAGACCAAATAGAACATAAAATGCGTATCCAGTTTTTATTTGCATTACTATATTTACTGGGACTTCGGATCCATGAAGTTGCCAATCATAGCTGGAATGCTTTTAGAAAATTAAATGGTCGGTGGTGGTTTTTTGTGTATGGCAAAAGCGATAAGTTGGGGCATGTACCGGTTAATGAGCAGTTATTGTCAATTATAAAAATTTATCGGATCTATTTAAATAAAAAACCACTTCCTGAAGCGCATGAAGAGGAAAGATTATTAATTTCTAAAAAAACCGAACGACCATTAGGAATTAGAAGGTTATCCGCTATGGTTAAAGCGGTTGGTAAATTAGCAGCTCAAGAGTTTAATGAAGATCTAGCGAAAAAGAAAAAGCTAATGAGTTTGTCGCCACATTGGCTAAGGCATTTATCAGCTAGCCATCAAGATCAAGCTGGTATTAGCGGTACGGTAATTCAAGCGAACCATCGGCATAGTTCATTTAATACCACCCAAATTTATTTACATGCAGAAGACAATTTAAGAAGTGCGGAGATGGAAAAAATTAAGATGAACATTCATCCGCGAGCAATTACTTTAACCAAGTCTACAGCCGAGCCAACGGTAATTAATTTAGAATTAATTGGTGGAGCACTTAGCGAAGCACAAGGGTTACAGCGTTTTATGGCAGCGGTTGAAAATAATGTATTAGCTGAATTTGGTTGGTCTAAGCACGCAACCGATGAACAATTAATTGCTCGGTATAAAAAAACCAGAGTGCTTAAAACACCATTAAAAATAAGCTATCGATTAAGTGTTACCTTGGCTAATTATGAATTAGAGCAGTTAAAACGAGCCATTATTAGGGAAGCAGAAATTAGGTTATTTAGCTGCGCAATTGTTTATACAAAGGAACCATTTAAAGAACCAAACGTGCCTGAATAGGGATCACTTTTAAAATAACTCTTTAGGTGAAGATGCTATGTTGTTCCCAACAACATAGCACGATCACTAACAAAAATCAATTAATTTCTTTTTTTGTAGATTTATGTAGCTTTAATTTAGTTTTTTGGACTTTTTTAGTATTGATCTTATGTTGTGGTTTCAATTTTTGAAGTTCCTCAACAGATAGACCAGTGGCTTCAGTTATTAATTTTAAAGGTAATTTTTTATTCAACATAAATAAGGCAACTTTTGTTTTACCTTTGATTTCACCTTGTTTTAACCAAATTTTTTCAGCAGGAAATGTAAAATTAAATTCTTCATTTTTTGTTACTGCTCGCATATATTGCTCCTCGTAGGGTTCAGGTAACATTATGATCCAATCAATAAATTTAAATAAATAAAATATATCTTCTTTGTGGAGACCTAATGTACCTAGTTTTCTAGTGATCTGTATTTTATTACTCAATTTTAACTCATTATCTTGTTTTTTTAAAGCAGACAATTGAGCTAATACTATTATAGCAAATGGATTAGTAGATTGTTCTAATTCTTGTATTTTATCATTATAATCAATGATTTTAATAATAGGGAACTTCATATTAATTTCTTTGGCTCTATTTGGCCAGCAAAGTTCCATAAATTGTCTGAAATATAGATTTTATGTGTTTCCATGGGAGATCGGTTTCTTGTCTTTTTTTCTTCATCTTAATAAATCCTGATTTTTTTGAATGTAATATTTATAGATCACTAGGATAGTATATATTTTTTATTATATTATAAAACCATAATATTTTAATGTTTATTTTGCAAAATGGAGGATCAATATGTCAGAATTAACTAAAAAATCTTGTGCTCCATGTGAAGGTGGAATTTCTTCCTTATCATCTGAGCAAATCATAACCATGTTGAAAGAAATTCCAAAATGGTACATAAACAGGTATGAGCCTAAAATTTATAGGAATTTTCAGTTCAAAAATTTTTACCAGACAATAGCATTTGTGAATGCGATAGCATGGGTTGCTCATCAGGAAAACCATCATCCTAGGTTAGAAGTAGATTATAATAAATGTATTGTTGAATATTGGACCCATGTTATTGAAGGTTTATCCGAAAATGACTTTATTTGTGCTGCCAAAATAGATCTTCTATATGCAAATAAAAAAAGATAAATTAGTGCGTGTACCAATATTTATATTTTTAGACTGTCTAACATTAGTTTAAATTCAGGAACATGTATGTATCGTACTATTATGGTAAATAAATTTTCATACTATGCCTTTAATTTTTAAAAGAGTATCCAACTTTTATGATAATAGTGCAATGGATCCAGTCTATTCATAAGATCTTGTCCGTAAAAGTAGGGGCATATCACTACAGTGTAGTGCTAGATAACGTGCATTATTTCATGCTGTTTTTGGTGCGAGTTTTACCGGTTACAATACCATCATCCCTTTTTGCATAGTCTTGTACTGAATCACGACCAACTTTTGATTTTAATTTTTTACCTCGCTCACTAAGCCTTTTTTCTATATCTGCTTGCTTTTCTTGATCCTTTATTCTATCTGTTTCTGCTTTATGTTTTTCTTTCCAGGAGGTACTTAGTTGGAAATGAAGAGATCTATTATATATACTGGGACTACTGCTATAATCATTTGGCTTATCATATACTATTAATTTTTTAAATTTATCTTCTAACACCATATTAATCTTATCTTGTAGGCTATCTTCAGTTAAGTATCCTATAGAATCAACTATGAATATTTCATTACTACTGGTTCCTTCTCTAGCTATACATTTATATGTGTTATCTTCATCCTTTGTTTTTTGAACATTTAATTCCAATGTTTCAACTTTATTTGGAGATACATCAGATAAACCTAGAATAATTTTGCAACCAGTTAATTCTTTTTCTAAACGAGTAATAACTGGTAATAATCCATGTATGTGAGTTTGGTCTATAAGTGTAGTTCTTGTATTATCTATTTCAGCAAGATCTATACTATCATCGGTGGATTTTGGGGGGACTTTGTTTTCTTAAATGTCTGATATATTGTTGCTTGTTGAACCAAGATCCATGTGTGATCGATCTTCTTGACTAAGGCTCAATTGAGTTTCAGATTGTTGTTTCTTAGCCAATTGTCTGCGTTCTTTATTACTTAATGGTCGCTCTGGCGTTTGTGGAGTGCGTATTGTAGATCCTTCATACTGTTTTCTAGCAGCTTCAGCGCGTGCCTTATTTTCTCTTTCACGCTCTATTTTTTCTTGTTCTAAACGAAATTCGTGATTTTTACGTTTTTCTGCTTGAGGGATAGTTTTACTACTGTTTTTTATCAATTATATTCTCCATATTAAAATAGTAATCAAATTCATTGTAATTACTATAACAATCTAAACAGACTCACCTATACACTATATTAAAATGAATTGTTAGTACTATTTTTAATAGAAATTCTCCAAGAACTTATAAAATATCAAAAATGTATAACGTATGTCAACGTCAAACCAATAATGTGTTTACTAAATAAAGCTTATTAAAAGTTGTATTGCTTATAAGTTCGATTAAAGATAATTTTTTAGTATGAATTAACTTATTAATTAGCCTAAAATGAATATTAAAGTTAATTTTAAATATTTAACATCCAGAACAACTATGGAAAATAAGAATCTTACCAAATCTCTTGCTATGATAGGGTTACAATGCCCTAGGAAAATTTATTATCATACCCACCCAGAAAAATATCAAAATGAACTGACCGAAGATCCTTTCATTAAGGCGTTAGCTGAAGGTGGATTCCAGGTGGGCGCTCTAGCTAAAATTTATTACTCAGATGGAATTGATCTGTCTGGCCTTTATCCAAAAGATGCTCTAATTAAAACTAACGAACTTCTTAAACAAACGAAGGTTACGATCTTTGAAGCAACCTTTATTTATAACAATCTATTAGTACGTATCGATATCTTAAGAAAAGACGGCAATAATATAGATCTTTTAGAAGTCAAAGCCAAGTCTTACGATTCAAGTAAAGACAGTTTTTTTGACAAGAGAACTCAGACTAAATTGCTTAGCAACTGGAAAAAATATTTATATGATATTGCTTATCAAACTTATGTTTGCAGAAAATCACGACCAGATCTCTTATTTAAACCTTTTTTGTATTTAATTGATAAAAATTCTATAGCAACTGTTGATGGTTTAAATCAAAAATTTATATTGAACCATACGAACGAAAAAATAAAAATTATAACAATGCCTAATACGAAGATAAATACCGTTGGACAGAAGATCCTTATAGAAATTGATTCTTCGAAAGCAGTTGATTTTATAATTGAAAGTAATCTTGAAGACACAAAAAAAATTAACTGGTGGGATAAATTACCATTCGAGAGAAAAATATTAGATCTAGCAAATGGATTAAATGATGATCAAAAATTAGATCCTAGACTTGATTCTCAATGTAAAAAATGTGAATTTAGATGTACTCCTATTCCTCCTCTTAAAAGTGGCTTTAGAGAATGTTGGTCCGCCAAACTGCCCAATGATGCAGTAGATGAGCCATTCGTTTTTGATGTGTGGTATTATTCTGCAAAATCTGATGATATTTTAAGGACAGGCAGGATCCTAATGAAGGAACTAACAGAAAATGATTTTAATATCAAAGAAACATCCGAGCGCGGTCTTACCAGATCACAAAGACAATGGCTACAAGTCGATCTATTTACAAAAAACGAAAAGTACTTTGATAAAATCAATGCTTCTAAAGAAATAGAAACCTGGATATATCCACTTCATTTTATTGATTTTGAAACTTCTAGGGTAGCTCTTCCATTTAATGTTGGAAGAAAACCGTATGAGCAGATCGCTTTTCAATTTTCTCATCATATGGTTTACGAACATGGCAAAATTGAACATGCTGGGCAATACCTTGATGATATACCAGGAAATTTTCCTAATTTTAATTTTGTACGTAACCTTAAACAGCAACTAGAACAAGATAATGGAACCATCTTCAGGTACTCTAACCATGAAAATACTGTGTTGTGCGATATCTTGAAACAATTATAAAACTCTAATGAGCCAGACAAAAGCGGTTTAATAGATTGGATCCAAACCATAACAAAAAAAGATGAGCAATGGCTTGGAGAGCGCAATATGGTGGATTTATATGACTTAGTAATTAACTACTTTTACCATCCATTCATGAAAAATTCTAATAGTTTAAAATGCGTATTGCCTACTATACTCCATGATTCTATAAATCTTCGGAACAAATATAAGTCACCTATTTATGGTTCAAAAAACGGCATTAAAAGTTTAAATTTTCAAAACTGGGCATTAATTCAATACGATCAAAACGGCAAAGTCCAAGATCCATACCAGTTACTACCAAAATTATTTGATGATATTCCAGCAGAAAAATTAGATCTCCTTTTCGACGAAGACGAAATTTCTGAAGGCGGCGCAGCCATGACCGCCTATGCTAAACTTCAATTCACAGAAATGTCTGATTTAGAACGGCAACAACTTCGTATGGGGTTACTAAAGTACTGTGAGCTTGATACTTTTGCCATGGTTTTACTGTATGAATATTTTTTAGAGCAAATATTTACGCACCAACGCTGGTGAAAATGTGTGTTGATAAATTTGTTGAATAATCAAGGAAATTTGGCTGTTTTAAAATCTCATGTAGTGGCAATGCATAACTAACTTACCCAAATGTAAATATTGTTTTGGTAATTCAAAATAATATTTTAGCGTTAGTTATTTTTGTTTCCTAGGAAGATTTTTCTCTCATCATGCACATTAACCCTAGTATAAAAAACGTATAAAAATCAAAAATTTGGTTGCTTAAGCTACTTTTAGTGGTTTTAAAGGGATAAATGAGGGCTTTTACTGATAAAATCAGGATAAATTAAAAAAAGAGGTGATTGTTTGTCTAACTAACTAGAGTATCCTTTTTTGGGGCATATGGTAGCAAACCCATAATGGTAAGGCTGCCTAATTATGCTGTACGGGGTTCTAAGCAGGAATCATCTTATTTTCCGAAGTTGATTATTTTGCCTGATATTTTCACCATAATTAACAAAAATACTTTTTTGAAAATGCCATCTAACTAACCTGAACTCTGCTTGTTTTAGTTTTCATTTTTTAACACCCTTATCTGGAAATTGTTTAATACGTGATTCTAAAGCTTTTAATCCAATATGAACATGTTCACAAACGCTATCTAATAATTTATGTGGTTTATCTTCAGCAAATTTACCATGCAACAAATTAGTAAGCAATACTTCTACACTATGTAATAATAGTTCTTTAGTACGTAAAGGCAGTGGTACTTCTTGAATAACTTTAAAAAGAGTAACACTTAATGCTTGTCCTACATAATTCATCGCTGTTTCCAGATCATCATCGGCAATATTAGATACAGAATAATTTCTAGAGCCATTTTTAAGTTGATAATCCTTAATAGCTCGCAAACCACCTAATTTCATAGCTGCTTCGATTTCAGTGTAAATATACTGAGTAGCAACACCAGGATAATCTATTTCCATTAGATCAGAACATGTTGTTATAATACTTGTTAAAAATATTGGAAGATCAGTTAAAATATTGCTGTCTCTGGATAGTTTTGGATCAGATAGATCTTGTAATTGCTGCAATGAAATATTAATTATTTCCGTTAATTTATCGATGCCTTTTTTGTTTTTTACCATATTACACCTATTATTTTAATAATTACCCAGCCTCAGAAAAAATTAGATCAGCTACGATCTTGTCAATATCAATAATGTTTCGAACATTAAAAATATAATGTCCAGAAAAATGCAAATACTGCCACGCTACTGGAGAGATCTTTTTTATTAATGACAACATTTTCTTATTGCCAGAATATTTATATTTTTCTAATAACTTTGAAAGTATAATAGAATTATAATAAATAATGGAATTTGCAATTAATCTCCCACACTGATTGCTGATTTCTATAGCAATGTCTGTTCTACCTGTTAATTCTTTTCTACCACCAATTTGAGCAATAGCTGCACGTAATTGATGATAACCTTCAACACGATTTTGTGATTTATGAATAGTACGTTGCAATTTTGGATCACGCAAATATTGTAGAGTATAGATGCTAAGTACAAGGCTATCAAATTCAAAAATTGCTTTACGAGTACTGTTTTGGTTATAGTTACATATTTTTTTGATTAAAGTACTTTGTGTTATTTCTTTTACAGCTAAGCTAGCAATAATACGATCAATGTTTAATTTTTCTTCCATAATTAATTTACAATCAATCACTCCAATTGGTTTGATTAAACAATTTTCATAATTTTCAAGATGATCTCCACAATATAAATGTTTCAATTGAAGTTGCAAAGTAGTAAATCTAGGTTTTAATTGTACGCCAAAACAATAAAAAATAAAGAAATTACATTTATTAAAAATATGCATATCTCCAGTGATGATATTTGGTATAATATTACAAGTATTATTATACCAAATATCAAACGCATAATGACCTTCATGTTCATGTTCATGTTCATGTTCATGTGCACCTATAACATTGCTTTGCAAAGGCACATGATTAGCAAGTAAAGTATATGCTACAACACCTTTACCATTTTTAAAGTATTTTTTTGAATGTTGAGATTTAGTGGTTGGACGTTTGGTTTCAAATTTTTGCCCATCAGAGCCACCATACATCATCATTAAATCTAATGAATAATACGGAAATATGCTTAATTCTGCTATCCGATTGCTGATCAGATCATTAGCTGCTTTTAAAGTTGCAAGTCTATAACATTGTTCATTGGTTTCGTCTAAGAGATACAAAGGAATATCAGAGATTCCAGAAATTTTTAGATTACCGTAATTCATTCCTTGAGCTATTAATACCGCTATTAAGCTATCTTCAGTTATAATTTGTTTTAGATAACGTGGCTGTAATGGGGTGAGTGCAGATAAAAAGTTACTTTTAGTATTAACAAATCTTAAAACATCAGCAATATCCCATAAAGGCAATTTACTATAAAACTTATGTATAATTGGTTCTTCATTGATCATTTTAACTTTACGGCAAGTAATTATTTTGGTCTTAACGTCATATTCTATATGGCTAAGTTTTCCTTTAACTAAATCATCATTGAAAGCTAACCAAAGTTCTTTTAATTCTAAAATTAATTTTGGTAATTGTTGCTCTAATGGTGTTTGAAACCATGGAATATTTATTGTTTTCAGGATCTCTGCTTTTTGTTCTAAAGATACTAATTCATGATCAAAAAAACGATATTTAATACTATCTTGTAAATATAATTCACCATTGTTAAATCGCTTTCTAAGTTGCCGATAGATCCAAATCTCATATCTATTAGCATTTAACCCTATAGGATCACCTTGATGATCTATGGAAAGTATATAAGGCCGTAAATTCTTAGGGATAATTTCTTCTAACTCCTCATCTATAGGGATCTTCATAATTTTTTCTTTATTTAAAAAAGTACTTTTTAGCTTATTAATAGCTAACAACCAATTATTAGATCCAGCACTAGAGAATTCTAAAGCCATAAGTAATGGTCTAAGATTTTTTTTATATCTATACGCAGATTGATCAATGTTTTTCCATAATAAATCCATTTTATTATTAACAGGTTCACACATTTGGTTAGCAGTTATAAGTATTAAATCTTTAGACATTATTTTAAAAGCAAATTCACGGATCTTCTCAACATAAGATTCATTAGTTATAGCATCATTAACATATAGAAGTAATAAAGATCCTACTTTTGGTAAATCATATTTTTGCTTTATTTTTATTTGTACAAATTGCTTTTTAGTTTTTTCTTTTATTTCCTGTTCTAATTTTCTAGTATGATAGCAAAACGCATTAATTAAATTATCATTTAGTTGTTGGTAACGTTGCCATGCGTAACACAACAAATACAGAGCAGTTTGTTCAAATTTTATATACTCTCGTAAATCATGGATCGTATAATAATGAGCAAGGTTTGCATAATATTGTATATTGTGTTTGGAGATGTTCAGTTTAGGTAATACGTTATTAGCAATCTGATATAAAGGTTTAAGTGTTTTTTGTTTTTGGCATTCCATTGTCATCATACTATAATTAAAATTTTTTGCATCTTGTTTAAGAGCTGCCAAACTTGATAAAGTATCCTTTTTTACTAGCAGGGTTTTCATCATATTTAGATCCACATCACTTAATAATTCGGTAAGAATTTTACTAAGACGGTTACGTTCCGTAGCAAGAGCTTCGCTTACAATAGTTTGAAAAACTGTATATTTGGGACGTACAATTTGCTGCTGTTTAAGAAAAGATACCAATTCAGTTACAATAAAACTTGGCGAAATATCTTGTTGGATAATTTGAGTTGTTTTTTGTTGTAGCAGCTTGATAAGTTGTTTAGACCATGGCTTATAATTAAATAGTTCAATAATTGCTGTTTGTTGAGCATAATTTTCATACTTTGTAATATGACGTTTAGTAAAATGTTTTCCAGAAAAGTAATGCTGTATAACAAATTGCAGATCTTTTTTCGGTACCGTTCTCCATGTAAAATTAAAAAACCATTGTTTGGCTTTAAAATATCCTGTTTGTAGTGCTGAATATACTTGTGCTTTTAATCCTTTGCGCTGAAAAATCAAATCTAGTTCTTGTTTTGAAAACGTAAAATATTCTATTTGTTGATTATGATCAAAATCTGGAACTTCATATAATGCAGATCTTTCAGCTACCGATAAAATCCTAAGCCTGGTTTTATTTGATTGTTCAATTTTATTGAGCATTATTAATTGTAATCATAATAAAACAATTATTACAATAGGCAGATCTGGAAAATAATTTTCTATAAATAATAAGATTAAAATAGCAAAATATTTAAACTTTAATCATCGTAGATGTTTATTTCACTTTTTTCTACCCCCTGTTCTAAAGCTTCTTTAGATGCTTTAGTATAAATTGCAGTGGTGTTTAATGATCCATGTCCTAATAAAGCCGCCAGTTCTACTAAATTACCAGGATTAGCTTTTAGATAATTACTAGCAAAAGTATGCCTTAAAGTATGAGCAGATACTTTAATTCTATTAATTTTGGCACGCTTTACTAAAGTAAAGATCACCAATTGCAGGGTGCGAATTACTGGACAACAACTTTGTTTGGTTAAAAATAATGGTGATTTTGGTTTTAGGGGTTCACGTGTTGCTAAATAATTACTTAGGGCTCGTCTAGCAGTAGCATTAAGCGGTACTTCTCGTTCTTTAAGTCCTTTGCCATCTGAAATATATACCGATCCAGATCGTTTATTTATAGTAAGATCGCGATATTGTAATTTAACAACTTCGCCAATGCGTAGTCCGGCTTGTAGCATTAATTGTAATAATGCGTAGTTTCGTTTAGCTAAACCATGAGAAGATTGACCAGCAACTCGTAATAAGGCATGAACTTCAGCTTTAGTAAGAGCTGATGGTTGAGTTGCGTTTTTAAGTCGAACAAAACGTACTTCAACTGCAGGATCTTTACGAATAAGTTTCACTTGGGTAGCCCAATTAAAAAAGCGTTTTAATGATTGGAGACGACGATTTACTGAGGTAGCTTTTTGTCGTTTAATGTTAACTAATTCTTGTCGATAGGCTCTGAGATCGGCTGAATTTATTTTTTTGAGTTCAATTGAGTTGCCATATAATTCCTTTAGCCAGCGTAAAAAGTAACCTAGATCATCTAAATAACCATGAACAGTTACCGGAGACAGATCTTGTTGTATCAGCTTTCTTTTAAAACGCAATAGACAAGTATTTTTGGCCATGGTATGATTTGTTTATATTGAACGAACAATATACCCTCTAATTAGAATATCAATATACTTCGTCCAATACAATGATTTTTACAGCTATACTTCGTCCAAGAAGCATTGGACGCAATAATTGAATGAATAGTTATTTTTTAAAATTCTATGTAAATAAACAATCTAAGTGGTTTTAAGTGAGGTAAATTAAAATGGAATGTATTAGAGGGACTTTACATGTTGCTATAGATACTAACTTTAATTTTGTTAAAGATTTTTCTGGACGATATAAATCAATTTTTTTTAAATATGTTTGCGGTAAACAAGGGGATACTGATTGTATAATAGCTAATATAGATCAAAATGTTGAACACACGTATTATTTAGTTACAGAATTAATTAGTATATTTTCTTATGTACATAATGTTGCTTATATTCCCGTGGGATCTTCTTCTGATAATTATAGAGGAGACTTGCAATTACGAGACCCTGGAATAACACGAAAGAAAATGTTAAATTTTGATTTACAAGGTGTTAGTTTAGTTGGTGATTGGATAATTTTTAATTATCCGCATATTATTACTAATGAACAATCTCTTTTAGTTAGACTTTATAGGAAAGCTAGAACCGCAGAATATTTTGACGATAGTGCGAGTTTTCTTTTTTACTACCATATAATTGATTACCCATACAATAACCAGCAAAATTGTGCCGAAGAGTATATAGATAATTTTGTAGCTCAAAAGCAACCATCGCACGTTATAGATTTAATTAATGAAGTAAATAAAGATCGTGTATTTGAAAAAGAAAAAAAAGATTCTCCACTAGGAACATATCTTAAATTTTTCGTAAGAGATTCAATAGCACATATTGTGCGTAATCCAAGAAATGCTATTAAAGCACATAACCTTAATATTGATTGTTTTAATCAAAGTAAGCATCTTAGTAATCTAAATCCGCTTATGAGAGAAATAGCTAGAAATAAAATGATGTATAAACATGAGTTTAATATTCAATGCGAAAGTGATATTTTGCAAATTACTATTGCTTAATTAATGAAAAAAATTATTGTAAAAGGTAAGTTTAGGTTTTTTACGAAATTTGTTTTGATAAATTGACATAAAATATCAGGCAAGATGATTTATAAAAACACTGAAAAAATCAGCAATAGCGGTAAGTGAGCATTTAGATGGATAACCAAGATTTAAATGATATTTTCGTTAATTATTCTGGAAATATCAGATTAAATGATCAAATTCGAAAAACAAGATGATTCCTGCTTAGAACCCCTGTACACAAAATTTGACGATAACTCCAATTGATGCCACGGAAACTATGCGTATGGTTCAAAAAGGTCAACTACGTTATGCTGGAAAGAATGTTTGCGCCCAAAATAAATTGATTAATAAAATATTTGGACTGGCTGCTTAAAATATAAGAAATTACAAAATTAAATTGAGAAAAAAATAGTTTTTAGATATTTTTGCAACATATATGGATGCCGACTTATTTGCAAGTTTATTTCTTTATAATTAACATATAGATAATTGCTAACATATATTCGACTTTTTTATTGAGCAAATAATTTACTCATTAGCCATAATGAAATCAGCGCTTTCCCTTTTACCTTATCAGTGCCTCGGCTTTTTAAAGCCACGTTGCAAACCAGGTTAAAAAAAGCAGGTCTTACCTTTTGTCATTACTTAGAAATATTCTCCGCAAATTCATGAAACCTATAATTTTATTTGCTTAACTTTAAAATAATAATTAGGCAGCTTCTCTATAGCGTTCGTTTTTGGCCAATAATGCCCATATAATACGAGCATTTTTATTAGCTACTGCCACAATTGCTTTATTCATTCCTCTCCTATTTTTAACTGCTCAATCCATAAGCTTCTTTGATCTGTTTTGTCTTTAGTTCTAAAGACAATTGAACGTGCGTCATGGATCAATAATTTACGTAAATAAGAATTGCCACGTTTACTAATGCCTTTTAATATTTGTTTTTGTCCACTAGATGCCTGTTTAGGAACTAATCCTATCCAAGCAGAAAATGCACGTCCATTCTTAAAAGTATTTAGATCTCCTATAGCTGATATCAGCGCTGTTGCAGTTATATTTCCTACCCCAGGAATATCTCCAATGCGCTGGCAACGTTCATCTGATTTAAATAATGCAGCAATTTTAGCATCACAAGATTTAATCCTATTATCTAAATAGGAAAAATCCACATAAAGTTCTTGAAATAAAGATCTAGAAAAATTTGTTAATTCATTACTGGCATCATCTAAAACAGTAGGCAATAGTTTGCGAACATTTTGAATTTCTTGAGGAAGAACAATCCCATATTCAGATAAAAGTCCTCTGATTTGATTAGCTAAAGCAGTCCTATTAGAAATTAACTGCTCCCTTATACGATGCAGAGCTTGTAAATCTTGTTGTTCAATGGATTTAATTTGAACAAAACGCATACTTGGTCTAGTCATTGCTTCACATATTGCTTCTGAATCCTTTTCATCATTTTTATTACTTTTAACATATGGTTTAACAAAAGCAGGATTTATTAGCTTAACTTCATGGCCTAAAACCTTAAACTTTCTGGCCCAATAATGCGAAGTGCTGCATGCTTCCATACCAATGAAACACGTTGGCATTTTTGCTATAAATTCTATTAACCCTTTTTGATTTAATCGCTTTTTTAAAACAACCTCGCCTTCTGCATTGATACCATGTAATTGAAACACTCTTTTAGCCAGATCTACACCTAAAAATTTAATATTCATTTGGATGCTCCTTTAAGTAATGGTTTATTTACTCATTTTGATGCCTTTATATATATTTGTTAAGTAAAAAGGCGGCATCCATTTAATCAGTGCCACAAGGCGACTGTCGTCATTAATGTTATACTGGCTATAATTTTGTAACTAAGTTTTCTGAGTGCATATTGGAGACTGTTAGTGGCTTGCTTTTCTAAGTTTGTTAGTGTACTATGGTGGTTTTATGATAATCTAAGCAAACTATGCAAGAAGATCACCAGGAAAAGCTAGCTGTCACCGAACAAGCGACCAATATTAGTGAAGATATTCAATTTACTAGTAGGGAGGTCGATATTATTGCTTGCTTGTTGCATGGTAGAAGTGTAAAAAAAATTGCAGGCTTTTTCTCGATATCACCTAAAACAGTAGAGGTGCATATCAGGAATACCATGTTAAAAATAGGCTGTAATTCTAAAGAAAGGATTATAGATTTTATTGAAGCTTCTAAACATCATTCGATTATTCGAGAACATTATTATTTGATATTAAAAGAAAAATGTAATATTCACACTAATTTAACCGCAACTGCTTTGAATAATCCAGAGCCAAATTGTACGGTCGAAGCATACTATCAAAATAATCCCGAAAATGTTGGTTATTTAAAATGTACTAAACGTAAAATTGGTTTATCAATATTGATAGTTATTACGATAATTACCGCTAGTTGGATTTATTGTTATAGTTATGATTTGTCAACTTTTTTGGCTACTAAAAGTTTAAATTCTAAGCATATTGAACCAAAATATTTAAACAGGATTATTATTAATCAATTGGTTAAGGCAATTGAACAAGAAAAGTTGTCTGCCATAAAAAGCTCAGTTTTTCAGGCAGAAAATTTTTTAAAGCAAGCTACTTTTTCTGTAGAATTTAATCAATTAAGATATTACCTTGGAGTGGCTTACAGATATTTAGGTAAGTTCGAAGAGGCTATCGTAATATTGGAAAGTATCAATGCTAAAGAAGACAATAATGTATATGTTTTAGTTGAATTAGGTACTAATTATTTAAAAATAGGTGAATATAATAAAGCTACTTTATTAATTGCAAAAGCGCTGCGTATTGCTAGAGCAAAATATGGTTTGGACTCAATCGAGACTGCCTATGTAGAAATACACTTGGATTCTCCATATAGAAAGTTAAAGCAATATGCTAAAGCAAAAGAACTGTTAGAGCATAGCCTTCGTGTTTATAACGCTTCTAAAGATCTAAATGTTATTGGTAATATTGCCTGGATTTATACTAAATTAGGGTACCTAAGTGTAAAATTAGGTAATCTTGATGAGGCAGTTAATTTGTTTAACCGAAGCTTAGAAATTCAAACTAATCTTTATGGTAAAAATCACATTCGCACAGCATGGACAAAAGTTAGAATGAGTTTTCTGTATAAAGAACTTAAAAATTATACTAAAGCTAGAGATCTATTAGAACACAGTTATAAGGTATATAAAGGTTATTATGGTCAAAAGCATCCAAAAACAGCTTGGGTTTTGGGTTGCTTAGCTGAAGTAGAGTTGTTGCTAAACAATATTAGCAAGGCCAAGAATCTTATTCTTGAAGTGTTAGCAATACAAACTCAATATTATGGTGAGAGCAGTGTTATTAGGTTTTCGTGGGCATTAAATATATTATCCAATATCCAAAAGTAGAGGAGTAATTTAGTTGCAATGAGTTCTGAGCAATCAGAGCTTAAACAAGGGACTTGGATTAAATATTCCTATAAAGCAGTTAGATTTTTCTCCATTTAATTAAGGGTCGTGCGTTTTCCTCCTAGGTATTAACCTACTGTAAATTCCCTTAAGTGAATTCTTAGTATTGAAATAAGGTAGCTATTTATTAAATCATTGGCATAAAAATTTGGAGATTAGTTTATGCCAATATCTGAGTCATTATTAAAACAACAAGAACAAAAAACAGAATCGTATGATTATTTTGATTTGACAGGCCAAGCACAGTATTTCCGTGCATATACTTCAGGGGATAATAAATTATCTTCGATAGCTAAAAAATTAAAAAATTTTGTACGGAGATATTCATTTACAAAAGAAGATCAAGCTTTACATTTTGGTGAGCAACTTTTTAATAAGCTGTACCAAGAGTTAATCGATCCAAATATTGATAGTACTAATGATAAAATACTTTTTAGTCAAAGTTTAAAACATTTATGCAAAAAAACAGGGTTAATTGTATCGAAGGATTTTTTTGATAAATGTAAGGAAATATTAGAGCAATGCGATAATAACCAAATAAAATCAGAAATTGTTTGGGCGTTAGCGTATAAAATTAAAAATTCTAATGAAGAAGAAATAAGCCAAGCTATTGAGATTGTCGATAAGTTAGTGGATTTGATTGATGATGACATCAATTTGAGGGCAAGAAGTTTTTTAAATGAGCAAATACAACAAAAATGCAGTCACTATAGTACTTCAGTAAATCTAGAACAAGATCATTCCCAACCAAAATTAGCTACTAGACATTTTAATACTGGCCATCAAAAAATAGTTACTAAAGAACAACAAACAGTTAAAGTTAGTAGCAAAGATTATCAATCAGAAGCATCGGAAATTTGCATAAAAAGCTTGGTTGAAATGTTACAAAGCAAAAAAATCAATGTTAATGCAAGTGTTGAGAGAGTACCACTAGGATCGTTCAAAAGTAATCGTGGAAGTGAGCTAGGCTGGTTTACTACTCCTACTACTTATTCTAGCGTAAGAAAATTATATTTATCGGCTAAAGAAGGGGTGGTTATAAAAGATGACGATAAAAATGATTACTTGCCAAGTAGTTTTGTTGGTGATTATGTAAAAATGAGTGCACGATTGAGCATTGGAATAGCCGGATGTTTGTTTATAGATGTGATGATTGCAAGGATTTTTTCGACCATTTCTGTTAATCAGAAATTAAATGATCGAGCAATAGAAAAGCTTATGCGATGTGTAGACAGTTTGGATGTAGTTAAGGGGAGGATTTTATCTATTAATCTTGAGGCTACTTCCGATCATCAAAACGAGGCCATAAGAGCAATAAGTAATGTTAATTATCATCCTTATAGTGGTGGAACGTACACGTATACTGGTAATGATCCAGAAATTATTACCGCAGCAGCAAAGAAAATCCAGGGTAAAACTCTCCAAGAAGTTGATACGGTCGTATCGTCAGTAATCAACCAAATTAGGATTGATGCAATACAAGCTATTTATAATTGTGCTTTGAGAGATCAAGCTATTTTAACCCCAAACTACATGGGGAAAATTAAAAAGTGCTTACGAGAAAAAGATTTAGAATTCAATGCTCTGGTGTGTAAAGTATTCTCTTTGACTAAAGAAGGCGAGGGGAGTGAAGAGCTTTTGGAGGCTAATCTAACGCAACTTGAAGAAGCAACTAAGCAACCGCAATCGAAAAAGAATGAATCCATAGTTAAAGACGCTATAGATTATATCGCTAAACAGATCGAAACCCCTGATAAATGTTGTCGATTGTGTGGCGATAGTAATAAGATGGCAACGGTAATCTCAAGAATTAATAAAATATCATTACATAGCTCGACCTCAGATAAAATCAAAATTAGTTGTAGGCGAATTATCAATAGTTACTTGGGTCATACTTTTACTCAAGGATTAGATGAGTTAAGTTTAAATGGTTGCTGTGAAATTCTTTTTGATCAAAAAACCAGTAAAGACTTAAAAGAAGAAGCATTTAAATCCATATTGTGGAGTGCAGAAAAAAGTAAAAAACTACCACTTAGCATCGTTGGACTTTTAACCATAAAGATGAGTGAATTAAATGATACCAATGTTAATTTAATGTTAATGGTGTTTAGGAGTATTTGTGCGCAATCTCCAATTAGTAATCTGGAACAAATATCAGCTAAATTAACCAGTAATTTTGTAATAATAACGGATGCAGAAAGCGAAATCACTTTTGAGGAACGTTCGAAAGAAAACGCTCATTGTACCTCAATCTCGGCAATAGCAGCGGTTGTTTGCTATGAATCGCTCGAAAAAGATTCCGAAAAAGATTCGCAGATTGAAATTACACCAGGTATGGTCAAGAACTTTCTGCTAGGACTTGAGAGTGTCGATAAACAGACTAGGATTTTGTCGGTAAAGTTGTTAAATACCGTAGCCAAAAGATGTACTATTGATGAGATTGATTTACTGGGTTTAATCAAACATCTTCACGACAATGTACCTGACGTTCTGGTTTATTCAACTCTTGCGTATGTTAACAGTTTATCTAAGCTATCCCAAGCAAGTAACAAACCCTTATTAAGTGGGCATGTTGAAGCTTTAGTTAGCGTTTATGCATTTGCAGATTTAAAGTTAGGTAGTGATAATTTTACTGAAACAGTTAACAGCGGAATTTTATCAACTTTATTGAGTGAGGCCAAAAAAGCAACAAGCTTTGATGAAAGCGTATTTGAAGTTTTCGATCGAATTTTATTTCTTGGAGAGAATAATCTGCCTCAAGTTGTTGAAATACTTCAGGCGGCGGTGGTAGGTAGAAAATTATCTATCCCAGCAAGTACTATTATGGGATTAGAAAAAGGATTAGCTGTACCTGAATTAAATGTGCAAATTTTAGAGGTGCTTAAGGGTGTAATAAGAAATGGGCAACCAGTTAAGGAGCAAACATTACAAATTTTTATCGATAACCTTTATTTATCTCCTGACGACGCATTAAGAGAAGAGTCATTTGATCTTTTAAATCAGGCTGATTCTAATCAAGATTTATCAGATCAAATATTTGCGTTCTTAGAATTAGAAAGAGCTGGTAAATGCATTGCTGATCCTACTAAATCGGATGCTGCTAAATCAAAGGCTATTTCTTACCTAAATCAAAGTACGGATGAAGGTGGAAAATTATCGATTAGTAACTTTAAAGTGTTAGCTGGAAGAACAATCGACCTTGAGGTCTTGTCAGTTTTAGTAAATGTGTCCAGAAATAGACAGATAATTCCAGGTTATTTGATTCAAGAATTGGTGGACGGTTTTAACCCAACCAAGCTGGGATCGCAATCCCAAAATATTCAATTGTTGGATATATTGTTAAATATAATTCAAAATTCACAGGAGATACCGTGTGAACTTTGGTCGAAATTAGAACAAGCCTTAGATTTAGATGATAAGCAAATTTTTGAGCAAGTAGTGTTTATGTTTACTACTTTAGCACCAACAGATAAAAAGCTATCCAACGATGTTATTACCAAAATACTTAATAAGTTATTACTAACCAATGATTGGTCGCTTAAGCAAGAAGTTTTAATTTTGCTTGTTTCAGCTATTAAAGCAAAAGATCAGGGAACCAATCCACTTCAGAATCTTAGTGAGCAAAGTATAGAAGCTTTGCTCCAAAAAACTATTAGCGAAGATTGTACCCCAGCGTTAAAAGCAGTTATAGATGAAATACTAAATCGAGCTAATTTATCAGAAGTTCAGCAAGCCATGCTTAAATTGTCTCAAACTGTCTCTGATCAAGAATTAATAGATCAAATAGCTGCGCTTCCGTCAGGGGGATTAATGCTAAAAAGAAATTTCAAGCAGATTGGTGCGATACTAGATAGTAGTTCGAGCCACGCTACTAGGGCAATAGCTGCGTTGATAAACTATTTAAAGCACCCCGAAGGAAGTATTCCGGATGAATTGATGAACAAAGTGGCTAATTTTTTGAGAAAGATTAGTGCCAAAAGTAAAGATGAAGCAGCTCAGGAGAGTAGTGCCAACGATGAAGATGAAGTAATAAAACAATTATGCTGCGATTTAATTATCAATATAATAAAGGCAGGACATCGATTAACTGAACCAATGGTAGTGGCAATTTTATTAGTAAACACCGTAAATAAAGGATTAAAAAACCGTGTAATCTTAGCACTTCAAGACAATCAGCAATCAATCCCGGATGGAATAAAGTTATTTTTTAAATTTGATGAGCCCCAAACACTTAATCCTCAACCATCTTTTGCT
>Ga0302200_10001682_pt1 | contig 20276 bp, 1 predicted proteins | sample II_Bog_N3_1_FD_194585 | JGI IMG/M metagenome (GOLD analysis project Ga0302200, IMG submission 194585) | Peat permafrost microbial communities from Stordalen Mire near Abisko, Sweden - II_Bog_N3_1 | ecosystem: Environmental > Terrestrial > Soil > Wetlands > Peat | place: Sweden: Abisko, Stordalen... | reverse complement strand
TCACTCTTGCGCACACAAACGAATTGTTGTAAGTGCAATCAATTTAGCAACAAAGAACGCCCGGCATGGAGTGCTTGCAACTTCGAAAGAAGGCCGGCTTTTTCTAGTTTGGTTATTACTATAAGAGTAACTATCGATGTTACCTTGAACTGCATAATGAACCAGAGCGAGGCATTATTTGACTTTCACGATTGCTTGTGCGATACATGGTATCCAACTCCTGCTTACTCTTCCGAATGGTCTTGAAAATGAGTCACCGGTATGGTAATGCTGGCTCATTTTGGGATCCCGAGTTGTGTGATGGCCCACGACGATTGAGCGGCAGGAGAACACTTGCTTTTTGTCCAAACGCTTTCTTATCACCATTCACAAGATCATAAAAACCGCAGGTTGCAAGGTTCGCTCTGCCCATGGGGCACTTAATTTGACGAGTGACACGAACTGCTTTCTACACCAGTTGATGAGGATCGAATGAAACTGCATCGCCCTGCTCTGGTTGCCTTCTTTCTTGTTTCCGCCTTCTTTTTCCAAACAAGCAAGCTGATGGCCTCGCCGGGAAGCGTGCCTCCGGGTGCGTGTCTCTACGCGCTTGATCCTACAGCCAGCGAGGCGTTTCAGATTGCCGGGGCGCAGTCGACTTACACCGCCTGCGGCGTGGTGGTCGAGTCGACTTCGAGCTCCGGCTTCGAGATGGAGGGCGCGGGCACTCTGTACCTGGAGAATCACGCGCAGGTCAGCGTGGTGGGGGGCGCGGATCTCACCGGCCAGACGTATCTCTTCGACACGATCAGCAGCAAGGATGTTTCTGCCGTGCAGACGACGAGCCCGGGCGACCCGCTGGCTGCGCTCGCGGCTCCCACGACCGGGACCATTGTCGGCAAGAGTCCAACCTACTACGACATGAACTCGAAGCCGGCCAACAACACCATTTCGCCGGGCATCTATTGCGGCGGCCTCGAAATTGGAAACACAAATGGCACGGCCTTTACATTTAGTCCGGGTGTTTACATATTGGCGGGCGGGGGCCTGACGCTGGAGTCGCAGGCGGATGTTAAAGGCACCGGTGTAACTTTCTATAACACGTCGAGCGCCGGATGGGGTTGCTCCCGCACATATAACTACACGCCAGTAACGATCAGCGGACAAGTTACAGCCACGTTGTCGGCGCCGACCAGCGGCACCTACGATGGGATCCTCTTTTTTGGCAATCGCACCGGCTGCGCAACGAAGGGATCGTGCAACGATCAGATCAACGGCGGTTCCACGGCCATCCTGAACGGCGCGCTGTATTTTGCCAGCGACGAAATCATGATTACCGGCAGCAATGCCAGCGGCTACATGATGCTGGTGGCGGACAAAATCTATATCAACGGTAACTCGAACTTCGGCAATAACGGCAACCCTTTCGATGGAATCACGGTCAGCGTGAGCCCTTCGACAGCAACGCTATCGGCCAGCCAAACGCAGCAGTTTACGGCGATGGTTGCCAATACCGCCAACCCGGCGGTTACCTGGTCGATCAGCCCGAGCGTGGGGACCATCAGCAGTGGAGGCCTGTACACGGCGCCGTCCAGCATCACCGCGCAGCAGACTGTCATCGTTACGGCCACCAGTCAGGCGGACACATCCAAGGTGGGCACCGCGACGGTGACGCTTGCGCCGCCTGTGGTGAAGACAGCACCGACGATCACATTTTCGGTTCCCAACAAGACTTACGGTGTCGCGCCGTTCACCGTCTCAGCCACTTCGAATTCGTCAGGCGCGATTACCTACTCGGTAGTTTCCGGTCCGGCGACCATATCCGGCTCGACGGTCACCATCACCGGAGTGGGCACAGTTGTCCTGCAGGCTTCGCAGGCACCCAGCGGAGACTACACGGCGGGAACGCAGAACGCGACGTTTACGGTAAGCGCTGAAGCGCCGACCATTACTTTCAGCGTTCCGAATAAGACCTACGGCATAGCTCCGTTCACCGTCTCGGCGAGTTCGAACTCATCGGGTGCGTTCACTTACTCCGTGGTCTCCGGCCCGGCAACGATCTCCGGTTCAACAGTAACGATCACCGGCGTGGGCACGGTGGTTCTGCAAGCTTCGCAGGCAGCCAGCGGCAATTACACGGCGGGAACGCAGAACGCGACGTTTACGGTAAGCGCTGAAACGCCGACGATCACATTTTCGGTTCCCAACAAGACCTACGGTGTCGCGCCGTTCACCGTCTCGGCGAGTTCGAACTCATCGGGTGCGATCACCTATTCGGTGGTCTCCGGTCCGGCGACCATCTCCGGTTCAACAGTAACGATCACCGGCGTGGGCACGGTGGTTCTGCAAGCTTCGCAGGCAGCCAACGGAGACTACGCGGCGGGCACGCAGAACGCCAGTTTTACGGTCTCTGCTGAAACGCCGACGATCACATTTTCGGTCCCCAACAAGACCTACGGTGTCGCGCCGTTCACCGTCTCGGCGAGTTCGAACTCATCGGGTGCGTTCACTTACTCCGTGGTCTCGGGCCCGGCAACCATCTCCGGCTCGACGGTCACCATCACCGGAGTGGGCACAGTTGTCCTGCAGGCTTCGCAGGCAGCCAGCGGCAACTACACCGCAGGCACGCAGAACGCCAGTTTCACAGTCTCGGCCGAAGCGCCGACGATCACGTTCAGCGTCGGGAACCAGACCTACGGCGTTGCGCCATTCGCAGTATCGGCTACGTCGAACTCGTCAGGCGCGATCACCTATTCGGTGGTCTCCGGCCCGGCGACCATCTCCGGTGCGACGGTCACCATCACCGGCATTGGCACGGTGGTTCTGCAAGCTTCGCAGGCAGCCAGCGGCAACTACACCGCAGGCACGCAGAACGCGACGTTCACAGTAAGCGCAGAAGCTCCGACCATCACGTTTACCGTCGCGAACCAGACCTATGGCGTTGCGCCATTCGCAGTATCGGCTACGTCGAACTCGTCAGGCGCGATCACCTATTCCGTGGTCTCCGGCCCGGCAACGATCTCCGGTTCAACAGTAACGATCACCGGCGTGGGCACGGTGGTTCTGCAAGCTTCGCAGGCGGCCAGCGGCAATTACACGGCGGGAACGCAGAACGCGACGTTTACGGTAAGCGCTGAAGCGCCGACCATTACTTTCAGCGTCCCGAATAAGACCTACGGCATAGCTCCGTTCACCGTCTCGGCGAGTTCGAACTCATCGGGTGCGTTCACTTACTCCGTGGTCTCCGGCCCGGCAACAATCTCCGGCTCAACAGTAACGATCACCGGCGTGGGCACGGTGGTTCTGCAAGCTTCGCAGGCAGCCAGCGGAGACTACACGGCAGGCACGCAGAACGCGACGTTCACAGTTTCGGCAGAAGCTCCGACCATCACGTTTACCGTCGCGAACCAGACCTATGGCGTTGCGCCATTCGCAGTATCGGCTACGTCGAACTCGTCAGGCGCGATCACCTATTCGGTGGTCTCCGGTCCGGCGACCATCTCCGGCTCGACGGTCACCATCACCGGCATTGGCACGGTGGTTCTGCAAGCTTCGCAGGCAGCCAGCGGCAACTACACCGCAGGCACGCAGAACGCGACGTTTACGGTAAGCGCTGAAGCGCCGACCATTACTTTCAGCGTCCCGAATAAGACCTACGGCATAGCTCCGTTCACCGTCTCGGCGAGTTCGAACTCATCGGGTGCGTTCACTTACTCCGTGGTCTCCGGCCCGGCAACGATCTCCGGTTCAACAGTAACGATCACCGGCATTGGCACGGTGGTTCTGCAAGCTTCGCAGGCAGCCAGCGGCAACTACACCGCAGGCACGCAGAACGCCACCTTTACGGTCTCTGCTGAAACGCCGACGATCACATTTTCGGTTCCCAACAAGACCTATGGCGCAGCTCAGTTCACCGTCTCAGCCACTTCGAATTCGTCAGGCGCGATTACCTACTCGGTGGTCTCCGGTCCGGCGACCATCTCCGGCTCGACGGTCACCATCACCGGAGTGGGCACAGTTGTCCTGCAGGCTTCGCAGGCAGCCAGCGGAGACTACACGGCGGGCACGCAGAACGCCAGTTTTACGGTAGCAACGGAAGCGCAGACCATTACCTTCACGGCCCCTGCATCGCCCGTTACGTTTGGCGTCTCGCCGATCGCGCTCTCGGCGTCTTCGAGTTCCGGTCTAGCGGTCACCTTCAGCGTTCTCTCCGGTCCGGGCACCATCTCGGGTAGCACGCTGACCATCACCGGGCCAGGCACCGTGGTTGTTGCGGCTAACCAAGCTGGCAACCCAGATTACGGGGCAGCGCCACAAGTGACGCAGAGCATCGTTGTCAACGCGCCCGTGTCCGTCACCGTTGCTCCATCCACCGCAACGCTCAGCTCTGGCCAGACACAGCAATTTACGGCCACCGTCAGTAACACCACCAACACCGCCGTGACCTGGACCATCAGCCCGGCGGGAGCAGGCTCGATTAGCGTCTCAGGTCTCTACACTGCATCGGCCTCCATCCTCTCAGTGCAGACTGTAATAATTACCGCAACCAGCCAGGCGGATTCAACGCAAACTGCCTCAGCGACGGTAACTCTATCTGCGACTTCCTGCTCTTCGAACGGATACAGCTACCAACGCGCAATCACCATAGACCACACAAAGATTCCAAACACCGATCAGACCAACTTTCCGTTCCTGTTCAACACCACCGATCCTCTGCTTGCGACCACAGCCAACAACGGCCATGTTACGAATCCCAACGGCTACGACATAGTTTTCTCGTCGGATCCCTATGGCCAAAACATCCTGAATTACGAAATGGAGGAATACGATCCGGTCCACGGGCAGGTAATTGCCTGGGTGCAAATCCCAACTCTTTCCCACAGCACAGATACAGTGATTTATATGTTCTACGGAAACCCCGGCATTACCACCTCGCAGCAGAACCCGGCTGGCGTCTGGGACGCCAATTATGTCGGTGTCTGGCACGTTGCGGATAATGGCGGTCAACTTTCTCTCGCCGACAGCACCAGCAACGCAAATAACGCCACGAATAATGGAGCGACCGCGACTGCGGGCCAGATCGATGGCGGCATGGCAACCAACGGCAGCACCTATGCGACTATCGGGACTCCGGCCAGAATGGCAAACCTGGCTCAAGGCAATGCAACGTTTTCCGCCTGGGTCAATTCGGCAGGCGGCAGCTATGGAGGAATAATAGCCAAGGATAGCGATGGCAATGCGGGATGGTCGCTGGGCCTGGACTACTCCAATAATGTTTGGTTTCAAGTTGGTGGCTACAGCTTTTATCTTTCCGGTTCGACACCGATAGGAAACAGCGTGTGGTCCTATGTGGCGGTTGCGCTGGATCAGAGCGCTGCGCAAAGCGGTCAAGCAACAATCTATATCAATGGTTCGCCTAGTGGGACCGCTACGGGTTTGAATGGCCAAATCGGCGATGATTCCGCAGAAATCGCATACTTAGCCAACGATTATTACTTTGGGTCGCTGAATGGATCGGCAGACGAATTCAGGGTCTCAAACGCGGTCCGCTCGCCCGATTGGATCGCGACGGAGTATGCCAACCAGAGTTTGCCTTCGACTTTCTACAGCTTCTCCGGCGAAGGCGTTGTCATCAGCCCGACATCGGCAAGCCTCTATGAATCGCAGATGCTGCAATTCACTGCCGCCACTTTGAGCAATTGCTCCAGCGGCGTTTCCTGGTCTATCTCGCCGGCTGGCGTCGGCTCCATTACGCAGACCGGTCTCTACGCCGCTCCAGCCAGTTTCACCACGGAGCAAGCTGTTCAGGTTATTGCAACTAGCCAGACAAATGCTAATGCATTTGCCGCTGCCACGGTAACACTGATACCTCCGGTCGTTATCAGTGTTGCTCCTGCCATCGCGACGATCAGCAACGGTAGCCAGCAGCAGCAATTCACATCTACGGTTAGCTACGCCACAACCAATGCGGTTACGTGGAGCATCAGTCCTGCCGGAATGGGCTCTCTCGATCAGACCGGCCTCTACACGGCCCCGAGCACTCTCACTGCAGGGCAGGTTATAGTTACCGCCACCAGCCAGTTCGATCCCACCAAGTCGGCCTCGGCCATACTCACAATTACGCCGCCCACGCTTCCGCCGCCGATTTGCGCTTCGAACGGCTACAGCTTCATGCGGGCGATTGTCATCAACCACAACTTCGTTCCGAACACCGACCAAGCCAATTTCCCGTTCCTGTTCAACTCCACCGACGCTGCATTTGCAACAACAGGCAACGGCGGGCACATGGCGAACGAGAACGCCTACGACCTGATCTTCACCACCGATCCGGCCGGGCAGAACGTGTTGAATTACGAGCTCGAAGAGTATAACCCGCTCACCGGCCAGATAATTGCGTGGGTCAACATTCCGAATCTCTCGCACACCACTGACACCGTGCTGTACGTCTTCTACGGCAACGATTCCATCGCTGCTCCGGAGCAGAATCCAGCGGCCGTGTGGGATCAGAATTTCATGGGCGTCTGGCACGTCGCAAATCCAAATGGTCAACTGTCTCTTTCCGACAGCACGAGTAATGGAGACAATGCGACTAATAATGGCGCAACGGCGACGGCAGGCGAAATAGATGGTGGAATGGCGACCAACGGTGGCACATACGCAACGATTGGCGCCCCCGCAAATTTAGCAAATCTGGCGCACGGTAACGCGACGTTTTCGGCCTGGGTAAACCCGTCAGTTCCCGGCGGAATCATTCTAGGCAAGGGCGGTTACGGGTCGGGTGGCTGGACGTTCTATCTGATCGGTCAACAGCTACAGCTGTTGGTTTATGACTCGACAAACGACCAATATCAGAACGCCACGATATCGCCTATCTCGGCTCCAATTGGCAGCGGATGGAATTACGTTACTGCGACCATCTCACAAAGTGCCTCAATTCCCAATCAAAGCCAACTCTCATTTTATATAAATGGCGTGCCCAGTGGAACAGCGACTATTGACATGGGCAGTCCCGTCGATGACACAAACGAATCGGCCTATTTGGTCTCCAACTCTTTTGCGATTTACTACGGCGGCGAAGCTATTAACGGATCCGAAGACGAGTTCAGAATCTCCAACATCGTTCGTTCGCCCAATTGGATCACAACCGAGTACAACAACCAAAGCTCGCCGGCTACCTTCTATCAGCTTTATTCCGAGAACCAGCAGGGCGTCATTCCATCCACTACGACGCTCTATGCTTCGCAAATGGCTCAACTCACAGACGTGAGCGGTTGCGGAGCGGCTGCTGTCAACTGGACCACGCCCGCGGGAAATCCCGGTACGCTGACCACCGGCGGCTTGTACACTGCACCGTCGAGCATCGCAACACAACAGAACGTAAGCATCACAGCGACGAGTCAGACAGATGGATCCACAATCGGTACGTCGCTGGTCACGCTGTTGCCCCCAGTGTCGGTAAGCGTGAGCCCCACTGCGCCAACACTCTACGTTGCCGGTGAAACGCTGCAATTCACGGCCACTGTCAGCAACGCCATTCTCAGCGGAGTGAACTGGACCGTCAGCACGAACTCGTGCTGCCTTGCCGGTACAATTACGGCCTCCGGACTCTATACCGTGCCCTACTTCGACGAGCCGCAAACTGTGACCGTCACGGCGACCAGCGTGCAGTATCCAACGCAGTCCGCTTCTTCAACTCTAACCCTGATACCGGTTGTCGTGAGCCCATCTGGCGGCACTTTATTCGGTGGATTCCAGGTGCAATTCACCGCCAGTGTTCCAGTCTTTTGGTCGATTGGCCCGGGCGGAATTGGAACCATTGACCAGACGGGGCTCTACACTGCACCGGTCAACGGCAATACGCAGGGTCAGTACTTCCCGATCGTGGCAACGGTCCAGGCCGACCCGAATGCCACTGTAACAGCCTTGTTCCAGGTACAGTCGCCGATCGTCCAACCTGTTGCTCCCTCGCCGGTTTCACTCTACAGCGGCCAATCGGAAAACTTCAGTGTTTGCCTCGCTACGGGCCCCAATGCCGTGAGTTGCGGGGGATCGATTGCGACCTGGTCCATCAGCCCCGCCGGCGCCGGCTTCATTACTTCTTCAGGCGTGTACGTCGCGCCAACATCGATTCCGGCCTCACAGATCGTCACCGTGACGGCCACTGGTATCTCGAATCCGTCCTTAGTTTCCACGGGGACCATAACGCTCATTCCGCCTTCGATTAACTTAATACCGCAATTGGTAACGCTGTATCCGGAACAAAAACAGCAGTTCTCCGCGGTTGTGCAGAACAGCAGCAATACCGCGGTCAATTGGTCGATCAGCCCGGCAGGAGCAGGATCCATCGATTCGTCCGGTGTTTATACAGCGCCGCCCTACATTGCATCGCAGCAAACTGTAACGGTCACGGCCAGTAGTCAGTCCACCCCGTCTGTCACCGCCTCAGCAGTCATTACGCTTTTGACTGCGCAGTGCCCTTCCAAGGCATATAGTTACGTGCGCCCAATTGTGATTGACCACACCAAAGTGACAAGCTCCGACCAGCGCAATTTCCCGTTCTATTTCGCAGTGACCGATCCGTCGCTGGCTTCCACGGGCAATGGCGGGCATGTGGCCAGCCCAACCGGAAACGATATTGTCTTCAGCAGCGATCCGGCCGGATTACAGCCGCTCTCCTTCGATCTCGAACAATACAATTCCGTCACCGGCCAGATTGTGGCCTGGGTGCAGGTACCTGTCCTGTCCCATTCGCAGGACACGGTCATCTACATGTTCTATGGCGACTCCTCCATCACCCTGCCGCAACAGAATTCAGCCGGAGTTTGGGACGCGAACTACACGGCCATCTATCAGTTTGAAGACCTCCAGAACGGAACCTTGCTCGACTCCACCATCAACGGCAACAATGCATCCTCGAACAATGTGCAGGAAATTCCAGGCCAGCCGGGCGCTGCCGGTGGATTCGATGGAGCAACCAGCTACATCAATCTGCCCGCCAACGACTTTGCTTCCTTCCCCAACCTTCCGTACTGGGAAAGCAACGGGGCTATTTTCGATTCGAGCTTCGCGGTGTGGTTCAATACTACGTCGTCCGGTGTGATCCTGGGTCAAACAGATGGAACGGCTCCAAACGCATATCCCAACAGCGGCTACACCCCTGCGGTTTACATCGATACGAACGGCTACCTGAGAGCGAATTTCTTCGATCTCGTAAATGCCAAGCAGATTGTCTCGCCCACTGTTTTGAATGACAATAACTGGCACTACGCGGTTCTCACCTTCGATACAAATGCCACTCAGAACTCGCTCGAAGAATATGGCCCGGTAAGCTCGACCACCAGCGGCATTGAAACCGTGTACGTCGATGGGCAGGTGATTGGCTCCCAGAGCGGAGTCATTCCCAGCGGATTCAGCTCTACATATTCCTATTTCCTTGGAACCGGCTACGCCGGATACGGGGATGGGCTAGCCTCTAACGGCAACAACAACGGCTGGTTCTACTTCAACGGATCGCTGAACCAGGTTGAGGTTTCATCGATCGCGCGCTCCAGCGGCTGGGTGCTGGCCGAGTACAACAACCAGAGCTCGCTGTCGACGTTTTTTGCGCTGGGGGCAGAAGGCGGCGCAACGCCAAGCCTCAATCCGCTCGCCATCACGCTCTACGAAGGGCAAACCCAGCAGTTCACCGTGCTCCAGACTGGCTTGTGCAACGCCGGCGGTGCCGTGTGGTCCATGCCATCCGGCAGCCCAGGTACTCTCAGCCCAACGGGCTTCTACAGCGCGCCGGCAACTGTCGAATCGCAACAGACAGTAACCGTCACTGCTACCACGCTTGGCGCCAATTCCACGCCGCTTAACGCCACTATCACACTGATGCCTCCTGTTTCAGTTACAGTTTCGCCAGGCGTGGCCTCTTTGCCTTCAGGTGGAACTCAACAATTCGCGGCCACGGTCAATAACACAACCAATACGGGCGTCACGTGGTCGCTCAACCCTGTCGGCACAGGTTCGATTAGTCCAACCGGACTCTACACCGGGCCTTCTACGCTCAACGGACAGCAGACGGTCAGCGTGATTGCCACGAGCCAAGCCGATCCCTCGCAATCGGCCTCGGCCACAGTTATCCTCGGTGTTGCCGCTGCGCCCGCATCCACCATCGGTATCAATCCGCCGACGGCAATGCTCTACGCCGGGCAGACGCAGCAGTTCACGGCTACAGTTACCAACACAACGAATACTGCCATCACATGGTCCGTAAATCCGGCAGGCTCGGGAAGCATCGATGCCAATGGTCTCTACACGGCGCCAGCGACCATCTCCACCCAGCAAACGGTCTTCGTCACAGCCACCAGCCAGGCGAATTCAGCCGTGACAGCGACTTCCACGATTGACCTCACACCGATGCAGTGCATCTCGAGCGGATATGGCTATGTACGGGCGATCGTGATCGACCATACCAAGATCCCGAACACCGACCAGGCGAACTTCCCATTCCTCTTCAGCGTTACTGATCCACTTTTGGCCACGACTGCCAATGGCGGCCATGTCACCAATCCCAACGGTTACGACATGATTTTCACTTCGGACCCGGCCGGCCAGTCTCCGCTGAATTATGAGATGGAGCAATATAACCCCGCCACAGGCCAGGTGGTTGCCTGGGTGCAGATTCCAACGCTTTCGCACAGCGGCGACACAATTATCTATTTGTTTTACGGAAACTCCAACATCGCGACTTCGCAGCAGAACGCGACCGGCACCTGGGACAGCAATTATGGCGCGGTTTGGCATTTGAGCGGAACCGGAAATACGGTATCGACGGCCGATTCCACCGCCAATGCAAATAACGTAACCCTTGTAGGCCCTCCTGCCTCAGTCGCTCCGGGCTTGATCGGCAACGGCGCTTTGCTCAACGGCAGCAACTATTTCGACGCCGGGAGCCAGCCTACTGTTCAGCCAACTCACACCGGCACGATGAGCGTTTGGGTCAATTCCAATGAGTTCACGGCCGCTGCCACAGTCAATTGCAGCAGGTTAGGAGACTCATCCGTTCCAATAGGAAACGGACTCTTGCAAGGCTCGACGCTCGAGATATTCTCGAACGGAGAAATATCGATCGGACAACCCGCATTCGTAATCGACAATGGCGATTACTCTTTCAACGATGTTGGCGCCGGCAACCTGGCCATGAACCAGTGGTATTACCTGATAGGAAGCTGGGACGGTTCTTCCGTCAACCTGTATATCAACGGAGCATTGGCTGCAAGGACGGCTCAAACTATCGATTCACATCCCTCAGCAGACACGTACTTGGGTTGCTCAGTGATCGGGAATATTCAAGAAGGCAGGGTTTCCGGCATTGCCCGCTCCGCCGATTGGATTGCCGCGGAGTACGCGAACCAGAGTTCGCCATCAACATTCTTCGCGCTCTCCCCCGAAGGCGGGACCGCCATCACACCCGTTGCAGCCGTCTTGTACGCCAATCAGAGCCAGCAATTCGCATCCCCGTCTCTTTGCAGCGCCGGCGTCTCCTGGTCGCTTGCAAGCGGCGCTCTCGGGTCCCTCACATCGAGCGGGTTGTATACCGCGCCCAGCGCCATCACTGAGCAGCAGACTCTCACGGTAACGGCAACCAGCCAGGTCAACTCCGGCCAGTCCGCGTCGGCCACCGTCACGCTCATGCCTGCCGTCTCGGTCACGGTGTCGCCGGCCAGCATCACACTCAACCAGGATCAAACTCAGCAGTTCACTGCGACCGTGAACAACAGCACCAGCCAGGCGGTTACTTGGACGATGAGCCCAGCGGGCGTTGGATCGCTCGACCAGAATGGCGGATACATTGCGCCGTCGTCGATCGCCACGCAAGAGACCGTGACCATCACGGCTACCAGTGTGACCGATCCGACCAAGTCGGCGTCGGCGATGGTTACGCTTTCGCCCTCCATCTGCGCCTCCACAGGGTACGGTTATCAGCGCGTTATCGTCATAGATCACACCAAGGTGGCCAATACCGACCAGATAAATTACCCATTCCTCTTTAACTCGAACGATCCCGATCTAGCGACGGTTGACAATGGCGGGCACGTTGCCAACCCCAACGGCTACGACATCCTCTTCAGCACCGATCCCAACGGGCAAACCAAGCTTGACTTCGAAGTCGAGCAGTACAATCCCGCAACCGGCCAACTGGTCGCGTGGATGCGGATCCCGACGCTCTCTCACTCGTCTGACACAGTTGTCTACGTCTTCTACGGCAACCCTGCGATTACAATTTCCCAGGCCAATCCGGCCGGCGTGTGGGACAGCAATTACCAGGCGGTCTACCACCTTGGCAACCTACCCGCAACCTTGATCGCCCCCGACTCCACAAGCTACGGGAACAGTGCGTCGTTCTTCAACTTCACCGCCGCGCCCGGGCAGATCGATGGCGCTGCCAGCCTTGACGGCGCGACGAGTTATCTTGAGATTCCTTCGACGGCATTCCCGAGCTACCCAACCGGCGTTTATAGCAACATCGGTGTGGACACCGCATGGCAAAATACGAGCTTCGATGTCACCTATAGCATCTGGTTCAAGACGTCCTCGTGGGGCGGATTGCTGGATCAAACGGCCGGCCAAACCTGCCTGGCAGCCTTCTTTGGATGCGAGGACTACGGGCCTGAGCAGCCCGGAGAAAACCCATCCGGAAGCTGGGGCAGTTTACTCGATATCAGCTTCGATGGCTATCTCGAAGGCAGAGGCGTAGGAGCATCCACGCAGACTTACAACGACAACAACTGGCACTACGCCGCCATCACGTTTGAAAACGGCGTCGACAACCTCTATGCCGATGGCCAGTTAGTTGCGAGTGGCGCAGGAGGCACCTTCGGTTTCAGTCCGAATTACGCCTACTTTGTGGGCACAGAAGATGCTCAATCCGACACCTCCTCGCTCGACTTCCAGCCCTGGAAGTATCTGCCTGGGCCAATCGACGAGATCAATGTGTCGGGCATTGCGCGCACCGGCGACTGGATCCAGACCCAGTTCAACAACCAGAGTTCGCCATCCACCTTCTACAAGTTCTACTCGCCGAGCGCCGTCCAGGTTGCGCCGTCTTCCATCAGCCTTTACGCGTTACAGAACGAGTTATTCACGGTGCCCGGCACTTGCGACGCCACAATCGCGTGGTCTATCCCGTCCGGTTCTCCCGGTACGCTTACCTCAGCAGGACTCTACACGGCTCCGCCTGTCGTCTCGAGCCAGCAGACAGTTACCGTTAGCGCAATGAGTCAGTCCAACGGCGCCAGCCTCGGATCGGCCCAGGTTACGCTACTGCCAGCGCCGCAACCGCTGACCCTTGTCGCTTCGAATCCCTCTCCCTATCAGGTGGGCGCCGCACAATCCTTTACTGCCACGCTGCTCGATCCGCAGGGCAACCCGCGTATCGGCATCACCGTCAACTTCACGGTTTCCGGGCCGAACGAAACCGTGGGCGCCGCCACCACTAGTGCTTCAGGAACAGCCTCGTTCTCCTATACCGGTTCGAAGAGCGGAACCGACACCGTCCAGGCCACCGCGAGCGTGGACGGCTCACTGCTCACGTCCAACTCCCTAAGCGCGACATGGCTCACTCCGCCGCCGACACAGGCGCCAACTATTTCACTGCTGCCGCAGCCTTCGCCCGGACGCGGCGCGCTCATGGGCGCATTCACCGACAACAACGGCGACCTGATCGAACCCATCGCGTTGGGCATTGCAGCCAGGACGTTCATCACGCCGGCCGGCGCTACCAGCTTGCAACTCGGCATCAACGACGACTACTTCGAAGACAACGGCGGCACGGGCTTTGTGGTTGCCGTCAACGGCGTTAACGTAACCGTGCCGCCCACGGCCATGCCGTGGAACTGGCAGACCGGCGGCCTCAACAATAACTATCAATACGGAATCAATGACGGCACCAGCCCGGTTATCGCCGCTGCCAGCCTGACTGCCGGTCAGCCGGTCACCATCGCGTACCAGAGCGGCACCGTCTCAACCAATTACCCCCTCAGCCCGCTCGACAAGGCAAGCGGCGATTCGAACTTCATCACAGGCACGCAGATTTACCAGGGCGCCTATTTCCCAACCCTCTACACAACAGGAACCGCCTATCCGCAGGACCAGCCCATCAACGTATTTGCGGCGGTGGTTGATGCTTCCGGCGCACCAATTCCGAACACGCCGGTTACGCTCACCATCTCCGGAGCCAACCCCGGCCAGTTCCAGGCCACCACCGACGCAACCGGCACCGCATCGATTCTCTATACCGGTCGGTACGAAGGCAACGACAGTTTGCAAGCGCAGGCCGCGCTCAGTGGCTCGGGAACCCTGACATCGAACCTGACAACTATTTCCTGGACAAACTACCTGACACCGCCTCCGGTGGGCTCGCTCTCGCTTACTTACATCCTGAGCGTCGTCAACTCTCAGAACTTCTCTTCCTTCGTGAGAGATGCCTCCGGCAATGCGCTGCCAAATGTAAACGTGGGCTTCTATGTCACCGGTATCGATAACTTCCAGAGCTCATCGAACACGAACAACATCGGCCAAGCCGGCTTCGGTTATTACCACACCCAGTCCGGCAACTACAGCATCATCGCCGTTGAATCGGTAGGCAGAAACGTCATCGTCACGCCGGCATATACCGGTACGTGGACGGTTCCAACAGGAACACCAACCTCCAACGGCCCTGACTTAACTGTCAACATCTCGGCCAACACCACCGTCACCACGCCGAATGCCCTCCAACTCAACGGGTCGGTGACCGATAATTCCGGAGAAACTCCTACCATTATCTGGAGCCAGGTGAGCGGCCCCGGAACCGTCACTTTCGCCAATCCGAACCAGCCGGTTACCACCGCAACCTTTAGCCAGGTCGGCGCCTACATTCTCCAGCTCTCTGCCAGCGATACCTTCAATTCGGGCTCGGTGCAGTTAACCGTCGACGTTGTTGCGCCTTCCGTTGCCTCACAAACGCAAGGCTGGATCGGCTCGCCGGTCAACGGTTCCGCCGTTTCCGGCATCGTGCCCATCACACTTGCTCCGGGCGTTACGCTCGCCAGCGGAACCCTGAGCTACTACCCGACGAGCGACCCCAATGCCGCAACGGTGCTGAACGCGAACGTGTCGGGGTCCGGTCAGATCGGCGTGCTCGATACGACAACGCTTGCCAACGGCTCCTACTGGATCCAGATGCAGGCCACCGACATCAACGGCAGCTCCGAATACAGCCTTGTGCTCGTTACCGTCACGGGCAACTACAAGCCGGGCCGCGTTACGGCAACTGTGACCGATCTGGTGGTGCCTGCCAACGGTTTGCCGATCAACATTCAGCGCAACTACGACACTCTAAACGCAAACGCCAGCAGCGACTTCGGCTATGGCTGGTCGCTTGGTATCAATGTGGATCTCACCGTAGATCCATCTGGGAACGTCACGTTCACGCTGGGCGGATTTCGCCGAACGTTTTACCTGACGCCGCAAGAGCTTTGCGCCGGTGGTTTCTGTTTACCACTGTGGAATCCGGTCTTCACACCAGAGCCGGGTCTGAACGGAACGCTTTCGGATGACGGATCCAACTGCAGTATCTCGTTCCTGATACCTGATGGCTCCCTCTGGTATTGTGGCGCCGGTTCCACCGACGGTTCCAGCCAATACACGCCGGTTGGATATGTTTACACCGACCCAAACGGAACTGCATACACCATCAGCGCGGGCGGCAATTTACAATCCATCCAGGACCGCAGCGGCAACGGACTGACCATCACTGCCAACGGCATCACCAGTACCACCGGCCTTAACGTGCCCTTCGTGCGTGACTCGCAGAATCGCATTACGCAGATCACCGATCCGCAAGGCAACATCTATCAATACGGTTACGATGCCGTCGGCAACCTCGCCACCGTCACCTATCCCCCCACTCCGCAGGCAGTCACGTGCTCCGGAGCGCCGGCTTCGAACACCACCCAATACACCTACTACGAGCAAGAGCCGTACCCGTATAACCACTTCTATGAAGGCGGCACGGATGCTCGCTGCAACCCGCTCCCGATCGACGCTTACTACGACAGCACCACCGACGGCGGCAACTCTACCCTCGACGGCCGCCTGATGTCCATGACCGACGCATTCAACAACACCACGAGTTATGCGTATAACTTGCAGGCCAACACCACCACTCTCACCTATCCCGATAACGGCAACGCTACCATGGTCTACGACGCGTACGGCATGTTGCTTAGCTCCACCAATCCGTTCGGCAACGTCACCACCAATATCTACGACGCCAACCATAAACAGATCTCGACCACCGACCCGCTGGGCCACACGACGACATCCACCTACGATTCGAACGGGAACAAGACCTCCTCAACTTACCCGGCGACCCCAACCAGCAAGAACACCACCAGCACGATGTTCTTCAACCAATACGGCGAGCCCACCTCCAAGACCGACGAGCTGGGCAATGTGCGCCTCTACAACTACGACGCCAACTACAACCCGCTGAGCGTCACTGACAGCGCAGGCACTCTGAGCAGCTTCACCGTCAACCCCAACCAGTCCCTCGCGGCCGGCGCTATCGGCTTCGACATCACGGCAAACCCGGCCCTGGCGAGCCAGTTCACCTACGACTCCAACGGCAATTTGGCCAGCCGCACCGACGCTCTCGGCCGCACCACCTCATACACCTATAACGCGCTGGGCCAGAAGCTTTCAATGACCACGCCTTCGCCTACTTCGCCTGCCGGAGGCCAGTCTTCCACAACCAACTATCAGTACGATGCTGTGGGCAAACTTATTCAGACCGTCGCGCCGCTCGGCCGCACCACCAGTTCCACTTACGACGCAAACGAGAACAAAGTCTCCGATACCGACGCCCGCGGAGACGTCACTACCTACGTCTACGACGCCCTCAACCGGCTCATCGAAACTGACTATCCAGCGAATTCAGGGGCTCCAGCGACCAAATCCACCAAGACCTACGATTTCCGCAACAACGTCGTCACTGCGACCGATCAGGCCGGCAACGTCACGCTCAACGCCTACGATCTGGCCGGCCGCCTGACCTCCGTCATCCGCGGCTACGGCACTGCGAACGCCTCGAAGACCAGCTACGCTTACGACGCGGCCGGGCGCAAAACCAGCCAGACTGACGCCCTGGGCCATACCACCACCTACACCTACGACGCCGACAGCCGCCTCATCGCCGTCTCCGGCGTCAAGGGCAACTTCACCTACGTCTACGACGACGACGGCAACACGATTTCAAGCGCTGACGGCAACGGCCACACTACTCAATTCCAGTACGACGTGCGCTATCGCCTGACCAAGACAATCTATCCGGATTCGACTACGGTCGTTAACACCTACGACGGCCCCGGCAATCTGGCCAGCGTCACCGATCAGGCCGGCAACCAAGTCCAGTACACCTACGACGCCGCCAACGAGTTGAAGACCGTCGTCCAGGTCAACCACCCCAACCCGTCCAACAACACCAACTACTACGGCTACGACCCCCTCGGCAATCTGACCGGTCTTACGGATGAGAACCTGCACACGACCGTGAACTTCTTCGACGTGCTCAACGAGCCTGTCCAGAAGGTTCTCCCCGACCAGACGCTCACCGAGTCGCGCCAGTACGACCCGGCGGGCAATCTCATCTCGCTCACCCACTTCAACGGCATAACAACCTCGTACACATACGACACGCTCAACCGTCTCCTGACCCGCACCACGCCCGGTGAAGCGCCGGTGAGCTTTACCTACACGGCCACCGGCAAGTACTTGACCTCGACGGCCGGCGACGGCACGGTGAACTACGGCTACGATAGTTTGGACCGGCTCACCACCAAGGCGACGCCGGAAGGAACCTTGAGCTATACCTATTATCCGAACGGCCAGGTGAAAACCATCACCTCCTCCAATGCGAACGGCACATCCGTCGCCTACACCTACGACGATCTCAACCGGCTCTCGACGGTCGTGGATAACAATCTGCCCGGCCAGAACACCACAACCTACAGCTACGACAACGCCAGCAACGTGGCCACCGTCGCCTATCCCAACGGATTGCAGTCGAGCTTCACCTACGACATGCTGAACCGGCTGACGGGCATGACTACGCCGGTCTCCAGTTACAACTACCAGTTGGGGCCGACGGGCAATCGAACCAGCGATACCGAAGGTACGGGCCGCACCCTTAACTGGAGCTACGACGGTATCTACCGGCTGACCAACGAGACGATCGCCAACGACCCAAGCCAGAACAACGGCAGCGTCAGTTATGGACTCGATCCGGTGGGTAACAGGCTTTCCGAGAGTTCTTCGCTTCCGGGCATCAATTCCGGCTCTTTCACGTACAACGCCGACGACGAGGTCTCCAGCGAGACCTACGACCTGAACGGCAACACCACCCGAGATGCCAATGGAAACACCTTCACCTACGACGCGGAAAATCACCTGATCTCGATGACTGCTCCCGGCACGACGGTCACCATCGTCTACGACGCCTTCGGCAATCGCGTTGCGAAGACGGTGAACGGCGTCAATACCCAGTATCTCGTCGAGGACGACGTCAACCCCACCCGCTATCCGCAGGTGATCGAGGAGTTGACCGGCCCTATCGGCGGGGGTGTGGTCACGCGCACTTACACCTACGGCCTGAAGCGCATCAGCGAGAATCAAGTCGTCAACCGAGCGTGGATCCCGAGCTTCTATGGCTACGACGGCGCGGGCACCGTTCGCCAGCTAACTAACTCGGCAGGTATCCTGACCGACGAGTACGAATACGATGCCTACGGAAACTCGTTCACCAAGGTGGGCACAACGCCCAACAACTACCTCTATCGCGGCGAACAATACGACTCCGACCTCGGCCTCTACTACCTCCGCGCCAGATACTACAATCCGCAAACCGGAAGATTCCTCTCCCGCGATCCAGAGAACGGCAAACCTACCGATCCGAAGACGCTGCATAAGTACCTGTATGCAAGTGGAAATCCGGTGAACAGAATCGATCCACGCGGCCGCGAGGACCTGGTTGAATATGCCGAAACAGTGGTCGAGGCGATCCGCATAGATATCGCGATTGCATGTTATATGGTGGAATACATCAGTATCCTTGAAGACTTCGCCGATGGAAAGATTCCACTTCTCAACCTCGGACCGGGCACAGTGACATGGACAGAGGGTGGAGGGTGGGGAGGGTTTGAATGGGAACCACCTAAGAACCCGGCGGACTGGATCTGTTGGTTAAGCGATCCGATGCCGGGCATCCCTGGTATGCCGCCTGACCTCTGACCTGTTTCCATTCTCCGTCCGAATTGTATTTTAACTGGAACGAGGATCAGAGTAAGCATCCAAAGGTTTCATCAATACTTCGTGACGGCGAGTGTGGCAGACTTTTCCACGAGATCGGGATAGGGGGGGGAGTCGCCTCTCCTCCCCTCCCACGCCACCGCACGTGCGGGTCCGCATCCGGCGGTTCGGATGGATTGAGCTATTTCCCAACGAACAGCCTTGGAAGTCCAAGTGAGTCGAAGCAGTTGTTTGGAAACGCATATTGCATTGCCGGACTGTGGGCCAGACGCCATTGGCCGTGATCGCTCCCAGCCGTTTGTGGGGCCAGGTTCTGACTCACTCCCCGTGCGCATAGCCTTCGGAACCGCAACCTGCCGCGTTTCCATTGCTTCCAGATGATGGATCGCAGTCTGTGCCGTATCCATTGATCCAGCCGCTCCCGCACCGAGGGCGTCTCGCAGAAGCCGAAGTAGCCCTTCCAGCCACGCAAATAGCTGGCAAGTTCCTTCGTCCCCCGCTCGATACTGATACCCCGCGTCCGTCCCGTAAGTGCCCGTCCCTTCTGCTTGAAGCGCACCAGAGTCTTGGCAGTATACGCCGCTTCAGTTCTCGCGCACCGGTAAAGCTGAAGCCCAGGAACTTGCGTTCTACAGGTCTTGCCACGGCACTCTTTGCTTTATTGACCTTGAGCGTGAGCCTTCGCATAATGAAGCCGGTGATACTCAGCTTCACTCGCTCCCCTGCCCGTCGGCTGCGCACGTAGATGTTGCAATCGTCCGCATACCGCACGATGCAGTGCCTGCGCTGCTCCGGTTCCCGATCAAGTTCGTCGAGTACCAGGTTCGACAGCAGTGGCGATAACACTCCCCTTACACAAAAGGTAATGTTGGCCGCCAGTCCGGCTTGGCGGTAGATTGCCGCCTTGCGGAGAGCCTTGTTGCGGGAGTGAAATGGTATGGCGAATCGTGATGGTGTCGTCTCCT
>Ga0302200_10001679_pt1 | contig 20297 bp, 18 predicted proteins | sample II_Bog_N3_1_FD_194585 | JGI IMG/M metagenome (GOLD analysis project Ga0302200, IMG submission 194585) | Peat permafrost microbial communities from Stordalen Mire near Abisko, Sweden - II_Bog_N3_1 | ecosystem: Environmental > Terrestrial > Soil > Wetlands > Peat | place: Sweden: Abisko... | reverse complement strand
CAATTCCCCATCCACGATGTGTTCCGATGCCTTCAACTTTCACCATATTCCATTGGCTGCACGCCGGTCGAAGTCACACCAATTCCACTGAAGCGGCAAGTCATAGGCTATTCTGAAAGGACCCTCTGCCGATTGACCGGCTCTCGGGAAACTCTTATGGACCTCAGACTCTTCAGCTCGACGGGACCGGTACTGCCCCCGATAGAAACGCTTACCGAACTGGTCCGCGGCAAGGACCAGCTTCTGCTGGAGCACTACATGCCGCTGGTGCGCAAAACTTCCATCTCACTCGACTTCATCTCCATCCGCCGCGTCGATGCGGCCGGAGTCTCCGCACTGCTTGCCCTGTACACCGTGGCGCACAAGGCGGGTCATCAGTTCGCAATCGTGAACGCATCCACGCACGTCGCTCAGACCCTGGCCCTGCTCGGCCTCGACCGCTTGCTGCTGGCTCGCGTGGAACCCACGGCCGCCCTACTCAACTGAGGCTTCCCCACTTCGCCTTGATCCCAATGAAACCAACAACATGGGACAACTTCCCAGCATTGGCGGAGTCATGCCCCCTGTTCGCCGGGGCGCGAAATGGAACTGACCTCGCCTCCAATTGCGTATCAGGGATTGACTGTCCACTTGCGGACGCCGGAATCAAAACCGAACACCCAGAGTCGCAGGAAGAAAGCTTGAAGCGGGAATAACCCTTGTGATTTCAGTCTTTTCGTTTGATTTCGCTTTGGTCGCAAGAGTGCAACTGATAAGGCGTACGCAAATCACCAGGCGCAGCGTCCCAAGTTGGGAGCTGCATGATCCATAGGAGGTTTTATTATGACCAGCGCGATCTGCAACACAACGAAGACTATGGCCATTGATGCCGGCGATTCAACGGAATTGGTCCGGGGCCACGATCAATGGCTGCTGCAGCGCATCATGCCACTCGTTCACCACCAGAGCCTCGTCCTCGACCTCAGCCCCATCGAGCGTATCGACGCGGCCGGCATCGCAGCCCTGGTAACGGTTTACGCCACCGCCTGCCAGGAAGGGCACAATTTCACCGTCTGCAATCCCTCGCGCCAGGTAGCAAGAATCCTCGCCTTGGTGGGCCTGGACCGTATTCTCCTGTCCCAGAATGCGGTTCGCACTTCACAATCCGGACCCAGCTTCCGGCGTTCCGCGGCCTGATTCCGTCCGGGTCGCCACAAAAATTCATCCAGGCGACCCGCTGAGTCTCAAATTGCGAAAATTCCCACCTACAAATAGTACGGGACAATATTTGCAAGCGGATCGTCTGTGACCGGGAACACAGGCAGCCCTTAGGGCGCGGAGCTATTCATAAGAGCGACTTATGAATGCCGCGAGGCGTAGTCGGCTGTCTGGATGACTCGCACGCGCTCAGCCCCTTGAGCAAGACTCTCCGTTCAAGCCACTGAGCCACCGTTCCGCCACCCTCTCAAATGAACCGCCCCGTGGAATCTTAATACGGAGGCATCATCCCATGACGCAGGGCGCTGTGGAACAACAGCTTGCCGCGCAGGCCAGCTCAACCTCAACTCCAACAACCTATGTTTACTTCTTCGGCGGTGGCGCAGCAGATGGCAATGGCCGCATGAAGGATGTGCTGGGCGGCAAGGGCGCCGGTCTAGCGGAAATGACCAACGCCGGCTTGCCTGTCCCTCCGGGATTCACCATTCAGACCGAAGCCTGTCGCGAATTCATGCGCGGAGCTCTCAGTCCCCAAATTGACATCGAAATGCACGAAGCGCTCGACCGCCTCGAGCGGCTGCAAGGGCAGAAGCTTGGAGCAGGCGAGAATCCCCTGCTCGTCTCTGTTCGTTCCGGCGCAAAGTTCTCCATGCCCGGCATGATGGACACCATTCTCAACCTGGGCTTGAATGATCACGCAGTCGAAGCGCTTGCCAAGCGCAGCAACAATCCCCGCTTTGCCTATGACTCCTATCGCCGTCTCATCCAGATGTTTGGCGACGTGGTGCTCGACATCCACAAGCACAAGTTCGAAGTAATCTTCGACAGCATCAAGGAGCGCGAAGGCGTCAAGTTCGATTATGAACTCACCCCCGAGGCCCTCAAGGATGTCATCGGCGAATACAAAAAGCTTGTTAAGAAAGAAACCCACAAAGAATTCCCGCAGAATCCCCTCGACCAGCTCGTCCAGGCCCGCAACGCCGTCTTCAGGAGCTGGCAGAATGATCGCGCCAAGACCTACCGCCGCATCAACCACATCGATGACTGGCTGGGCACAGCGGTTAACGTGCAGGCAATGGTCTTCGGCAACCTTGGCGAAACCTCCGGTACCGGCGTCGGCTTTACCCGCAATCCCGCCAACGGAGAGCGCGTTTTCTTCGGCGAGTACCTGATGAACGCCCAGGGCGAGGACGTCGTCTCCGGTGTCCGCACCCCGCAGCCCATCAGCGAGCTTGAGCGCACCATGCCCAAGGTCTATGACCACCTGCGCGCCATCACCTGGAAGATGGAAAAGCACTATCGCGACATGCAGGACTTCGAGTTCACCATCCAGGATGGCAAGCTCTACATGTTGCAGACCCGCAATGGCAAGCGCACCGGTATGGCCGCGGTCCGCGTGGCTATCGACATGGTTCGCGAAGGCCTCATTACGCAGGAAGAAGCCATCTTCCGCGTCGAGCCTAACCAGTTGTATGACTTCCTGGTGCCCCGTCTCGATGAAAAGGGCTCCGAGGTCGTCGTTCTGGCCACTGGTCTTCCCGCCTCACCGGGCGCTGCTGTCGGCCAAATAGTCTTCACCGCCGAAGACGCAGTCAAGTTTCACGACAGCGGGCAATATCCAGTTATCATCCTCGTCCGTGGCGAAACCACACCGGAAGATATCGCCGGCATGGAAGTCGCGGCTGGCATTCTCACCTCCCGCGGTGGCATGACCTCTCACGCCGCCGTCGTCACTCGCGGCATGGGCAAATGCTGCGTGGCCGGCGCAGGCGACATCCAGGTCGATGAGAAAGCTAAGGAACTCCGCGTCAAGGGCAAGGTCTTCCGCCAGGGCGATTGGATTTCCCTCGACGGAACCACTGGCCGCGTCATTGAAGGCAAGCTCAAGACCCTCCCCGCTCAGCCCGACGATCCGGATCTGGTCAAGTTCATGAGCTGGGTCGATCCGGTTCGCCGGCTCAAAATCCATGCCAACGCTGACATCCCCCGCGACGCAAAGCAGGCACGCCTGTTCGGCGCCGAGGGCATCGGCCTCTGCCGCACGGAGCACATGTTCTTTGCTGAAGACCGCATCGATTTCATGCGCGCAATGATCCTGGCCGACAACGAAAAGGACCGTCGCGATGCCCTCAAGAAGCTCCTGCCCATGCAGCGCGCCGACTTTGTTGGCCTGCTGGAAACAATGAACGGCCTCCCGGTCACCATCCGCCTTCTCGATCCGCCTCTGCACGAGTTCCTTCCCCAGCGGGAAGACCTGCTCGTCCAGATTCAGCATCTGGAAGACACCAAGCCCCGCTCGCCCAAGCTCAAGGAGCTTCGTACCCTGCTGGCCCGCGTCCAGGACCTGCACGAGATGAACCCCATGCTCGGCCTGCGCGGCTGCCGCCTTGGCATCGCCTATCCTGAGATCACAGAGATGCAGTCCCGCGCCATCTTTGAGGCCGCGGTCTACATCAAGACCCACGGTGGCGATCCGCGCCTAGAAATCATGGTTCCGCTCATCACTTCCATCGAAGAGATGCGCAACCAGACCGCCATCATCCGCTCGGTTGCCGAACAGGTTTTCAAGGAGAAAGGCGCTACTGTCAACTACATCGTGGGCACTATGATCGAGCTACCACGCGCCTGCCTCACTGCCGACCAGATCGCCGAGGAAGCCGAGTTCTTCAGCTTCGGCACCAACGATCTCACGCAGACCACTTTCGGCATCTCGCGTGACGACATCAACCAGTTCCTCCCGGCCTACATGAAACACGGCATCTTCAAGCAGGACCCCTTCGCCACCCTCGACCAGGCTGGCGTCGGCGTTCTCGTCAAGATGGCTACGGCTAAAGGACGCAACACCCGGCCCAACCTGAAGGTCGGCATCTGCGGCGAGCATGGCGGCGATCCTGAAACCGTCAAGTTCTGCCACAAAATCGGCCTCAACTACGTCTCCTGCTCGCCCTTCCGTCTGCTCACCGCAAGGTTGGCAGCCGCGCAGGCAGCACTTCAGGAGATTCAGTCGCCTGACATCCACAGCGGCACCTGCTAATTCATCAGTTCGCGTGTTGCAGCATGGGCGCGGCCATCGGCCGCGCCCATGCTGTTTGCACACCAGTTTTCGATCCTCCGCATCGCCCTCTTGAGTCTCCCGCGACCTGCGGGCAACAGCCCACACACCATTCTCATCCCACATAAAAGCGCCCCGCCGCCACGGTGGGAACGGCGTGAGCAAGCTTGCAGTCGGTAGTCCGGCAATCCGCTGATCCGCCTCCTCGTGACCTTGCACACGCACCCCAGGAGATCTTCATGAACTTGAACAACCTGAACATCGATTACCAAAACCCGGCATTCATCATTGGCGCGGCCGTTGTCCTTCTCGCTATCGCCGTCATCATCGCTTTGATTGTGGACCGCCGCAGGAAAGCCACGCTGGGGCTCCGCAACCGCTTCGGATCCGAGTACGATTACTGTCTCCGGGAACTCAAGGCGCGAGACAAGGCCGAAGCCGAACTGCAGTCAAGGATCCAGCGTGTCGACCGGCTCAAGGTCCGGGAATTGACCAGCTCGGAACGCGCCCGCTTCGTAGCCGATTGGGGTGCCGTACAATCGCGCTTCATCGATCATCCTCGGGACGCAGTCACTGAAGCCGACGAACTCGTGAATGCGGTCATGCAGGCACGCGGATTTCCCGCCATCGGCTTTGCACAGCGCGCCGCGGACATTTCCGTGCACCATGCCTACTTGGTCGATTCCTACCGCAGTGCGCACGGCATCACGGTGAGCGCCGCCAAAAACGAGGCCACCACGGAAGAACTGCGCACGGCGATGATCCACTACCGCACGCTCTTTGACGAGTTCCTTCAGGTCACGGCGCCTGTCGTTCACCGCCAGGTGGCGTAAGACAGCAACAATCCAGCGTGGGGCGGTCTCGGCGGCTCGGCCTCCCTGGATCGCCCAATATGTTCACTTTAATACGGTCTGCCGACCGAAAAACCCGTTATGCTCCACTGGAGAGGTTTCTGCCCGCATGCGCATCCGTTTGGCTTACGAACTTGAATTCTATGCACCCGCCGAAGTCGCCATGGTTGCGCTTCTGAATGTTCACCCGTCGCGTACCGCCGATTTGCTCGAGCCGGATGAACTGCAGACGGTTCCGATTCTGCCCATCACCAACTACATCGACAGCTTCGGCAACCGCTGCGCCCGCTTCGTTGCGCCTCCCGGCCCACTGCGACTCACCAATTCCACGCTCATTCAGGATTCCGGCGAGCCGGACATCGTGAACCTGGCCGCCCGTGAAGTCCCCGTCGGCGAACTCCCGAACGAAGTGCTTATGTACCTGCTCAACAGCCGCTACTGCGAGGTTGATCGCTTTGCCTCCATCGCCTTTGAGCTTTTTGGGCATTTAAACCCAGGCTGGAGCCGCGTACAGGCCATTTGCGACTGGGTCTGGCGCAAGGTTGAATTCAATTACCAGCATGCCCGGCCCACCAAGACCGCCCTCGACGTGTACACGGAACGGGTCGGCGTCTGCCGCGACTACCAGCATCTCGCCATTACCTTCTGCCGCGCGCTCAACATCCCCGCGCGCTACGCAACCGGCTACCTGGGAGATATCGGCGTCCCCGTCCGTATGCCAATGGACTTCAGCGCCTGGTTCGAGGTCTGGCTCGACGACCGCTGGTGGTCCTTCGATGCCCGCAACAACCAGCCGCGCATAGGCCGGATTCTCATGGCAACCGGTCGCGACGCCTCGGACGTCGCCATCACAACGTCATTCGGAACAGCCAGCCTTACCCGCTTCTTCGTCGTTACCGTGGAAGAATCGGAACTCGCCCGTTCAGCAGAAGACGCCGCCTGATCCAGGACTTCGCTTGCTGGCGTATTCCCAAAGGCAATCGCAGTTGATCCTGCATGACAAGCGAGCACGCCAAGGTTGCCGCAAGAATCCGCCAAATCAGCCCCTGTAACCGGCCATAACTTTCGTTACAGGGGCTGATTTGGCGCAAGAAACCGACGAAAAAGCCTCAATTTGATGCAAAAACCCCTTGTTTTTAAGTGTCTTTGTTTACCACATAGATAACATAGGCCCTCTTCCATCAGTGAAGATAACATCATGATTTAAAGGGTCTTATGCAAAGTACAAGGGCGAATGTATTGCGAAGAAAAACATGTGTTTCCGGGGGGGAGGGGTGGGGCATTTATGGGTACGGACCGGTCACATCCGACCTTTTGGACCGGGGAAACACCTGACTCAATGAAGTGCACATGGATTCTCCTGCGACCATCATGCGCCCTGGAGTGGGAATGATCTGCAAATGGCCGAGAAAGAAAAAGAACAGTCGCTTTGGCGAACTCCAGCAGGGGCTAAAGCCCTTTCTCTCAATCTAAATGGCTTACGGCACGAGTAAACTCGTGCCCAGATTACAAAGCCATCCAAAACTGAGTTTTTTGCTAGCTGTAGTGGCAGAGCCGAAACCCTGTGGTCGTGCCACAAAGCGCTCTTCGATGTAAGGTTCTTCGCTTGCCGGCGGGCGTTGCGCTATTTTGAATCCCCACCCGGAGCGTAATAGCCTTCCCTGGTAACTACGATCAGGTCGTCTTTGCCGGCCTTCAACGCCACCTTGTGGAAGCCGCCTTCGTTGTCCACCACGTCCGGTGTGTAAGTCATCAGGTACTGGCCCCGCAATTCTTCCGCGATCTGCCCGTAAATCTCGTCCAGGCTATCCTTTTTCTTGGCTTCGAAGTACCGGCCGCCAGTGCGCGTGGCGATCTTTTCCATAATCTTCTTCCCATCCACAGCCGGCTCACTGGAACCACCGCGCGGCCGTCCCCCGCCGCCGCCGGGATAACCACCTCCGCCACCGGGGTAACCGCCGCCACCCATACCCCCGTGCCGTCCGCCGCTGCCTGGGAAGCCGTTGCTCTGGCCGCCCTCCTGCTCGCCCTTGAAGTAAATGGTGTACACCACCACGTTCGCCCGGTCCGCCGCATCCACTGCGTCGTTCAGAGTCTCCTTGCTTCCCCGGTCCACGCCGTCTGAAAACACGATCAGCGCCTTGCGCCCGTCCTTGGGCTTCATCAGTTCATCGGCGGCCAGGTAGATCGCATCGTAGAGCTGAGTTCCGCCACCCCGGTGCGACGTCCCGCCCCCGCTCCTACCGCCCCCGCCGCTGTCGCTGTCGCTCGTCTCCGGACCATTTGAATTCTGTGCCGCACGCGTTGGACCCATGTCGTCCAACTCGTGGTGCAGCTTCTCGCGTGAGTTGGTAAAGTCCTCCAGCAGCTCAACCTCGTGGTCAAAGTGAATCAGGAATGCTTCATCCTTGACCGCCGGCGCAGCCTTTGGATCGGCCGGCAGCATCGAATCCACAAACTTCCCCGCCGCCTTGCGCTCGCTGTCCATCGCCCCTGAGACGCTGCGACTGGTATCCACCAGCAGCCCCAGCCGGAAGGGCAGATTCGATTCGCGCGTGAAGCTCTTGATGGTCTGCGCCCGCCCGTCCTCCGTCAGCGTAAAATCGCTGATTTTCAGGCTGGTCGCCAAAGCGCCTTTTTTGTCGCGAACCGTCACCGGCAGCACAACCTCCCGCGCCTGAATCTTCAAGGTCGCGGCTGGCTTGTCGCTGGCGGGCTGGGGTGCGCCAGCCTGTTGGCTGCTCTTGGTAGTCTGTTGGACTCCGCTGGCCACGGGAAGGCAAGAGAGCGCCAGCAGGCTCAAAGAAAGGCTGATAAAGAATCGATTTCGCATCATGGTGGGTTCGTTCACACTTTCAATCCGTTAGACGGCTCAAAACCCTGACCGTTGACCGATGAATTGAACCGTCCTCAGTCAGCATCAATTTGCCGAATCTCTCTTTGAAGCCTTCGACGGTGTCTTTCTTCCCGTTCCACCCTTACCGTCGCAGGACTTACCACCGCATAAAGCATCAGTGATCCCGCGCCCCTCGGTAACCGTATAAATCCGGTCTACAGCCGGCAGCTTCACTTTCTCCGTCGTTCCATCCGGCCAGTGAATCTCCGCCGTCCCACCATCTGTCGCATCGCCCAGCCCGAAGTGCGGCCGCCGGTCGTTCGCTGAAATATAGCTCCCGCTGGCCAGCACATCCTGCCGCATGCGCATCCCGTTCGCGTTCAGAAACACCGTGGCGCAGGTTGCATCGCGCGGGCTCTTGCCCGTCCCCACCAGCTTCATTTCCACCCAATGGTGCTTATCCGGGTTCACATTCCTCAGCAGCACCGGCGGCCCGTCCACGGGATTGATAATCACATCGATCTTCCCGTCGTTGAAAAGGTCTCCATACGCCATGCCGCGCCCCGGAATCACATCCGCAAGCCCTGTTCCCTTCACCGGTGGAATGTATTCGAACCGCCGTTCCTTCCCGTTTGCTTCCGGCACATTGCGGAACAGCAGCGGCCGCTCAGCAAATGTGGTCCCCCAGTCGTGCTGGTCCACCTCGGGATACACATGCCCGTTCACCATAAACAGGTCCAGCCAGCCGTCGTTGTCGTAATCCAGGAACCCGTCACCCCAGCCCACAAACGGAATCGTCGTCTGCGCCACGCCGGCTTTGTAACTCACATCGCTGAAGCTCGAGTCCCCGTCGTTGTGGTACAAAACCTTGTAGTCGTCGCCAAAGTCGGTGACAAAAAAATCCACCAGCCCGTTGTTTTCGTAATCGCCCGCGGCAATTCCCATCGACGCTATTTCCCGCCCGTCCTTGTTCAGCGCGAATCCCGACTCATAGCTCTGGTCGTCGAACGTCCCATCTCCCTTGTTGATGTAGAGAAAGTTCGGCTCGGAATCGTTGCCCACCACCAGGTCCGGTTTGCCATTTCCCTTCAGGCTCACAAAAATCGTCGAAAACCCGTAGTACTTTTCCTTGTCTTCAACACCGGCCTTCACCGTAACGTCTGTGAACGTTCCATTTCCGTTGTTATGGAAGAGGTGATCCGGCTCGCCAATCAGCCCTCTCGGCCCGCAATTTACGGATGCTCCGCGATACTGGCAGTTTGCGTAGCCCACCGCTTTGCTGCCGGCAATCGGCAGGTTGTCGCGGTCAAAGTGCACGTAGCCGGTTACGTACAGGTCCAGCAAGCCATCCCCGTCATAATCGCCCCAGGCGGAGCCGGGAGACCAGTTTCCCAGCGCCACGCCGGCTTTCTCCGCAACGTCGGTAAACGTCCCGTCATGGTTGTTGTGGTAAAGCCGGTTCTTGCCGTAGTTGCCAACATAGATATCGGGCCAGCCATCGTTGTCGAAGTCGGCAATGCTCACACCGTAGCCCCAGCGGTCGTTGGTCACGCCTGCCTTGGCCGCAACATCGGTGAACGTCCCGTCGTGGTTGTTGTGGAAGAGCGCCGCATGAGGCGGCGTCTCCTTGCCGTCCAACGCATCGAAGGTCGAGCCGTTCACCAGGTAAATATCCAGCCAGCCGTCGTTGTCGTAGTCAATCAAGCCCACGCCCGACCCGTTGGTTTCCACAATGAAATTCTTCTGGGGCACGCCCATCTTGTGAATCCAGCCAGATAGGCCTGCCTTTTCGGTAATATCTTCAAACACCACCGCGCCCGTGTCCACAAAACCGCCCGCTGTAATCGGCCTCTTCTGAGCGTCGTACACCGGCTTGGCGCCAAGCCCCCCGGCAATGCCTCCGCCCATGCCCGTTTGAGGCTTTGCCGGAGCCGGCTCCTGCCCATGTAAACGGCAGTCAATGGGAACAACCAGCACGGCGAGCAGTACGCCGCAAACGAACCCGCGCATATTCAGAAACCGACTTTCCACGCATTGAAGTGTATCGCAGCCGTCCCTCCACCTCGCGCCGGCCGCGCCGTTCACGACCCAATCAGCGCAGAACCTCAATGCATCCCCCAGAATTCGGCCCCCGCTGACGCCAACCCCCTGGAATCTGAGAGGATTAGGGAAGCCGGTTTACCTGTTGGCGCATCTTGTAAGAGGACGGCATGAACCCAATCGATCAGGCGCGGGAAACGAACTTCCAGGAGACGCTGCTCAGCGCCCGCAGGACCATGATGGTGAGCGAGATCCTCAAGCTCGCCATCGAAAGCTTCCAGAGCGCCAAAATGCGCTTCGCCCTCACTGCTCTCGGCATGGTCATCGGCACCGCTTCGGTCATCCTTGTCGTCACCATCGGCCTGACCGGCAAGCAATACATCCTCCAGGAACTGGAGAAGATCGAGACCAACTCGGTTGAGCTGGAATACGCAGGCGGCGGCTCAACCGCTGCCGAGCGCATCCTGTATAACGATCCCCTCACTGTCGATGACGAGAAGGCGGTAAAGGCGCAGGTACCAGGAGTTATGTACGCTTCCCCCATCCTCGAGATGCACGACCGCATCAACTTTGGCGGAGGCGTCGTCAAGGACACGCTGGTTCTGGGAGTGAGCCCCGAATACCAGCAAATCCGCAACCTGCTGGTCCCCGTGGGCCGGTTCCTTGACGACCAGGACGACACGGCCCACATTGAGTGCGCCGTCGTCACCGAACCCTTCGCCAGGGCCCGCTTTGGCAGCGCCGACGCAGCGGTCGGCCAGACTTTCGAGATCGACCGTATTCCTTTCACCATCATTGGCGTCTTCAAGGAGGCAGTCCCCGACTTCGGCAACTCCGAAATCGCAGACCAGACGATCCTGATTCCCTATTCCGTCGGCCGCCTCATTGCCGGCACCGAAACCGTGAAGCAGATTTACTTTTCCATGCGTTCCATGGAAGAGGTCCCCGACGCCGCCAAGGAGATCAAGCGCATTGTCCAGAGCCGCCACCGGACCGACTCCATCTACAACACCCAAACCATGACCGAATACCTTGAAGTCGCCACCAAGATTGTCGACGCTGTCAACTGGCTGTTGATTGCCGTGGCTTGCGTCACCCTGGCCGTCGGCGGCGTTGGCATCATGAATATCATGCTGGCCAACGTCCGCGCCCGCGTCCGCGAAATAGGCATCCGCAAGGCCCTCGGCGCAACCCGGCGCGAAATCAAGCTCCAGTTCCTTGCGGAGGCCGTCATTATCTCGCTCACCGGCGGCGTCGCGGGAATCGTCGTGGGCCTCGCCCCACCCCTCGCGGTCCGCCTTTTCACCGACTACGATTTCCCTATCTCGGCCTTGTCCATCTTCGTTGCCCTGCTCGCAGCCACGGCGGTCGGCGTCATCTTCGGCACGGTCCCCGCTACTCGAGCCGCGCAACTCGACCCCGTCGAGGCCCTCAAGTATGAGTGATCCCCTCCGCCCCGAATCCGAACCGGACCCCTCGCAGGACGTTCCAACATCCGGACCCAACCTGCCCCTCTTCTACAGCCTCATTGCCCTCGCCCTCGTCGCCGCCATCACAATCGCCCTCATGATCGTGATGCCCTTCCACCACCGGCATTAGATTGCCGCATCCGCCGTCAATTGAGCCCCATGAATTACGCAATCCCGATTCTCCTCCTGACGCTCACCATCGTTGCCTTCTTCGGCATCGCTTGTGGGCGCTATGCGGATTTTGGAATCCTCCAGATCGTTCTTCGCGGCCTCGCAGCGCTCCCCCTGCTTGTCTCGGGAATTCTGCTCCACTTCTTTCGTGCCAGCGCCATAGCCAGCATCATTCCGCCCATCTTCCCCGCGCACCTGTTCCTCGCAGTCATCACCGGCGTCTTTGAAATCGCCGGCGCCGTCGGCCTGTTTATCCCGCGATTCCGCCAGGCCGCAGCACTTTGGATTGCCATCATGATGGTCGCAATTGTTCCCGCAAATATCTATGTGGCTGGTCGCACCATAGACGGCCTACCCATGCCCAGCGTGGCCGTGCGTGGAGCAATGCAGTTTGTCTATATTGTTTTGGTTCTACTCGCAGGCTATGGAATACCAGGACGAGTCCCGCCGGATGACGGCTCCCGAAGAAGCTAGCCCCCGTCGACATCCGGCAACTTCGCCCGCTCCGCAATCAGCACCGGAATCCCATCCACAATCGGATAGCCGCGCCTGCAAGCAGCGCACACCAGCCGTTCGCCGTGAACGGAAAGCCCACCGCAGCAAGCCGGGCAGACCAGCAGGTCGAGCACCGCTGCATCCAGCGGAACATGCCGGCTTGGTATCTCAGGCATCGCTATTGCACGGTCGCGTCGGGATTGGCGCCCGAATCGGCAGTAGAATTTTGGCTTGTCGGAGGCACCGCGCGCGCGCGCTTCGCAACTCCTGCGAACTCCTGCTCGATGCGTTCGTTGGTGCCCGCCACGGCAAACTCGTAAGCCACCCGAATGCCGTTGAAAATGGCGCGGTCGTTCGACGAGCCGTGGCCGATGATGCACACGCCCCGCACACCCAGCAGCGGCGCGCCGCCATACTCCCTGTAGTCCAGGCGATGACGAAATTCGTTGAACGCCTTGCGCGATAAGAGCGCTCCCACCTGCGCCGTCACCGTGCGCGTCAACGACTCCCGCAACACATCGCGGACGAACCGCCCCACGCCCTCGCTGGTCTTCAGCGCCACGTTGCCAACAAAACCGTCGCAGACAATTACGTCGGCCTGGCCGCTGAAAATGTCGCGCCCCTCCACGTTGCCAATAAACTTGATCGGGAGCGCCTTCAGCAGCGGGAAAGCCTCGTGGGTCAGGTCGTTGCCCTTGCTCTCTTCTTCGCCAATGGAGAGCAGCCCCACTCGCGGCTCCTTGATCTTCAGCACGGTGCGGGCATAAATCTCGCCCATCACCGCAAACTGCTCCAGGTTTTTCGGCTTGCAATCCACGTTGGCGCCCACGTCGAGCAGCACGCATGGATTGCCCGTGGAACTTGGCATCGGGGTCGCCAGGGCGGGCCGGTCCACTCCCGGCATCGTCCCCAGAACCATCTTGGCCGTTGCCATCGCCGCGCCGGTGTTGCCGGCCGTGACAAATCCTGCCACACTGCCCGCATGCACCAGCTTCAGCCCCACGCGCATGGAGCTGTCGTGCTTCTTGCGGACAGCCTGCACCGCCTTCTCCTCCATGCCAATCCGTTCAGTGGCATTGTGGATCACGATGGGCAAATCTTCGTTTTCCAGTTGCTCGTCCAGAAGGTCGCGCAGCTCCGCCTCCGGTCCAATCAGATGGACACGCACAGGCAGAGTCCGGCAGGCGAGAATCGCCCCCCGGATCTCGGGCTCAGGAGCTTTGTCGGAACCTACGGCGTCAAGCGCAATATCGATGAGCATGGCCTGATCAGTCTACAGCACAGGCTCGTTACTTCGCTGCTTCCTTGACGTCCAGAACCTGCTGCTTCTTATAGACGCCGCACTTGGGGCAGACGCGATGCGGAAGCTTCTTTTCGTGACAGTTGGGGCACTCAGACAGGCCCACAGCCGTCAGAAAGTCGTGAGAGCGGCGGAGTGCGGTACGGCGCGTAGAGTGGCGCCTTTTCGGATTAGGCATGGTGCAATTCCTTTCGTGTCTCCGCTTGCTTCTCCAGTCCACACGGGGCTGGCTTTTGAATCGGGCGGATCACCCTCAATCTCTTGGGGTTATGTTCAGGACTTGATCCGGCCGCGGAGCCCAGCCAGCGCTTCCCAGCGGGGGTCGCTCGGACCCTCATCGCAGTGGCACGGTTGACTGTTGCGGTTCTGGCCGCAGCGCGGGCAAAGTCCCTTGCAATCCGGCTTGCACAGCGTCCTGACCGGCAGTGACAAAAGCACCTGCTCCCGCAGCACATCTTCAAGCAACAGACTGTCTCCTTGATAATACCCGATTTCTGTTTCCGGCGCAGTAATTGACCGCTCCGGCGCTTCGGCATCCGCTTCCGCAGGGCGGAAGATCAAGTCAAACTCCGCGCCCAGCGGAACTTCCACCGGCTCCACGCACCGCGCGCACGGAATTTCGAACTTGCCCTCGAACTTCCCCCGGAGCCGGATATCGGCAACAATATCTTTCGGCCCGCGATGCTCGTGCAGCACCTCGGCCTGTCCCGCCGCCGCCAGTTGCCCCACCTGCTCCGCTTCTTCACCAAGATCCACCGCTCCGGGAGCAAGCTCCAGGTCAAAGTCGATCGGTTCCCGCTCCAGTTCAATTACCTTGAATTCCATAATCTGAGCCTACGGCGCAGCCACCCGCGCGTCAACGTGCACAGCAAGACCAGCTCTGATTTCCGCTATCTGGATGGAATGACGCATCGGATGCAGAGCCATCAGCAGCAACATCTCATAGCAGTTCACCGGGCGCGTAATCATGGGGTGCACCGCCAGCCAGCTCCGCAAATCCCCGCTGAACTCCTCCACAAACTGCACCGTTTCGCCTCGCACTTGCTCGAACCCGGCCATCGCCTGCTCCAGACTCTCGTACTTCCCTGTCGGCAAAACAAGCTCCGGCGCCTCGATCCGGCGCAGACGGTTCAAGGCAAGGCCCTGAAACTTCGCCTCCCTCGCTCTATCCTCATGCGTTTCATCGCGCGGTGTTGCCTCCCTCAGCCTGGAGAGAAGCGCAGCTTCCGACGCAACCATATGCTCCAAGCACTCCACCACCGACCAGCTCTCCGGTGTCGGCTTGTGTCTGGCCGCGGATGCATCCAGGCCCATCAATGCGTCCTTCAGCGCATCGCTCCCCGTCTGCAACCGGCTCAATATCTCCTGCCGATCTGAATCAATCATGGCGACCCCTCATCCATCGGTCCCATCGTACGCTTTGATTGTTCCGGTTTCTGGCATATTTGATCAAACCAATGTCCGGCCCAGTCGTACAGCTTCGACCCGCTATCGCCGCCGATAGCGAGCGCCTCATTCCCCTTATCAACTCCGCCTTCTCCATCGAAACCTTCCTTGAAGGCACGCGAACGGACGAAACCCGCCTGTCCGCCATGATGAAAAAGGGAGACATCCTCATTGCCGAGGACGATTCAGGCCAACTCCTGGGCTGTGTCTACACTGAACCCCGTGGCACGCGCGGCTACTTGGGTCAGCTTGCCGTCGACCCCGCACATCAGCGATCCGGACTGGGGTTCATGATCGTCAAAGCTGCGGAAGATCATCTTCGCCGTCAGGGCTGCTAGGCCGTCGATATCACCGTCCTCAGCCTCCGACCCGAGCTCCCCCCGATCTATCGCCGTTACGGCTACGTCGAAACCGGAACCGAGCCGTTTCACCCTTCGGTCCCGCTCAAGCAAGGCGTCGAATGCCATTGCATCGTAATGTCCAAAACGCTCTGATTCAGTCCCTCTTCCCGTTGAGCCACGTCTCCGAGCCGGCTTTGCTGACCTCCGGCCCGCGCAAATACCGCCCGGCAAAGGTCAGGAACGTCGGCCAGTTCGGCCCCGGCGTGTGCCCGCCCGTGTGCTGCCGGAACGCAATATCCCCATCGATCAAGGCCGTTTCAATCGGTGGAAACTCCGTCGTCCCCATGTCTTTCTTTCCCAGCAAACGGTAAACCGGCCCCGCTCCGGCAGCGGCCAGAAACATCCCCTTGGCGTCCACCCATCCGTCGCCGTTGGTTGCGCCGCCTGAAATGAAGACAGGGCGCGGCGCACACAGAGCAATCAACTCGTGGTTGTCCACCGGCAAATCCCCCACTGTCAGCGGCCCGGCATATTTCAGAAAGTTCCCCGCCATCCAGTGGAACTCCTGAGTCCCCGCAACATTTCCCACTTGCTCGCCGAAGATGTGCCGGTAGAGCTTCGCTCCGCCCTCGCCTGAAGAACTGACATACGCAATCGCCAGCCGCGGCTCGTACGCCATGGCCACCAGCGTTGCCTTCCCATAACGCGAGTGGCCTTCCAGACCCACCTGCTTCGCGTCCACAGCCTTCTCGGTCTCGAAGTAGTCCAGCGCCCGGCTCACACCCCATCCCCATGCGCGCAGTGTGCCCCAGTCGTCCAGCTTCCGTGGCTGCCCCTTGTTCATCAGCCCAATGATTCCCTCGGTCAGCCCTGCCCCGTTGTCCGCCTGGTAGCTGGTTGGGATCAGCTCCGCATACCCCCACCCTTTGGTTAGCACTTGTTGCTGCCATGTCGGTCCCTGGCTGGCGGCTCCCGCGGAAAACTGCGGAAACCGTTTCGCCATCGCCGCCATGAACTCCCTGCTGAACCCGAATTCCATGATGACGGGAACCGGGCCCGTTGCGTTGGCCGGCGTGGTCAGCGTCAGGTCGATATCCACCTTGATTGCGGGATCGATGGAGTTGTCCACGTGCCCCAGGAGCCTCTTGGTCACCACCGCAACATCGCCGTTCTTCTCCTGCATGGTGCTCACCACTTCCCATGTCACCTTGGGCAGATTCGCGGGGACACGTCCGTAAATCTCCCGGTCGAAGTCCTCCACAATTTCCGGACGGCGCTTGGTCCACCAGACCTTGGCCGAAGTCACGCGAATCCGGTTTTTCAGCATCAACGGATCGGGGATATTGGGAAAGACGTCGGCCTTCGATTCGTCGTAATTGGCTGCGTGGGGCGAATTTCTGTCGCCATCGGCGCCGCGCCTGAGTTCCTTGATCCCCAGCAGGTCCATCTCGCGCTGATGCTCTTTCTCTGAGGCAGCCTGGATGGCCATCTGCTCCGGAGTGGGCGCGAGCGGCGCCGGAGGGGGTGCAGGCGCCGCGAGCGCAGGCGTCGCGGTTGGAGATGCAGCACGCGGTATCTGCGCCCGTATGTTGGACTTAGGAGTGCAGGCAATCAGACCAAGGAGCATCGCCGCGGAGCACGGGATCCTCGTATCGAAACAAACTCATCGGGGCATTGCCAATAGGACGCGCTCCCGGCTGCGAAGGTTTCCGATACGCAGCATCTTTCCGGTTGCCCAGGTCGTTGAAATGTTCAATCGGAGGGTTGTTCTACATAGCCGAAAAGGCTGCCTGGAAGGGTCGACAGAGCTGCACTTGTGCAGGGCTGTTCCAGACCGCCCATTTTCTAATCCCCGGCTGCGCCAATGGTCCTTACCTTCAAACGGGCTTCCACGGTGTTTCAGGCTCCGCAACAAGTGGACACCCAATCCGATGCGTTGTCTGGCTGTGGATTTTCATGTTTCTTTTCCGGTTGCCGATGACGCAATTGTGTGAAGCTCCCGGCAATTCGCCTGGAGCGCGGCGAGGGCTGACTGCGCCAGAGATCGCCGCCCTTGAAAAGAGAGGAAAGTCTGTTATGTCCGCAATCCGAAACATCCCCATCGCTCGCAAGTTCACCCTCGCCTTCGGCCTTGTCTGCGGGCTATGCATCCTATTAGGAATCGCGACCTTCGTCACCTTCCGGAGCATCGCCGAAAAAGCCGCGGATGCAGCAGACAGATCCTTTCCTTCTGTACTTGCTCTCGATAGTGTGCGCGGAACGGTGAACGTGATTCGCAGGGAGGATCTCGACCTTCTGCTTTGCCCTTCGCCCGATTGCCTCGCGGACCACGGCGTGAAGCGGCAAAAGGCCATATCCGCTTTTCAAGATGCCGTGAAGCTGTACGAGCCGATGATCAGCTATCCGGGCGAGCGCGAACTGTACCAGAAGTTCTCGGCTTCCGTTGCGCAGTATTTTGAAATCAGCAACCGCGCCTATGAGCTGTTGAAGACCAACCACACCGGCGATGCGCTGGAACTGGAAACTTCGCCGTCGACGCTGGCTGCGTTCAACCTGGTTCTTTCCTCGATTGGAGACGATTTGGAATTGAATGCGAAATCCGGTACAGAGGAGACCCGGGCCGCCTCCAGCGCCAGCGGCCGCGCCCTCTGGATCAATACCGGAATGACCATGCTCATTGTTGTACTGTGCGCGGTGATTGGCTTTGTTCTCACCCGGGTGATTGCGCCGCGGATCGAAGTGGCTACCAATGCCCTGGAACGCATAGCGGCCAAGGATTTGACAACGCATGTTGTGGTTACCGGTACCGATGAGATTGGCCGCATGGGGGAAGCACTGAATACCTGTGCCGGGTCGATGCGTGCTGTGCTGCAATCGGTGGCCCAGGGCGCCGAGACCCTCTCCGCGGCAACTACGCAGATCAGCGCGCGCGCCGTGCAAACTGCGGGCAATGCCCACACCCAGTCCAGCAAGACCAACCAGATTGCCGCAGCAGCTCAGGAGATGACCGCAACGATCGGCGAAATCAGCCATAACGCGGAGAGTGCGGCCGGAGCCAGCAGACAGTCAGCCGAAACCGCAGATCGCGGCGGAGCGGTGATGCAGGCGGCGGCCACCACCATGCAGAAAATTGCCCGGGCCACCAGTACCGTCTCCGACAAGATGACGTCGCTGTCGCATCGCTCGGAAGAAATCGGCAAGGTTGTAAGCGTGATTCAGGAAATCAGCGAGCAGACCAACCTGCTGGCGCTGAATGCGGCCATTGAAGCCGCGCGGGCCGGCGAACACGGACGCGGATTTGCGGTCGTCGCCGGCGAGGTTCGCCGCCTGGCGGAGCGCACCAAGGGCGCGACTGAGGAGATCGCCGGCACCATCCGCAGCATTCAGGAAGAGACCCGCGCAACGCTGCAAGTGATGCAGGAGAGCCGTTCCGCCGTTGAAGCCGGCATGGGCGAGACCGCCAACGCCCGCGAAAGCCTGGAAGCCATCATCGAGTCCTCCAAGCAGGTGGAACAGCAGATCCATCTCATTGCCACTGCCGCCACGGAACAGACCTCCGCCTCGGGGGAAATCGCCGAGTCCGCCGGCCAAATCTCCCAGCTCTCCGTTGAGAATGCGCAGGGCGCGGAAGAGGCCGTCGAAGCCCTCAAAAACCTGGCCTCGCTGGCCAACGACCTGGACGGGATGATCCGCCAGTTCCGGCTTACCGAAGAAAAGCAATCCGGCGGTTCCTTATTCGCCAGGAGTCAGGCGCCGGTGCGGCCCACGCTCCGGTCTGCGCACTTTTAGAGCGCTTTGTAAGGTTTGCGATTCTTTCGGCTGCATTGAACGGTTGCATTTTGCTGAAGAAAAGCCGCACGCACGCGATGTTTCGGTCTGCAGCATTCCGAAAATGCTGTGGATCCGATTGATTCGGCCCATAAATACTGCATGGCCTTCCCGCCCTTGCGCCGGAAAAATGCGCAAGATTGGGGCACGGATCGCCAGTATTAACGGGCCGAATCAACAGGTGAAATTCCAACAGGAGCCCGGAATGACCAATACGATTCGATCCTTCGCAACCTTTGCTGTGGTCGCTTCATTTGCATGCGCTGGCTTTGCCCAATCGTCCGGGGAAGGCGTTTACAAACAGAAGTGCCTCAACTGCCACGGCTCAACCGGTCTGGCCAACTCAGGAATCGGCAAGATCATGAAGGTAAAGCCAGTGACCGATCCCGATGTCATGAAAATGACTGAGCCGGTCATGGTTCAAATGGTCCGCATTGGCATGGGCAAGATGCAACCTTACAAAGGCGACTTGACCGATGCACAGATCAAGGACTCGGTCGATTACTTCCGCACGTTTATGAAATGAGGAAGCTCGCCCACATCAGGCCCATCCGGGTGCCTGTGCGCTCGCGCCCAACACTCGGCGGACCGGTGGGCCAACGGCCCTCCTTCCATTCGGCAATGCCCGTAGCGCTACTCTTTCCATTCAGAATTCACACAACTTGTCTCGACTCATTCGCGCCGCCGTATGGTAGCCTCCGGTTGAGGGAGAGACACTCAGAATGAGCGCCGTCAAGTATGACCTGGTCGTTATCGGTTCCGGCCCCTCCGGGCAACGGGCTGCCGTTGCCGCCTCCAAAAATAAAAAGCGCGTGGCCGTGGTCGAGGCCCGCTCCGTCGTCGGCGGAGTCTGCGTCAACACCGGAACCATCCCCTCAAAAACCATGCGCGAAGCCGTGATGCACCTTTCCGGCTACAACTACCGCACGGTCTACGGCATGAATTACCGGGTCAAGGAAAAGATCACCATGGCGGACCTCGCCTTCCGCGTTCAGGGAGTGATCAAGACTGAGGTCGATGTCACCGAGGCGCAGCTCTCCCGCAACGGCATCGACATTTTCCACGGCATAGCCCGCTTTGTCGATTCGCATCAGGTTCGCGTCGAAGGCCCCCAGAACGACTACACCATCGATGCAGAGCGGATCATCATCGCCGTGGGCACCAAGCCCGCCGCCTCCGCCAAGGTGCCCATCAACGGGCGGACCATTATCAACAGCGACCAGGTGCTCGATTTGCCTGTGCTTCCACGCACACTCATCGTGGTGGGCGGC
>Ga0302200_10001664_pt1 | contig 20469 bp, 23 predicted proteins | sample II_Bog_N3_1_FD_194585 | JGI IMG/M metagenome (GOLD analysis project Ga0302200, IMG submission 194585) | Peat permafrost microbial communities from Stordalen Mire near Abisko, Sweden - II_Bog_N3_1 | ecosystem: Environmental > Terrestrial > Soil > Wetlands > Peat | place: Sweden: Abisko... | reverse complement strand
CGGCGGCATTCGCAAAAGGTATCGGAAAAGGGGTTGGTGCGTTAGAAGCTTGCATGCGTTACCTTTTTAATTAATACCCGATGGCGAAAATAACCGGGGTGACACCATTACCGTTATCTGAATTGCTCCGTATCACGGCTGCTGAGCCAACTGCTGATGAATAGAATCCGTAAGTCCCGTACTGAGAAGCGGATGAATATAAGCTCGATACGCACGCTTTCAGCACTGCGTTGGGGAATGTGATCGGGAAGTTAACAACCTGGCTGCCTGCAACTGCCTGATTAGCCCCTTGCGTCCACTGAAAAATAATCCCGCTAGGCAGTTTTACGTAGCCGTTTGCGCTGATGGAATTGCCAGGATTAGCAAAAGCCGTTGTTGCCAGCTGTGTTGTCGCCGTATTTGATGCTGCTGTCGCCGCGAAGGCCGCCCCGCCAAAATAAGCTCCCGCTCCCGTGGCATCTATTGTCACTGCACCTGTACTGGCATTCCACTGGAAGGGCCGGTAAGAAGTGTATGACGCCGCATTTGCCGCAGCCTGGGATGCCTGTACTGAAGATGACAACAGAAAAATGGCCGATCCTGATACGCCGAAAAAAGATTTGTACCACGCCGTACCAGATCCTGATACGTTGGTAATACCTAACGCCGTACCCGATGCGTTTAATGCTGATGCGGAAAAACTACCGCTGATAGCGGCGCTAACGGCCGAAAAAGCCTCAACACTTAAGTTACCTAGTGTCTGAATGAAATACTGCCAGTTCGATGCACCAGCAGCCGTAATCGTCGTGCTGCTATTGGTTTGCGTCGTCTGTACGTTGTACGTTCCTGTACCGCCAGATCCTGTGCCAAAACTAACAATCTGCGTATTTAAAGTTACGCCGGTGCCAGACAAAAGTTGTCCGATAGCGACAGTACCTGTACTGATAGCCGTAACAGTCAGAATTGTGCCGGTAATGTACCCTGTAAAGGTGGCGTTAGCTGCGTCTGGATTCGTTAAATTGTTATCCGCTGTCGATACCCAGAACGTATTACGCGCAGCATTTGCGATAATTGCGCCGTTTGGATAGCCTCCGATCGCTTCGCAAAATGTAGGGCTAAAACCGTATATATACCCGGCCTGCAAACCTTGAATCGCCGCAGTTATTTCCTTCAGTATGCCGTTAAAATCCTGACCGAAAGGAGGTACGCCGCCAGCGGCTGTAGGGTTAAATGTCAGAGGGGGGAACCCGTCAGTAAGCGATGCCGCCCCTGCTGTGATGCCTATCTGAGAAGCTGTCGGGATTGTTCGTATAAATCCGGCTCCCGCGTTATTAGCGAAGGGAATCGGGAACCCTGCCGGAACATTTGCTACTTGCATATTAAGAGTACCCTTCAAAAAGTGTGCCGGTATTAAATCCTGTAGCGCTGCCTAACCCGCTTAAATATATCGTAATTGGCAAATTATTCGTCATGTTGAATGTTGTTGTAGTACCGTTTCCGGTTCCAAACAGCGCGTTTTGTGCTGTCGCGCTGTCGCCGCTAACGATGTTACTTTGTGCTGTACCATTCCATGTCAGGGCGACTGTGGCTGCAGGTGCGACACTAAAAGTGACTGTGCTGTTATCCACGCCGGGCGTATAATCTGTGACCGTAGCGCCAGACGTGGTTGATGTCGGTATGAAACTGGTCTGCCCTGCCCCCGATTCAAACTGTGAATTAGCAATCCAAAATGTCTGGTTATCGTTAGCTGAACTGGCGTCTGGCGTGACATAGCATTCGTAACCGTTTGCAGAGCCGCCGGCAAACGTAGCCGTTATGGCGAAGCAATACCAACCGCCCGCTAAAGGAGTAACTACAACACCCCCGGCAGCTATATTCGTAATCGCGCCTGTGGCAATATTTACCGTACTGTTAGCCTGCAGCGTTCCGCTGCCGTCATTAATGAACAGATCAACCGTGCAGGTTAGTGTGCCAACCAAAACATAAACAGAAAAAGTAGTTGCTAACCCTGAAAAATTAGTGGACGAAAAAGGTGTGCCTGCTGAAGTCCATCCGCAAACTGGCGCGGTAACTGCTGCGCTTAGTGTGATTAACGTAGCATCAGTTGTACCGTCTGGTGACGTTGCATTATTATAGGTGGCCGTACATTGTGTCAGCACATTTAATGCTGCATTGTCCAGATAGTTAGTCCGGGGTGTTGTGTACTGTAATTGGTTACCCTGCCACGTCGCGGCGTAAATAGAATTAATAACGACGGCAGGAAAAGCTGACCCGCCATCGGCTTCAGCAAAACCAAAAGCAAAAGGCAACTGAACCTGCATAACATCAAACAGAACGCCGGTCGGTGGTGTGATCGCTCCTGTCTGCTTAATAATCGCTAATTCGTAAGGCTGCAGCGTAAATTCGAAAGTCAGCCTGGCCTGCATGTTACCTAAATTTGTTACGTAAGCGTTTCCCCTGCCGGGGAATAACGCCATTAAAATCTGGTTGTAGGCAGATGACGTCGATGTGCTGATATTCATGAGCGCTTTAGCCAGAATAAGCGTCCTGAACACTGGATCTGACAACACGTAATTACTGGTTGTTTGCGTTCCGTTATAGAAATTGGACTGCCCGAATTCCGCCGCGCTGGCTGTTGTTGCTTCTTCAAAACCAAATGGCATACCCGCAGGCAAACTCACCGTGTTACCGATATTAACGATACGCCCCCACACCTGCAGACCGTAGCCGGTCGCCGTTTCAATATTCCATACGTTATTGTAAAAATTATTGATATTAGTTGTTGGGTCTAACTCAGAATTCCATGCCTGAACCACACTATTTAGTGTTGGCGAATTGGCGTACTGAGCAAGAATTGTTTGTTCTAAATTTTGCATATTAAGAGAAAACTACGGCGATATTCGTTGCTGATAAAGTCGGAACCTGATTCGCTGCCATCAACACCGAACTTAGCGTCGGTGCTGTAACGCCTAATTCTATTGAGTAAATAACCGCCCACGAACCGAGCGCGGCAATATTAGCGTAGTATCTGCTGGAATAAAGAGAACTGCCAATACGCGCCTTAGTGCCGCCGTCTTGCCCTGCAAAAGACTGAATTACCGCAGCCTGAACTAAAGCGATAGCGTTAGAAGGCGTATTACTATTTAACTGCATAGAAATACTAAACAGTATTGGTGTGGCCGCCGGTGTTTCAAAAGCAATCTGATAAGACGGGTAGGGCGGGTTATAACCTGAAGCGGTGTCATACACTGTCACGGTCGTATTTCCGTTGTAGTTACACCCGGGACTGACGTTAGCCCACAAGGCGTTACCGATTGCTTGTGCAACGCCGCCATATACAGACGCATAAATTGAGTTGGGCAGCAACTGAACACCGCCTACTGCACAGGTGATGGATTCACTGCCGACAGTCTGTGAAAAATTCAGCGCGTATGTTCCCGTACTACCTGTGCCTGTACCCAGCGATGTGATATAAGTGCCTTGCGTAATACCGCTTCCTGTCAGCATCTGATTGACCGCAACAGTACCGGATGCTACTGCAGTAACAGTGAACGTTGTGCCTGAAATACTGCCTGTAACAACAGCGCCGCTCGCAATGGGTAGCGGGTTCTGAATAACGTAAACATCTTCCACGCCAGCTACGGCGAATAAGGCCGACACAACCGCCGGCAGACTACCTTGCGCATTAATCGCGACAGATTGTTCGCGGCGCAATTCGAATGCCTGGGGTGTCTCCGTGTTGTACCCGACTACACCTGCAGCCGGGTTGTAAATGCTGTTCCAGCCAGGTACCGTTTTGTAAATAGAACTTAAATAGCCGATAGGGCAGGCGATAGGTCCGGCGGTACTGCATTCAAACGTCAGCGATATACTGCCGCCTGTTGGGATTGTTCCGCCTGCTGTGGCCAGATAGATATTGCCTGCCTGATCGATCGCCGTAGCGTTAATAGGTATAATTGCCCCGACAGCGCCTATGCAGGTGCAGGTAACGACAGTGGCCTGCGCAGCGATACGGGTCATAAAATAAATGCGCCCGATAGCGTCTTGCATCCGCCCGGAAGAAAACGCAGGGTCGACATTATTCATCAGCGTCAAAAACTGACTATTCACGTCGCCAATAATCGCTGTCAGCGATGTCGCTAACTGACCTTGGGGCGATGTCAGTGCAGGATTAAGATTACCGCCGAAAGCCTGGTTTAAATCCGCCTGAACGCCAGTCAGTATTGCTTCTTCAGTTGGCGGTACCCAACCGTTCGTGCCTATACTTGGAAATGGTACGTTTGTCGACATTGAGAATCCTAATTATTAATAGCCTGGTACCATTTAATTCAAAATGACGTAATTATAAATACTGGTGTCTGAGGTAGCGCAAATAACAACAAAAGACGTCGCGCTGGTAATCGTTTTAATGTTTGGCGTCCATGAAACAGTACCGCCTGGGGTATTCGTTGAGATGATAACGTTAGACGTTGATAATATATTCGTGTTTGTGATCGTGATCGATCCCCCCGATGTGCAGGTAAATGTGCCTGCACGCCCACTGGTCAGTGTTACGCTGTTTGTGCTGACTGATCCGCCGTACACATTAACCGCTGTAGCCGCTAAGGTGGCGTAGCCTGCCGTTAAGCCGGGCACATTTAAACTGTAGCTTGGTGTGGTACCGCCAACAAGAACGCCTGACCCTGTTGGTAATCTGGTTGGGGTGCCGCTGGCGCCGCCGTAAATCAGATCGCCCGCCGTCGTCATCGGGTTAGTGAAGCCTCCTGGTGAAGTGCCCCAAATAAAAGATGTGCCGTTCCACTCTAAAAATGTTGATGATGATACCGGCGCCGTGATATAGGCCGTCACACCTGGCGCTGTCTGGTAGGAAATAGTATTCGTGGTCCCGCCCGCTGTAGCGGTCGCTTCAGCGGCCAATGTAGTTGTTGCTGCGTTTCCGCTAATATTACAAGCAGCGCACGTACCTGTCAGATTCGTTATATCGCCTGACGCTGGCATACCCAGCGCAGGGGCGACTAAAGTGCCGCCGTTAGATAAAACAACGTTACCTGTTCCGGTTGTAGCGTAAGAAGGAAGCCATGCAGATCCGGACGAATTAGGTATCCCGGCACCTGGGTAAGTAAATGACCCGCCGCCGCCCGGCGCCCAGTAAGGCGGTACACCAGGACCGTTAGATGTTAGTACGTAGCTACTCAGACCGTAGTTATTAAGCGTCTGGCTGTCGCCGTAACCGTTTCCCAGCATCACACCGTATTTTAAGAGTGGGCCAGAGGTATAAGTTACGCGTGCAGTAAAAGCATTATTCAGGGATGTCGCTGTTACTGTCTGACCTTCAGACCAGGGAAATCCTGTTGTCTGCGAATAAAGCAGTGCACCCGCCGACAGAAACAGCACAAACACGATAATTTTTTTCATAGTCATCCTAAAATGTCGCCGCCGCCTAACACGGATGCATCTAATGTGAATGTTTGCGCGCCCTGTACGCCTTGCCCGCCTGATAGTGGTACAGCCAGAGCTGCTGTTGCGCCGGTTACAGACGTCACCTGAAGCTGACCGTATAAACTGCGGTTAACAAGCCCGGTAAAAAACAGTTGTGTCGAAGCGATATCAGGTGTTGTATTCGCTGCTGCAATAGCGTTAGCGCGGATCAGTTCATAGGGTATAGGGGTGACACCGAAAATCTGAGTGAAATAAGGCAGTCCTTGCGTCGTATCATAATAAACTTCGCCTGCGAATGTCCTGACGGTACTGGCCGCGTCTTGCACCAGTGAGTAAGGTTCGGTTGACATTGCGATGTTACCGAAAGCATCTTGCGCTAAATCCCAGGTCGACGGCAGCAAAAATAATGTGTTCATTAAACTGTAGTTCCTGTGTTGATAGTTGAACTGCCGGTCTGTACGTTAACCACCTGATGATGGTGCGTAGTTAAACTGTGACCCCCACCTACTGCTGTTGTTACATCGCCAGTCGCCGCCACGCTGCCTGTCACCACTGCGTTACCGTTAACCGTAAATGTAGGTGTCGTCACTGTGACCGACGATGTTGCGTTAAGCTCTATAGTAGGTGCAACTAATTTAATATCCGTTGCCTGCAGCTCGATCAGATTTGGCGATACCAGCGTTATACCGGTCGCACTGAACTGAACGTATTGCGTTGGTATCCCATTCAAAAATCCGCCAAAATACACGCCATCTGACATGGAAAACCGACGGTTCGAATCGGGGTTGCTTAGTAACGGATTATTAGGTGTGCCTGCCGTAGAGGATGACGCTGACGCGCTATTAGCCACGACCTTACTGATGTCTTTTTCAACAAAAACTGCCAGCCCGATATCGCCTTTTTGTGGGTCTAAAATTATTGCGTTCGCCCCTCCCTGCATACGGAAATAAGGCACACCACTCAAAATAGAATGAGGTATAGCGTTACCGTATCCATCCGTCTGATTAATTAGGGGCTGTACGCTAACGAATCCAACCGCGGCGTCTGTGCCCGTATTAGTGACTGAAACAACCTGCACTAATGTTGCTGTGTGTTTGCGATTTAGTATTTGGGTTATTGTGTAGATCAGCGCGTTATAGTCGCCCTGCATATTAGCTGCAGTCGCCGTACTCTGATAAGCATCATCATCCAACCCATATCCCCTTTAATACTGTGAACCACGCGCCGCCCGGCGTTTCGCTTTCCAGCGTATGTACAGCAGAAGCAATGGTCCAGGTGTTATTAGCCAGTGTTAATGCGCTGTCAGTTACCGTAAATCGGTTGCCCTGACTCAGATTCGGTAAAAATACAGTTTTTATATCAACCCCCTGTTGTGAAAAAGTAGGGTAACTAACCAGACCGTTACTAGGCGATATGATAGGTATTAACCCTATATTCGGGATAAAACCATTCACCGGCCATATCGTCAATACGCCTAATTCTATTTTATAATTTACACCTGCCGCCGCCGCGCATTCACGGATCTGATCTAAGCCTGACCCTGGAAGATACATATTAGTCAGTGTCGTAGCAATATTTTGCGGATTGGAATAAGTCAGATTAAGTGAAGGCACCGCATTATTCATACCTGCTACGATAGCCTGAAATATCGTATTTATGGACGTTGTACCAGGAAAACTTGAGGCGTTCACCGGCAACACTGCGTGCCATAAATAGGCTATCGCGGTAATATTCAATGCTGAATCGGGCGGCGACGCAAAGTCACCCCAAGCGGTGATAATCGAGCCTGTAAAAATAGTTGTCAATGCTGAACCGCTATTTCCGACCGCAACCCGTACTGTATTACCGCCTTTGTACTGGCCTAAAATTTGGCCAAGACATGTTAACTGGTTAATTAGCGGAAGCGTTACCCCGGATATACGCAACTGTACGGCGGCGCCAGCATCGCCGCCATGAATCTGACAATCGCACCGGACACGATAACCTGACAACGTTACGCTACTACCAAGACCGTTTCCAAAATCGCCTGTACCTAATGTGAGCGTGACTTCAATGACACGTTTAACGAAACTCATCAACCTGCCCCGTTCAAATCAGATACCTGTAAATAATAAAGAAGATATCGCGCGCCGAGTCCCGGACTACTTGGGGGATTTGTTCCCTGCGTATCGTAAAAAGCCAGATCACCCAGAAAACCGAGATAGGTATTCTGGACTATTTTGGTCCAGTTATTGCACAGTACGCCGCCCACAATAAGTGTGCCGCCTACATACAGATCGCAAAAGAATCCGGTCGACTTCTGGTATAAATTAATTGTGCAATTCTGGCCGCCTAACCCTACCGTGATCGTTTGTGCATATTCATCAATCAGCGGGATAGTTTGCATAGCTAATTTCCTAAAACAGTCGAGGCCGCCGGGGCGTTAACCGGCGGTGGTTGGGGTGTTACCTGATTTGGCTGGGCCGCAGCACCATCAGGTTGCGCCGTATTGCTAAATGCTGCAGAAGTACTAACCCTGATTTCGACCAGCGAAATATCAGCGACAATCATACCGGCACCCTGACCAGATGTGCGCCGGTAATCAAACCCGGTGATATTCGCATTCAGGTATGTTTTTTCTGGCGTGACAATATCATACAGATCGAAACTGGCTTCCAATGTTTCTAAATCATCTAAAAAAAATGCCCTGTTAGCCGACCCGTCAGGTCCGTTGCTGCCAACAGCCATCTGTATCCGTGCCTCATAGGGTTTTGCAATTTTATTGTACTGCCCAAAGGAGCCGCCTTCAACTGGATAATCTGGTACGCTCGATTCTTTATGGTATTCAAGTGACAGCACTGTATCTGGCTGCAAGACCGGTACACCATTAAGATAAATACCCCACTGCAGTTTAATCGGCGTTTGAGTGATACCTGCGTATATGCCGTTATAAATTGCCTGATTAACGCCCTGATTATTGGCTTGCTGCGCGGAGTTAACTAAACCGTTAGCGCCGATAATAATATCGGAAGTCAGCAAAACCGCAACGTCGACGGCTAAACCGATATCGTTAACCAGTTGGGGGATACCTGAACCCATTATTGCACTCCAGTCGTCGCCATCGCCACCTGAATCGCAGGTTTAATCGTCCCTGCAATACCTGGTGCATCGGTTGCTGCTGTTTTTATATTAACTGAATCGATATTCACCGTAGTTGATGACGAATTACTGGCGCTCTTGCCCACTGCTGTTGCATTCGCCCCGAGCGCCCCCGCGTAGCCTAGCCGTTTTTTCAAAGACGATGATAACTCTGCAGCGCTCGGCGCTTCATAAATACGGGCGAATGATTCAGTCATTGCACCTACTGACGATCCTGACAAGGCGTTTTTATACCTTAAGTTCGTATCCAATTCATATTTCAGAAATTTCAGTTGTTCATCTTCAGTGCTACCTTCAACGCCATGCCCGAACATTTTTTTGAACGCATCTTGCCGCGCGCCGCGCCATTGACCTAACCCTCTCGCACCTTGCCCTCCGCCCCGCGGATTGTAAGCTCCGGTATCTAGCCCACTTTCAGCTTGTAAATTTCCTGCGATGGCGCGCGCCTGATCCGTCGTATAGCCCATCGCTTTTAATTTATTAGTGATGCGCAATTTTTTTTCATTTAAATTAGTCGCGTTTTCGTATCCCTGAACGCGTAATGCTTGCTGATACTCTGGATTCGCATCATTTAACGTGTGCCCGGTTGCTGTGGTGCCGCCAACATAGTTATTTGGATCGTTTTTATCGATTACGCCGTCTTTGTAGGTGTATCCATTTTTACCTTTAACGCGGGGGGTATCCCCTGTCGGCGAACTATCGCCTATAACCCATTTTAATTTACGAGCTAGCCACACTAAAGCGTCGCCTACATCAGCTGCGCCTTGCGTTAATTTATCTAAATCAGTCTGAAATTCCGGGGTTAACAAATAGTCTGCGAATTTTTTTATCGCTGGCATAAAATGATTTAACACGCTAAGCCCAGCAGCCGATAAACTATTAGTTACTTTGTTCCATTCTTTACGTAAACTTTCAGAATCCGCAGCTAGTTTTAATTCCTGATCAACTAAAGCTTTATTCGCCTGCAATAATTTTTTAGCTCCTTCCGGGCCATCTTTCAGAATCGGGTACAAACTTAGCGCGATACCCAGTTCGGATGTCGCTAAATTGCCTGCTGCTTCAGCTTGCCCCTGCGAGCCGCCTTTATTTAGTACGTTATTCCTTACACGCGCAATGGCTTCTGATTTTTTAAGCAGTAAATCTAATCCGTCTGAAGCACCAGAAATATCGACACCATTGACCAGAACGCCCTGACTAACTTCACGGTATTTATGAAATCGCGCAAACTCATCATTCGCTTTAGAGATTGCGGCTGTGGCTTCTTCAGCCGTTCCCCCTGCCTGTTCAGCTGCTACGCGCCACTCAAAAATACTGCGCTTATTTAACGCAAAATTAGTCGACATTCGCTCTACTGATGCCGTCATATCCAGCATACCGCCGATAAACGACTTAACGCCTGCCCCCGCAACAAGCAGCCCTATAACTGCAAACAATTCCCGTTTCAGAGAGCTGAACGCGGCTACTGATGCTTTACCTGCCTTTTCTATTTGCTGACCCGTTTTAACGGACTGACGTTCCATATCTGTCAACGCTTTGGCCGCGTCTTTCTGCCCCTGCGTGAAGCCTTTAGCGTCAAGCCCTAACGATACAACAAAAGAATCAATTACTGTCGGCATTATTCTTCTCTGTCAAGATTCGTGTTGTAGTTATCTACCATGATTATTTCGATCATATCGTACACATCTTCAACACTGTAAATCGTATCTAATTGTTCCAGCGTCGCCATTTTATGCGAAAGTACCATCCCGAGCGTACGGGGGACATTCAGATAATCAATACGGCGCTGATCAGGTATGCCGCCGAATCTTACAGCGTGTTTCCGGCGGCTGGCAAAAAATTTACGTGCAACAGAAGAATCTCTTTACGTAGCAACAACCGGGTTTGCACTTCTTCGATGTCATCTTCAATCAGATTGCGAAGCACCGCCGGTTTACCCGGGTCTGGCACGGCCTGCACGCACTGGAACATCTCATCCATCAGCGGTTCCGCATCATAGTAATTCATACCCGCTAAAGCTTTGAACCCGACGGCAGCGATCCCTGCCATACCTGATTGCATGACATCTTCCGGTATATCGACGCCACTTTTAGCCAAAGCCAGAAAAACTTTCATCGCCCAACGTTCAGCTTGTGAAGCAGGCAATTCTTTCAGCTGAAATACTTTGCCTTTATCCCGTCCTTCCGCCGCGATCGTAATGGTTGCGGTTTTACGCATTATGCAGGTGCTCCTAAGATTGTTTGCCATTTGATCTGAAACCGGCGCGGTGCCAGCACTTTCTTACCCGCAGCTAAAGGCGTGTAATTAGCCAGAACTCCATTCGTTAACGCGTATGCCCGTGAGATGCCAGGCTGATATATCGTACCGAATGCCTGATAAATTTCACGTTGCGCTTCCTGCGATGCGTACCACGCCTCGAAAAAGACATTCGACACACTATCCGGTTGCAGGGTGACGTGCATAATTTTAATCTGCGGCACCCAGCCAGTCGACATAATTCCGTCAACGCCGATCAGGGCTTCGACAGGATCTACCGCGTCAACCTCATAGGCGTCATCTTGTGCGAAGCCTATCATTTGTTGCGGGGTGTTAAACAAACTTGTTACGCCCAGATAAAGGGTACTGTTTGCTGAAGTAATGCTCATGGTGAATATCCTTTATTATTGAGCTTCGACTGAGGCTAAATTCATGCTTTGTACTGATCCGCCATCCATGTACCAAAAAGTCATCGGCGGAGAACCGCGGGCCCCCCGCACCTGCGCAGTGGCAGGCAAAATCTGCAAATAATACCCTTGTGAAAACAAAATCGCATCGATCGGCGTGCCTGCCGCCGTATTGACTTCGGCAATCTGCAAAGCAGATAACTGAACGCCTGGCTGAAATACGCCGAAGTTACCCGCTTGCGTAATCACTGTGCTTAACGCTGCGCGAATTAAAGCGTAACCTTGCGAGTTGTAAGGAATAGCTTTCACGCTGGTCAGCAGTGTCATTAACACTAGCTGGAACGCTGAATTCATCCATATCTGATTAACGTAGCTATCCGCCCACTGGAACTGACCTGAAATCTGGCCTGGATTAAAAAACTGGAAACCCTGATTGGCTGTCGCGTAAGAGCCGTAAAAATTGTATCCGTTAGCGATCAGATTAGAAGATACAGTCTGTGACGAGACAGTTGACGTAAATCCGGACTGCGATTTAAACGCCAGTGTCGAACGTCCGTTTAACTGCGTGAAATCGATCGATGCAATAGAACCTGAAGTAAAAGCTGCCAGTCCGGTGTTATTTGGGTCGTAAACGCAAATAGTTCCCGAAGTTGAGTTATTTTTAAGAATATAGCCGAGACTGTTTGTTGCTGCGTTCGATTGCGTCGGAGTGATATCGAGATCCCACGCAACATAAGCGAATTCGCTATTTTGCAAGCCGTCCCAGTTAGCGAACGCCTGTTTATTCACGTTGCCGTAACCATTATCAGGATCGAACAGGGTAAAGAAAGTTGCCCAGTTAGTTGTCTGCGCGACGATGCCCGCCATGAAGGCTGCAGGTGTTCCAGGTACCGCGCCTTGCGACAATGCGGCCCCGGTCGCCGAAGTCATCGACAAAGCAGTAGCCAGTGTGCCGGTACAGTAACCAATCGTACCTGCTGCACCGGGGGCGCCGCCGGTTAAAACGAAGTTACCGGAAACGCTATCATAAGTACAGGTGAGCGGACCTGAACTGATTGTGGTCGCAGATACTGTTTGCGCGCCGCCTGACGTAATATATGTACCTGCTGCACCTGTACCGGTGCCCAGAGCTGTAATGGTTGTACCGGCTGCAGTAGTACCTCCTGATATGACTGATCCGACATACAGAGTACCTGACGACATCGCTGCAACAGTCATCAACCCGTATGATTGCGTAATCGTGGTTGATGTTGTTGTCTGATTAAGGCTGACAGTATAAGTGCCAATACCTCCCGTCGTGCCAGTAAGTTGTGCCGTAATCGCTGTACCTGTCGTAACGCCTGTGCCAGACAGTACGCCGCCGACAACTAAAGCGCCTGAACCGACAGCAGTCACTGTCAGGGTATAGCCGGTGATTGAGCCTGTTACGCTGGTTGTCGTGCCTGTAGCGATAGTTGTCGCGGTGCTGGTAACACCGTCGTACGCGCCGAATGCTGTGGTAATGATCGTCGCAGCGTTTGCGGGGCTGGTAGCCGCAGATAAAGTGATCGCCCCCGACGTTTTCTGTACGCCTTCTACAGTGACGATTAACGTGCCGCTAAGAACCTGTAACGCTGTCAGTGATAAAGCCGCTGTTGCACCGCCGCGGATATATGCGGGTACGGCGTTTTGGTTGTATTGCGCAAACAATAATGCGCCAGGCTTAATGTTCGAACCTTGAAAACCCGCGAAATATATAAGAGCGTTAGCGTAGTGTACTGAAGCTAATCCGTAATATGCACCGACAGCGGGTGCTGAAGGAAATGAAGGAACTGTTCCGATTGGTGTGCGAGTGCCGTTATCCAGACATAGCCCGGATAAATCTAAGCCAGAACCGCCGGCCGATAAAACACTGGGGTTGACCTGGACAATGGCCGATGCTGGTATTGTACTCATGCGTTACTCCATATAAAAGCTGCTAAAAGCAAGCTGTGAAATTAAATTAAGGGTGATACACCGCTTCTACAGAAACCAGTTCAACGTCCAGTGCTGCAGCGAATTGTTGGGTGATTGTGACAACAGCGTTTACCTGCATATGAAAGTCCACAGTCCAGCGCGTTTCAATCTGCTGTTCTGCATTTAAAAAAGGTGCCTGAACCGGAGTGCTGCACCATAGCGGTGTAATATCGAATCCAGATGTGGCGAACTGATCACACCCCCAGCCTGACCAGAACAATGTTGTCAGTATCTGTAAATTATCGGCCGCCAGCGGACCGTGAATATCTAACTGAACTGACACGTCAGTAGGCGCGTTATCTGTTTGCACTGAGGCTGTACTTGGGTACCCGTCGCTAAATTCAGTCCAGTTAAATCCTAAACGTTGTCGTAACGATGGTGTCATCGTGACAAAATTAGTGTTTGCTGGTTCTGCCACGCGGTTTGTCTGCGCTTTTACGACAGGCGTCCCGGAGGGTAGTACGTAAGTTAAAAAATTGCCGAGAGTCTGAAACAGATCGGCTTCAGTAATGCTAATCGTCGCCGTCACCACTATTTAACTCCCGTTTTGCAAAACGCACGCTACTTTTGTCCATCCGTCCGTCGAATACCAGTTTTCAAGTGGCATAATAACCAGCCAGACAGTGCCATCCGGCAGCGTAACTAAATCGCCGCCTTTACTGGCTGGTCGTGATACGCCTTGCCAGTTACCGCTAACATACATCACGCATTTTTCGCCGACTAAATTCAGTCCGCTAACTTGCTGTAAATCTTTCCACTGAATCGGTTGCTTTTGCACCTGAACATTTACTGCCGGCAAATATCCTGGTGTCTGCGTAAAATCGATGCCAATTGTAGGTGTTGTGGACTGCTGATAAGAAGCGGTAAGCCACGGGTTAATTGCGGCTATAACTGGCGCTACGATATTGTGCAAGTTCATTCCGGGTCTACCTCGTAATCCACGCTATTCAGCATGTGCCCTGAATCTATCAGTGGTTTTTCTGATACCCCATTTGTGCTTTCGCCTGCCGCAACCCTGGCACGCGCTTCATTTACTGTCGCGTACGATATCGGGTTTCCGTTATCGCCTAACGTTGGGTCTGCAGCGCGCATGGCGCGCAGCATAATTGTTGTGCGCGATAAGGGCGGTGCGACCAGATCGATAATCGATGTCTGCAATTCGGCTTTTATTTCCTGCCCCATCTGATCTAATGACTGTTTAGCATTGTAATTAGTAGCCAATAACTTTTTCGCTATATCCTGCCCCCAATGGTTTTTTTCATTCGCAATCATCGTGCGGAAAAAAGGTCGGGGAGGGATGCCCGAACCTGGATCGCCGAACTCCTGTATCGCCGCAATGTAAGCAACAGGCTTATTTTCGTAGGTTGCTGATTCCAAAAACCCTACGTGGACTTTTTGGGCTGCCTTTAAATTCGTCGCTAACTCTGCTAATCTCGCGTTCAGTGTTCCTGAACTTTTAAATGACGCGCTCATGATGGCCAGAAATTACGTGGGCGGGTTACAACGTACAATGCGTTGCGATATTGATTCGACATCGCCCAGTAGCTAGAGCCCGACTGCGTTTGCTGCCACCACTGCGCTGTACCTTCCTGATATTTATTCTCAAGCTGTACGGTAACAGTTCCTTCAGTCGCACTATTAATGCGGCCTACGATGCCTGTAGCAGGTTGCGCCGCAGTACCTGAATTTAATGTGGCTATGTGCGCCGTTATTAAATTTAAAAATGTCTCGCGTTGCCCGCCAATACTGTCATCTGTAACCAGACTGCATCCGGTGTTATCACAATATTGACAGGCTTCATTAAAATAAAGTTGCGCCAGCGTTTCTGGTACGTTCGCCGCAAGAGCCGGAAAACGAAGTGCCCATGTGGAGTAGTTAAATACGACTGACATTATTACGCCTTTAAATTAATCTGCCACGGTGAATTTTTTTAAGTCTTTACCAGGCTTATCAGGATCTAAAGGTTCAAACCCGTTCTTTTCCGCTTTCATCTCAGTTGCTCTGGCTTCGGCATCGTTTGTTTTATTCATTGAAAAAATAAAACCATTCACAACCGCCGGGTGTTCTGCATTCAGCCGCATCCACTCGTCAAAAAATTCTTTCGGTACGTTTTCAGTAATACCAAAACCTCCTATAACGCGCGATGCGTTTGTACCGCGTAAAGTAACGCGGCGAAGAGGTTTGCCAGGTGTCAGAAAATCCATGTGGATCCCGTTAGGAATCTTGCATCCAACACTGACTGTATTGCCGGATGATAGCTTGGGGAGTTCGGCCATTTTAAATCTCCATAAAATAAAAAGGCATTCATAAGAATGCCTTTTTCGTCTTGCGATTAAACTACAAAATACTACTTATACGCCTACCATCGAGCTGATTGCAAAAGGTTGGAAAATAATAGCGCCCCAACTTCCCTGCGACTTTTTCTGTTCGAAACTAGACATTTTAACGACCATCTTGTGTGCCCTCATTTTTTCAGTGAATGCACAGAAGCCGGTTTTTTGCCCGTCAAGTTCATCAACAATCAACTGAACCATATTTCCTGCTGACGTATTTAAATACTGCTGTGCAGTTTCAATACGCAGTTTAGGGAAGTTCTTTTTCAGTAAATCTTCAACGTTGACGTTGTACTGATTAGTGGTGGTTAAAGCAACACTGGACGCTGGTGACATTGCTAAAGTCATCGGCGAATCCATTTCAACCAGGCCACCGGATTGCGATACAACTAAACTGAATAGCGACTGAATATCTGTGTAGATTTCATTCGCTGTCGCTGTTACTGCACCGTTGGTAATCCACGGCCCTGACGTTCCTGAGTTGTATGCTTTCACACCTGGCGCAAGTGAAGGAAGTAAATCAGGAGAATTTAACAACCCGTAATTTTGCAAACCTTGCACGCCGTAAAAATAAGTATTGTTCTGGTATTTATCCAACACGATTGCAGAAGCAATATTTAAACGCGCCGCCCAGTCGATTTTAGCTAAAGCCGCCATTTCCAGTTGTTTTTCACCCCATTGCGTAATCGTCTGATAATGGTACGATTGACGTTGCGGGAAGGTGGCGTTTGCTGTGACGGTACCGTTTTCAGAGTAGTCGCCGTAGCTCGATACTTCACCGCCGTTTTCAATGGTCGGGAACATCGCTGTAGCCATAGTCCAGTCGCCTTTTTTCGCTTCGCCCAAAATAGCGGCGGCGCGGTTCGGGGTGACTAAAACACGGACCAGGTTAGGGTCAAGGTAGTTAGCCAGGAAGGAGGGGATACCGGAGTTGCTGACGGTAACCAACGCGGGCTGTGCATCCAACGCCATACGTTCTGCAGCACCTTCTGGCAAATAGTCAAACAATTCGCCAGCGGGTCCCACAATACCGTACCGCGATTCGAGCATCGCTAATTCTAAATTTCGTTTCATGTTATTTCCTTTTTTAAATTAGCAGATTAGCCGATAGCCCATGAACTCATCTTAATGAGTTCACCGACCGCGCCGGGGGACATCGCAAACCACTTAGTTTCAGTGGCGCCCAAGACTGTCACAGTACCGCTTGTTGATGCGGTAGATGTATTAGTCAGATAACTGCCAACGCCGCCTGTAGCACCAGAAACCTGTGCTGTGACCTGCGTATTTGCGGCGATAGTGCCGCCAGTAATCGTGTCATTAATACTGATCGCGCCGGAACCAACAGCAGAAACAACCAAAGTACCGCCTGATGCTGAAATGGTTGTTGATGTGGTGGTTTGGCTGATACTGACAGCATAAGTACCCAGACCGCCTGAACCTGAAATAAAGGCAGTGATGGTTGTTCCTGCCGATACGCCCGTTCCTGATAATGTCTGCCCGACAGCAAACGTACCTGACAATGCAGAGCCGGCGGTAAACATGCCGCCTGATGCAGTAATCGTGGTACTAGGTACTGTCTGACTAATATTTACCTGGAAGGTAGCGCCAGCAGAACCGCCAGCGGTACCTGTCAACTGCGCAACGATCGTTGTACCTGCAGCTACACCGGTGCCAGTCAGAGTCTGACCTGCAACAAAACCGCCGCTGGATAACGCACCCATAGTGAGTGTGGTACCTGCAATAGTGCTGGTTGTTGCTGTATTAACCGCAATGGTTGATGTCGCAGCGCTATTGGCTACCAAAGAAGCAGTTACTGATGCTGCTGTTGGCGGAGAGCCTGTAGCCGCAAAACTAATCTGGCCTGTAGCGTTATTCGCGTAGGCTTTCATGTTTGCCGTTACGGCGGTAGTTCCGTTATTAGTTACCCAGAAGTCGCCAGCCTGATGCACTGTGACAGGGTATCCTGGAGGTACCAGCTGGGTGTTATATCCAAGGAACTTAGTAATCAGAGCTTGCTGTTCGCGGTGGATAAAACCGAGAGGTGTACCAGCTCCGGTATTGTTAACCTGCGACCACGGATCGACTTCGCCTGAAACGTTGTCGTAACCTTGCGGCGATCCCCAGCAGAAGTACCCTACCGTAACGCCGTTAGGTCCTGCTACAGGATCACCAGGCCCGTTCAACACCGACGCGCGGGGGTTGGCCGAGCAAAAATCGCCCGCCACGCCTGGTGCGGGCATAATATTTACTTGCTGTTGAAATTGTGACATAACTTTCTCCTATTAACCTAATTGAATAACTGGACCCGCAGTTGGGAACCGGGACGCGAAGCTTGCTACGGCTGCACTGTCATGGGCCAAATGGGTTTTAGTGGTTTGGGTGGTTTGCTCTTTAACCAGCATCTTCACCATCGCTTTATACGCAGCCGGCGGAACATCAGTTAAATCTACGCCAGCAGCATCCAGCGCCATTTTATATACCGCTTCAGCGCTATCAAATGCCACACGTAATTCGCCAACATGCGGCCGGACGGCTTCGCGTGCTTCAGCGATGTCATTCAGTCGTTTTGTTGTGTTTTGTTCGGAATTTTTGACTGCGGCGGCAATCGCTGCATCCATGGCAGTTTTATCTGATGCACCCATAGGTTTTTCCTTTTCGGATGTAGGTTTTTTAGGTTTGCCAGGGAATTCTGGCGGCTCATCTGCAGCTCCACCTTCAAGTTGAGCTAATAGCGCCTTTAGTTTAGTAAGTATTTCAGCCTTATCATTTTCAGCATCGGCTGTCACTTTTTCAGCTTTGGCACCATCAAGGTCTGCGTCTGGATTTTCGTCTGATGCTTCTTCATCATCATCCTCATCTTCAGCACCCTCTTCCGTTCCTTTTGGATCTGTAGCGCCGTCTTTATCTGCGTCTGGCGACTCGTCCGTACCGTCGTTATCAGATGCTGAAAACATATCCAATAAACCCATCAGGTCTTTCAGACTCGCATCCTGTGCCAGTTTGCCTTTAGTCGCGATTTTAATCGCTTCAGCAATCTGCACTTTTTTCTTTTCCCAGTTAGCATGAGTTACCCCATCCAAAATCGGGTTTAAATCGATTTTTGCGTCGTTAGCCAGTTTGGGCTTGAGGAAGACCACTAGGGCACCTTTCGCCATCGCTGCTTTGCGCGATAATGTAAAATTTCGTGACATAGAAGTCTCCAATTGTGAATCCCCGACAACGACATCGCTGCCGGCCCTGCCCTCTGTAACCAGTGCTACGTGGTTAAAACTGATATCCCGCATAACACCGTCGTATGCAACTCCTTCGTATGTGCCGGGTGTCATGTCCGCCCTGTAACGGTACCCGCACGATAATTCAACCTGATCTTCGCTTTCAATACCCGCTATAGCAACAGCGTCCCATACGATGAGACTGTTTTGCAAATAGGGTTTTTTAAAAACGGCGTCGGTGCCAATGCTACCGACAACATCCATCTTTTTAGGGTCTTCAGGCGATACAGCAATGTGTTTTATCATCAGCTGCACCCCATTCGACGTCGGTGCTGCTTTTTCCAGTTCGCCCGGGTCGCGTAATAGCTGATAGACTTTTTTTGGATCCAGATTTAACGTGCCGTCCGGGTCTGGAATTTCGTGGCCGATATATGGGCACACATTAGCTTTAGATATATTTGAAACTGCTACGCGCAACCGCCCTTCAATGTCGTATGTTCGCGCACTGTTTTTATCAAGCGCGAGTCTTATTTCGGCCATGTCGACCCTCAAGTAGTTGTTCCAGCACGTCAATAAGTGCCAGCATTAATTTTGTGTCATCGTCGCCTGTAAAACCGTTAGCATGCGCAGCGGCTGCCTGGCGTTCAGCATCTTTACGTGAAGAATAAACAGTGCCGTGGTTGCCCCATTTATACCCACCTGTTACTTTTCGGATCGGCATAAGCTACCTTAAATGATAAGACAGCCCCGGTATGACCGGCCTTGATATACACCGGCAGTTAGGCCGTTCACCCGGATAGATAAATTTACCTTCAACTTCGGAATACATACCTTCGTCAATCTTGTATGTTTTTTTGGCAGCACCCCACTTAACGTGTTCCTGCCGCGGTTCATTACCGCCGTTACTGTGCATCCAGACGGCTTCGGTAATTCCCGCTTCTTTTTGCCTCACTTTTGTTATTGCTGCCGTAGCTTTGTTATTCTGGTCCCTGCTAATAAATTGTGCGCGCCGGCGCGTTACCCCAAAATTTGCCTGTAACTCTTTACTTAACGTACCCAGATCGCGACCTGTCTGCACGCTGCGCATGACGATGCCTTCGACTTCAGCTAAATGCCGTTGGGGGATGCTTTTAATAAGAGCGACATTAGCGTTCACGGTGGCTTGTGCCACATCGTTCATGGCAGCCGTCATTTTGAACTCGATCGCAAAACCTGCCTGCTTTAACGAATCCATAAAAGCCCGCGTCGTGTAGTCGCCTGACTGTTTAGTGAAACTTTTAGCCAGATCAGGTGCGCGGTCTGAAAACTTTTTAAGCCAGTAACGGCTCAGTCGTTTCATTAAGACGCGCATTAAAAATGCCGGGCTTGCATCCATCGCGATTTCAGGCGCGTTTGTTTTATATGCCTGCAACACCCAAAAATTAACGCTCTTATTCATCTGATCAATCAGCGCCAGTAACTGGCGGCTATACGCTGCTTCGATACCTGCGTTAGGATGAACAGGCTTAAATGTTTTAAGTGCTCCCATACAAATAAATTAATATACTGACGGGAAGGACGCGGGTGTGACGGAGTAAGACACAAGCGCATTACCTTCGCTGTTAGGGTGTGTTCCTTCGGTGGTTGCATACCAGGGGTTCCCGTTGACAACAAATAGCCCTGTGGTGCCTGATCCGCCGTATTCCAAATAAGTGTTAGGGTCAATCAACGTGT
>Ga0302200_10001663_pt1 | contig 20474 bp, 13 predicted proteins | sample II_Bog_N3_1_FD_194585 | JGI IMG/M metagenome (GOLD analysis project Ga0302200, IMG submission 194585) | Peat permafrost microbial communities from Stordalen Mire near Abisko, Sweden - II_Bog_N3_1 | ecosystem: Environmental > Terrestrial > Soil > Wetlands > Peat | place: Sweden: Abisko... | reverse complement strand
GGAAAGCCAGCGTCTCCGCATGAACCTTCCCGATCCGTCCCGCTCCAATGATTCCGAAATGAAGTTTCTTCCCGCTCATACTTTCCCTCTCCGAAAAAACGTCTCGCAGTCGTCAGCTCTCATCTTCCGTACTAATTGCTTCAGGAAAACAGGTCTTGACGTACGGATTGTTCTGAGAAAAACGGTTTTGAAAGGGCACGGCTTCAGCCGTGCCGTACGAATCATCACAATTCATGCGACTTTAGCCACTGAGGGAGGTTTTTCTCTCCCCCTTTACCGTCGATGAAACTGCTCCTCCTGAACCGGCGCCTCTCGCTTCTCAAACGAAAAAAGCTATGAACCGACCGCCGAAAGCTGCGAGCTATTTTCAGTAAAATTCGCCGCAATCGACCCAATATACTCCCGGTTGCGCCTGGCGCTCTCCTTCGGCGTTCCCATCCCCGGCAGAATATCCTGTTCCACCAACATGTACCCCTTGTAATCGCGAGCCGCAAGCCAGCGCAGCAGGGCAGGGAAGTCCACGCATCCCTTGCCCAGTTCGGGATACAGCCCGTTCCGCATGGACGTAAAGTAATCCCACTCTTCCTCGCGGGTGCGGCGCGCCACGTTGGGCTCCAGATCCTTCAGGTGGATGTACCAGATGCGCTCCTTGAAGCGATTGAGCGCGGCCACCAGGTCGATCTCCTCTGCGCCCGTCCCATGAACGTAGTGGCCCGCATCGAACACCAATCCCAATCGCTCCGGGTTAGTCATGCTGAGCAGCGTTTCGATTTCGTCCGGCGTCTCCACGTAGCCCGCGCAGTGATGATGAAACACCGTGCGCAACCCCGTGTCGTCGAACACCGCGCGCGCAATCCGGTCGGCGCCGCCTGCGAAGGTCTTCCACTCGTCCTTGTTCAGTCCTGCGCTCGCCGGTACGCGTCCCGCCAGCTTGGTGCGCCGCGCATCGGTCCCGTTGTCGTCGGCCAGCACCAGGAACGGCGCTTGCGTGGTGGCCACCGCCGCAATCAGCCGCGCCGTCTTCACAGCCCTTGCCGTGCCCTCGGCATGCGCCAGCGGATTTTTGAGCTCCACCGGCACAAACGCGCCCAGCATCACCACGTGATTCCGCTTCGCCAGTTCCTCGCTCAGCAGCACCGGGTCGGTGGGCATGTAGCCCCAGTCGCCCAATTCCGTTCCGGTGTAGCCCGTCTCCACCAGTTCGTCGAGCATTTGGGTCGATGGAATCCCCTGACTCTGATCCTGGTGCTCCAGCGTGCCCCAAGAGCATGGTGCATTGCCAACCAACAGCTCTTTCATGTCATCTCCTTGCTTCCCGCGGGTTTTCGTTTTCGATTCTTGCTTCCACATTGACGCTTTACACGTGTGCATCGCGATCAAGTACCCGAAGCTAACGCTTCGTCCATAAAGGGTGATTCTGCTAAAACAAATGCGCGGGAAGCGTGGGGCACTCACTAGTCGTCCCACTGTCCCACGTCTTTCTATTCCCTATTCCCTACTGCCTATTCCCTGTTCTTAGAACTTCCGGTTCCACTCCTTCGGCCACCGCTCCACAACCACCTTGGTCTGCGTAAAGAACTCCACCGCATGGTGCGCCTGCGCGTGCAGATCGCCGAAAAAGCTGTCGCCCCACCCGCTGAACGGGAAGGTCGACATCGGCGCCGCCACACCCACGTTGATGCCCACGTTGCCCGCCTGCACCTCGTAGCGGAAACGCCTTGCATTCGCGCCGTCAGTTGTGAAGATGCAGGCCATGTTGCCGTAACTGCGTCCGTTCACCAGCGCGATTGCCTCTTCAATGGTCTGCGCGTGAATCAGGCTTAGCACCGGCCCAAAGATCTCCGTCCGCGCCGTCTCCGAATCCGGCGGCACATCGTCCAGCACCGTGGGCAGCACGAAATATCCGTCCTCGTAGCCTTCCACCTTTTTGCCGCGCCCATCCACCACCACGCGTGCGCCGGCCTGCTCGCCCTTGGCGATTAGCCCTTCGATCCGCGTCTTGCTCTCGGCGGAAATCACCGGCCCCATCTCCACATCCGGCAGCGCGCCGTAGCCGGTCTTGCGGCTCTTGGCGGCAGCGGCAATCTGGTCCGTGAATGTGCGCGCGTCGCCTACAGTAATCGCCACCGATGCCGCCAGGCAGCGCTGTCCCGCGCAGCCAAATGCGGAATCGGCAAGAATCCGCGTCGTCATCTCCATATCCGCGTCCGGCATCACCACCACGGGATTCTTCGCGCCGCCCTGGCACTGTGCGCGCTTGCCATTGGCCGCCGCCCGGCTGTAAATGTACTTCGCCGTCGGCGTCGACCCCACAAAACTCACCGCCTTGATGCCCGGATGGTCCAGAATCGCGTTCACCGTGTCGCGTCCGCCGTTCACCAACTGCATCACGCCCGGAGGGAACCCCGCCGCCTGGATCAGCTCGAACAGTTTCTGCGACGTGATCGGCACACGCTCCGACGGCTTCAGCAAAAAGCAGTTGCCCGCCGCCACCGCGTAGGGGAAAAACCAGAATGCAATCATGCCCGGAAAATTGAACGGCACAATCGCCGCCACCACGCCCAGCGGCTGCCGGATCATGTGCTCGTCGATACCCCGCGCAATGTCCTCGCAGTTCGTCCCCTGGATCATGATCGGCATGGCGCACGCCGTCTCCACGTTTTCCACTGCGCGCAGAATCTCGCCCCGGCTCTCCGCCAGCGTCTTGCCGCTTTCGTTGGTAATCGAGAGTGCCAGTTCTTCGCGATGCTCTTCCAGCAGCGTCTTCAGCCTGAACAGCGGCTGAATGCGGTCCACCACCGGCGTGCGCCGCCACTCAATAAACGCCCGCTCCGCCACTTCCACAGCCGCATTCACGTCCGTCGCCGGTGAAAGCGGCACCTCCGCCAACACCTTGGCCGATGCGGGATCGATCACATTCAGCGCATCCTTTGCGCTCGACGCGCGCCACCCTCCATCAACAAAATTCTGCAACCGCTCCATAGTGTTTTCTCCTCACAAATAGCGACGTTCGCGCTTACGCGCTTCTTCATAGCGTGCCCGGGCTTCGCGCACGCTCTCCATCTCTGAAACCTCTGCTACCGCAACATCCCACCAGGATTCGTATCCCGGCACGCCTTGCGATGCATCCGTTTCCACCACGATCACCGTGGTGCGGTCCAGCGTCTTGGCCTGCTCAAGGGCCTGTTTCAATTCGTCGAGTGTACCAGCCTTCAGCGCATGTGCGCCCAGGCTGCGCGCGTTGGCCGCAAAGTCCACCGTCAGCACGTCACCGTCCAGTTGCTTGGTGGCTTCATTGCGCGCGCGATACCGCGTTCCAAACCCGCCCTGCCCCAGCGAGCGGCTCAAGCTGCCGATGCTCGCGAACCCGTGATTGTCCACCAGCACGATGATGATCTTGATCCCCTCCTGCACCGACGTCACAATCTCCGAGGGCATCATCAAATAGGTGCCGTCGCCCAGAAAGACGTAAACCTCGCGGCTGGGGTCGGCCAGCTTGGCGCCCATCGCGCCAGGAATCTCGTAACCCATGCACGAGTAGCCGTACTCCATGTGATAGCCGTTGGGCGTGCGTGTGCGCCACAACTTGTGCAGGTCGCCGGGATGACTGCCTGCTGCCGACAGCAGCACGTCGCGCTCGCCCGCTGCCTCCCACATCGCGCCAATCACTTCGCTCTGTGCGGGCTTTCCGGGGTTCTTCAGATGGAAGAGCCGGTCCACTTCCGCATCCCAAGCGACGCGCAGTTCCGCAATCTCCGCTGCATACTGCGCGCTCACCGCGTGACCCGCGAGCGCAGAGCCCAGTTGTTCCAGCGCCACGCGCGCATCCGCGACCACGGGAATCGCGCCCACCTTGTACGCATCGAACTCCGCAGTGTTGATGTTGACGAACTTCACCGCCGGATTCTGAAACGCCGTCATCGAGGCTGAAGTGAAATCGGAGTAGCGCGTGCCGATTCCGATGACAAGATCAGCCGCATTCGCCAACCGGTTCGCGGCCAGCGTGCCCGTGGCTCCAATCGCGCCCACCTCCTGCGCATGATCCCACGCGAGCGATCCCTTTCCAGCCTGTGTCTCCCCAACAGGAATTCCAGTCTTCGTCGCGAATTCGCTCAGCGCCGTCGACGCCTCGCTCATCAGCACGCCGCCCCCGGCCACAATCAGCGGCCGTTGTGCCGCGCGAATCGCCGCAACCGCGCGCTCCAGCGAAACGCGGTCCGGTTGCCCGCGCCGGATCAGCCACACGCGCTTCTCAAAAAGCTCTTCCGGATAGTCGTAGGCTTCGGCCTGCACATCCTGCGGCAAGGCCAGCGTCACCGCGCCGCAGTCTGACGGAGACGTCAGCACGCGCATCGCCTCAGGCAGCGCCGTGATCAGTTGTTCCGGTCTGTAAATCCGGTCCCAGTAGCGCGACACCGGCTTGAAGCAGTCGTTCACGCCCGTATCCTGCGTCGTGGGTGACTCAATCTGCTGCAGCACCGGCGCCACGTTGCGCCGCGCAAAAATATCGCCGGGCAAGAGCAGCACCGGCAGCCGGTTGATGGTTGCCAGAGCCGCGCCCGTGATCATGTTCGTCGCGCCCGGCCCGATCGACGACGTGCAGGCAAACGTCCGCAGCCGGTTGCTCGCCTTGGCAAATCCCGCGGCCATGTGCACGCCCGCCTGCTCGTTGCGCACCAGGATGTACTTGAAATCGGGGTTCTGCTGCAACGCCTGCCCGATCCCCGCCACGTTGCCGTGCCCAAAAATCCCCAGCACGCCCGCAAAAAATGCATGCTCGCGTCCATCCCGCTCCACGTACTGCGCCTTCAGGAACTGGATCAACGCCTGGGCCATCGTCATGCGCCGCGTCTTCATGCTTGCTCTCCCGAAAACAGCTTCCAGCTTCCAGCCGCTTGCTCCCAGCCCCTTCTTTCGAGAACCGAAACCGTTCGTTCCTGCGCTGTCGAGCTAAAAGCGGCCTTTTGTCTCTTCACTATCGGCGCAAACGAACCCTTTTCCTTGCAGCCGTCACATAGTCCCGCAATACCATCGCGAAGAGGGCGCTGAGAAAGTGAGAGGGAATTAGTCGAGGTCATGCGGCGGCGCGCGGTAGGTGCACACGTGTGCACTTTGAGTCGATTTGGATGCGTCCGCCGATTTGTTAATGGCTGAATAAAGAAGGAATGAGTCATTTCCGATCCATCAACTAGAGAATCCACTCTACCTGCGCATCCTTAAGACTTCCTTAAGCAAATTGCGCGCAGACTAGAAAAATGATGGTGCATGATCGCACGCATTCCGCCGCCAGAAATGGCGACAGTAGCGGAACGCCCAATATCTGAGTGCGCAGGAGCCGATCGAGACAACCGGAACCGACAAGTAGATTGCTTTGTAAATAGAGCTTCTTATGCGCTGGATGAAGATGGCCGCGCGTGGCCAAAACGACGGTGACATGGCGCATTGTGCTAGACTTCCGCTGTCCTTCGGGCCAAATACAGTTTTGATCGGGAATGAGCCAGGTAAATAAAGCCCATGCGCGTGCTCGTAGTTGAAGACGAAATTCGACTTGCCGAGAACATAGCGGTCGCGCTGCGCGAGGGGCCGGGGTTTGCTGTGGACTGTGCGCATAATGGTCACGACGGCATGGCGATGGCGGAAAGCGGAAATTACGATCTGATTTCGCTGGATCTGATGCTTCCCGGCATCGACGGACTCACGATTACGAAAAACCTGCGGGCGCGCGGGGATAAGACTCCGATTCTGGTACTTACAGCGCGTGACGAACGAAAATATGTGATTGGGCTATTGAACGCGGGCGCTGACGATTACCTGACAAAGCCCTTCGACCTTGGCGAGTTGATTGCTCGAGCCAAGGCATTGATTCGTCGCGGAAAAGGGGTTCCAACTCCCGTGATCGAGGTCGGCCGGCTCAGCGTGAACTCTGTCGAACAGACAATACGATGCGACGGCAAGCTCATCGATCTCTCGCCAACAGAGTATCGGATCCTTGAATATCTAATGTTCCGGCCCCGCGTGATCGTTTCGAAGAGGCAGATATTAGAGCATCTTTACGACTTTACCTGGGAGCACCATTCCAACGTAATTGAGGCACACATGTCCAATCTGCGCAAGAAACTGCGTGCGACAGGAATAGAGGCTACGGTGCAAACGGTACGCGGTTCCGGATACAGACTTGCAAAACCGGACGACTTGATATGAAGACGCACTGGCTAACGCGCAGGTTGATCGGGGGAGTCCTCGTTGCGGAGTTCCTATGCGTGGCATCCTTCGCCATTGTGGCAACCACCCACGAGATGCATGGCCGGCGCCGGGGATTTGATGTCATGTTGCGCGGGCGAGTGGATTCACTGTTGGGAGCCGTGCATGGCGCCGATCCTTACGGCAGCCTCTTCCTGGATGTCAGTGAATTAGCCCCTCAAGCCGAAGATATTTATGTGGCAGCAACGGCCAGCGGCATTGTGGGCAGCTCTCAGCAGGTGCCGCCAAACGTATTGGCTTCGATTCGCGCTTCCAACGCTTCGGGTTTCTTCAACTTCGAGTGGAAAGGCCAAGTCTACCGCGCCTTTCACAAAGAAGGTGTGCGCTCGATGGACCAGGAAAGCCCAGGGATCCGGGCGCAGCCAATTGCGCTCCTTTACGCTACGCCGACTAAGGATCTTGAATACGAAGCGACGCAGGCATACCGTTACTATGCCACCGCAGCCGGATTTCTGCTGATCGTCACGGGATTTGTGCTGATCGGATCTCTGCGCACATTGATGAAGCCCTTGCACGAACTAGCCAAGAGCGCCAGGCGCGTTTCAATGGAGTCGTGGGATTTTTCGCCTCCGGAGGCTGTTCTCCGCGCGCGCGAACTCGCGCCCATTGCCAATTCGATCAAGAGGCTCCTTTTGGGCTTGCAGCGCGCCTTCGAACGCCAGCGCCAGTTCACCGGCGATGCCGCTCACGAGCTCAAGACTTCAGTTGCTCTGCTCAAGTCGAGTCTGCAACTTTTGACGATGCGGAAGAGAACCGCGGAGCAATATGAAGAGGGGGCTCAGGAGCTTCTCGCCGATATGCAGCGGATTCAAGGGCTAATTGAGCAGATGTTGACGCTGGCCCGCGTTGAAGAGGCGCCGCAGGCACCGGGTCAGGAAATCGATCTATCTTCGGTCGTTAAGTCTGTCGCAAATCGCCTGCAGCCGCTTGCCCAAGTGAAGAAAACTACGATTAACGTGAATGCCGAGGCTGCAAGCCGGGTAGCCATGGAAAGTGGCGACGCCGGGGTACTGGTTTCAAATCTCCTCCTCAACGCTCTGCAACACAGTCCGGCGGCGAGCTTTGTGGCAGTTTCAGTGCGCGCCTGCGCCGCAGGCACGGAGTTGCGAGTTACGGACCAGGGCGAGGGCATATCGGAGTCCGACCTGCCCCATGTGTTTGAGCGGTTCTACCGCGCCGATGCATCGCGCAGCCGGCAGAGCGGCGGCGCCGGACTGGGCCTTGCGATCTGCAAAGCAATTGTGGAGCGGGCCCACGGAAACATAAAGATTCAAAGCCAGTTAGAACGGGGAACAGAGGTCTCGGCAACGTTCCCCGCAATAAATTAATCAAACCTTCATTGCTGCTTAAGGTTGGCTCCTGATAATCGCTCGGTGCCAGAAAACCTACTCGGCTCGTCAGGAGCAATCATGTTCTTCTTATTCCATCATCGTTTTATTCGTGCCATCGCACTTGTGATTCCAGCCTCCATTTGTGTTCTAACTTGCAGCCTGGCTTTCAGCCAGGAACCCTATCAGGTAGTGGATCACTGGAAGATTGGCGGAAATGGATCATGGGATTACCTGGTCAACGATCCCACAACGCATTTGCTCTACGTTACGCATCGCACGCGCGTGGAAATCGTGGACACCACGACGGGCAAGGAAGTTGCCGCCATCACGGGCCTGAAGAACGCGCACGGAGTCGCGCTCGACACCGAAGGCCAATTCGGTTACATCAGCGACGGGCTCAGCAACGATGTGATGGTTTTCGACCGGCATACATTCAAGCCGGTTACGACTGTGGCCACAGGCGACAATCCGGACGGAATTACATTCGACCCATTGACCAAGACGGTTTGGGCATTCAACGGCAAGAGCAGCACTGCCACCGTGATCGATGCCGCCACCAATCGCGTGGTCGCGACGATCGCGCTTCCCGGCAAACCTGAATTCCCTGTGGCCGATGGCAAGGGATCGGTATACGACAATCTCGAAAGCACGAGTTCCATCGTCCGTCTCGATGTGCACACAAAAGCGGTGGTCGCAACCTGGAAGCTGGCCAACTGCGAGGCTCCCACCGGGCTCGCCCTGGACGTTGAGAACCGCCGCCTCTTTGCGGTCTGCGACAACAACAAGATGGATGTCGTAGACGCGGACACAGGCAAAGAGCTCGCTTCGCCCGCGATCGGGGATAGCCCTGACGCGGCACGCTTCAGCGCCACTCATCAGCTCGCATTCAGCTCCAACGGCGGCGGCACGCTGACGGTAGTGGATGCGGCAAACGGATACAAGGTGATTGAGGATCTGCCCACGCCGAAAGGCGCGGCGTCCCTGGCTTACGACGAGCAAACCGATCGAATTTTCCTGGCCATTGCGGAATATGGGCCGTCTCCCGCGTCGAGCACGAAGTCCCGTCACCCACAAGGGGCGATGGTGCCGGATAGCTTCACCATCCTGGTGGTGGGGCGCAAATGACCCAGGCGCGTGTGCGCCTGGCAATGGCAGCCATGCCAATCATGTGATATGGATCGCATGGCAAAAGAGAGTGAGGTAGTACAACCCAGTGTAGAGTTCGCCTTGGAACGCTTCCCGCCGGCTTGTGTCGCTATCTGTAAGTGCGATAGGAATGCATAAGTCGTGACGCCTTGATAGTGGATAGCATGGCGCACTTTATGATACTGGTGCAGTTAGCGCGCATTGATTACTCCATTTAGGTGGAATAGGTTTGTTGCGCTTGTGAGTCAATAACTATCTATGGCGGCAAATGGAGTTCTATCTTCCGGCGGCCCTGCAAGTATGGTGTTTGCGCATAGTGGCGTAAACGCCTTGTATGACGTAGCGATGTCGCAACCGCGGGCGCGGAGGATATAACAAGTGAGCCGTCGCGTCTGGCGCTGTTTCTATGCCGGATGACGTAGTCTGACCTGATAAAGCCAACACAAGTTAGCCGCAACGGTAAGTGAGTTTCGCGCGACATTAACTGAAAGTGAAGGAAACCGCATACTTTCACATTTGTTGTAAAAAGATCTTGACAGCTCAGTTATGAGCGGTCTAATGTTCCTTTCACTTAAGCGCTAACGCATTTGCAGACTGTCGAACGAGCCAGCGAGCGCGTTAATTCCAAGACCATCGAGGCCAGAGAATGAATATTCTTCGCAGGTTTCAATTCGCGACTCAATCATCAGGGCGATTCTTCTCTTTGCGGAGAGGCGCCCCGCATTTGTCAGTGATAGGGAGAGGCTGGAACAAGCTGGGCCTCGCCGTGCTGCTACCACTTGTGAGCCTGTCGCTGTTGTCAGCAGCGGCTTCAGGCCAGGCTGCCGCAGGAGAGGGTAGCAAGGGGCTGATTACCGGTACGGTTGTGGATTCCGGCGGCTCGGTTGTGAAAGGCGCGCAGCTTGAGCTGGAGCCGCTTGGCGTGACCGTGTCCACCGACGACCAGGGCGCGTTCTCCTTTCCGATGGTTCCGGCTGGTTCCTATACCGTGAAGCTCTCCGCTGCCGGATTCGCGACGCAGGAGACCAAGGTCGAACTGGTCGCGGGGAAAACCGCCGAGCTCGACCTCAAGCTTGCGGTAGGAAGCAATATCGAGCAGATCCTGGTCACCGCGGAGCGCCCGCATGGAGAGATGGAAGCGCTCGACGAGTCACGCGCGGCAGACAACATCCAGCAGATCCTGCCGGCGGAAGTCATCGTCAGCCTGCCCAATGCCAACGTCGCCGACGCCATCGGCCGCCTCCCCTCCGTGTCGCTCCAGCGCCTGGAAGGCGAGGGTGAATACATTGAGGTGCGCGGTACTGAACCCCGCTTGACCAATATCACCATCGATGGCATTACAGTGCCGTCCCCCGAGCCGCTGGTTCGCCAGGTCCGTCTCGATATCATTCCCTCGGATATGGTCGAGCACGTGGATATCAATAAGACGCTATCGGCCAATATGGACGCGGAAGGAATCGGAAGCTCCGTCGAGCTTACCGTGAAGGAAGCCCAGGAAAAGCCCACCATCAATGTCTTTTTGAATGGCGGCCGCACCAACATCCTGAATGGCCGTTACAATGCGGCCTCGGGCGGAACCTTTGGCGAGCGGCTCCTGAAAAGCAAGAAGCTCGGCGTTCTGGGGAATGTAGCTTTTGATTTCAACGGCCGCGGCATTGACAACTACCAACCGCAAATCGACCCGCTCTCTACCATGGCGCAACCCTTCTACGATAACAACACCATGCGCGAATACCGCTATTACCGCTACCGCTATGGTTACTCCGGCAGCGCGGACTACAAGTTCAATGACGTCTCCAGCATCTTCGTCCGCGGCTTTTACAGCCAGCTCAAGGACTGGGGCGACAAGTGGTATTACGAGCCGGTATCGACCCCGCTGACGACCACTGGGGTTTATCCGAGCACCTCAGCCAACTCGCCGAGTCCAAAGTTCTATACTTCGTCCAAGCGCCCCAATGCTTCGATCGGCACGTTGATGCTGGGCGGGAGAGAGATTCATCCCAGTAACTGGCTGGTCTGGGAAGCCGCGGTCTCGCGTTCATTTGAGCAGGATTCGGCCGGCAACCCCAAGGCCGACTTCGCCTGGATTGGTCCCTCGCTGCAATGTAACTACGGGCCCCAGGGCGCAACCTTCTTCCCACAGTTCGGCGCTTGCAGCGGGGCCACCTCGCCGCTTGAGAACGCCAACGACTTCGTCTTCAAAGACATTACCTACCCCGACCCCAAGGGCTTGAGCACACAGCTCAACCTGACAGGCGAGATCTCGGATTCACAGAACTACACGTTCCACGGTCATTTTGGGATCATCGAGGCCGGCTTCAAAATCAGCAATGCTCATAAGCTCCAGGATGCAACTGAAACCGTCTACGACGGCTGGGGAACAAAAGCTTCCACGCCCGGCGTTGCCGCCTACTCCATGGCCGCCTTGCAGGGCTATTTCAATAACACCGACTACTTCAAAGGCGAGTTCATGGGAGGGAAATTCGGGCCTGTCTCGGATTTCAACAGGACGACGAACTTTGTGCTTACCAACTTTTCCGCAGATGTAGATGGGTACAAAACTGCCCTCGATAACTGGCCAAACCTCTTCGGCATCATCGAGCGTGTTTCAGCCGGCTACGTAATGAATACCATCGATGTGGCAAGGCTCCATGTCCAGGCAGGAGTGCGTTTCGAGCAAACGACCATGCGTACGCATGGCCACAACGTCACTTTGTATGCGGCGGGCGCCTCGCAATGCGGAGGGCCTACGAACACCGGTTGCGGCGTGCCATCGGTGGTGACCAACAATCCCTCGTATTTCGATGCCTTTCCGGACATCAATATGCGCTACAAGATCACTGACGATCAGGGGCTTCGTATCGTATATGGCAGGGGCATCGCCCGTCCCGATCCCTACCAGTTGATTCCTTACATCACGTATGACGAAAGCGCTAATCCGCCATCGTTTACCGTCGGAGATCCCAGCCTCCATGCCGAACACGCCAACAATTACGATGTGCTCTACGAGCACTTTCTCAAACCGATTGGAATGATCCAGGCGGGTGTCTTCTACAAGCAGCTGACCGCACCTCAGCTTTTGTTCACAATTCCGATCGGAACCAACCTCGCCGCACTGCCCCCTGGCTCTATTCCACCGTTGACTCTCGCCAATATCGAGCAAGATTTAGCCTCCGGCACCAACACTGGGGGAGCCGAGGTTACCCAATATATCAGTGGCACGAATTCCAGATTATATGGCGTGGAACTTAGCTACCAACAGCATCTGACGTTTCTTCCTGGTGTGCTCGCCGGAATTGGCATTACCGCCAACTACGGTTACCAACAGTCAAAAATCAAGTCCATTCCACTTCGCAACGACCATCCGCGATTGATCGACCAGCCTAACAATACGTGGAACTTGAGCCCGACCTATGACACCAAGCGCTTCTCTGCGCGCGCTGGGCTTACATATAACGGCTCGAGTGTCTTCTCATACAACTGGATTTCACCGATCAGTGCTCCGGGCGCAGGCGCTGATCCAAGCGGCCTTGGTCCAAAGGGTCCGTCCGGAGACATCTGGACGTTGCCTCATTATCAAGCGGATGTGCAGGCAAGCTATCGCTTCTTCCGTGGCTTGAGCGTCCAGGCCTCCGTACTCAATCTCAACAACGAAGTGTACGGTTATTACCAGGGCAGCCCGCAATTTGTAAACCAGCGCGAGTTTTACAAGCCAAGTTATGACGCTGGCATCAGGTACGTCTTTGGACACGACTAATGCCAGGCATCATGCGCCAACTGGCTAGCCTGGCTGGGGCACATACCATTGCGATGGCATGTGCCCCTTCTTATAGGCGACGGAGTCAGCGCAGCTTATCTCCGCATTGCGCAGAGACGGGCTCTCAATTTGAAACCGCGCCTGCGGTGAAACACGCAGGGCAGCTCAACATCATTGCTTACTTGAGGAACTCTTGTGATCAGACTTTGTAAGGCACTTTTGCTGGTCTCCTTGTGCGTGTTTGCCTGGACCGCACTGAATGCTCAGACTGCGGCTGGAAAAGGCTCCTACAGCGCCAATCAGGACAAGCTGAAGCTGGTAGTGGTGGTCAGCCGGCACGGAGTACGGTCGCCAACATGGACGGTGGATCGCCTGAACACATATTCTTCAAAGCCCTGGCCCGCCTGGAGCGTTCCGCCAGGATACCTGACCGCGCACGGGTTCGAGTTGATGAAACTCTTTGGCGCTTACGACCGCGCGTCGCTGGCAAATGCGGGCCTCTTTGCCGCCCAGGGCTGCTCCGGAGCATCCGATACCTACATCTGGGCGGACACCGACCAGCGCACTCTGGAAAGTGGCAAGGCTCTGGCCGCGGGCCTGTTCCCAGACTGTGCAGTTGCGATGCATTCTCTTGGCGAGGGAGAGAACGACCCTCTCTTTCATGCCCCGCCAGAAGCCATGGATTCCGCGGAATCGAGCCGTGTGTTTGCAGAGTTTTCAACCCGAGTAACGGCGCTACCGGCTTCGCCATATAACGGACTGCTGGAGCAGATGAATCGCGTGCTGCTGGGGTGCGAGTTGGATGCGGATTGCACGCCGGCCCGGCCGCCGGAAGTCCCTTTGATGGAAGGCAAGAATGGAGCCGTAAAGGGAAAAGGCGACCATATTGTGACGCTTCAAGGCCCGCTTGCACAGGCGTCTAGTTTCGCAGAAGATTTTCAACTCGAATATACCGAAGGCATGCCCTCGCAGTCGGTGGGATGGGGGAAGGTAGACGAAGCCGAGGTGATCAAGTTCATCACCTTGCACAGCATCTACTTCGATCTCATGCACCGCACTCCTTCGCTGGCCAGGATGGAAGCGTCCAACATGCTGAATGCAATTACCAGGACGCTGCAACAGGGAGTTGAAGGCAAGGCAGTTGCGGGGGCCCTCGGGGCGCCGCGGAACAAACTGGTGTTGCTGGTGGGTCACGATACAAACATCGGACCCATCTCGGCGTTGCTTGGCCTGCACTGGAACCTCGATGGACGTGCCGATGATATCGCGCCGGGCACGGAGCTTGCCTTCGAGCTTTGGCAGACACCACAGGGCGCCTACCGGGTCAAGGTAACCGTGACCGTGCAAACACTCCGCCAGATGCACGAGGCGCAAGAGTTGACGGCAGCCAATCCTCCCGCGCGTCAGGTGGTTACACTGCCGGCATGCGGCGGCGGGACAAGTGCGTGCAGTTGGGACGAGTTCCGGGAGGTTGCCGACGCGGCAACCGGAAAGAAGTGACTGCGATCACGCCAACGCGGGCTTTCACTCCGATAATGTGAGAGTGTTGCGGTTTAAACAGTTGGCCATAAGACTGGAGCAATTCGATGAAGTTCCTGCAATCCATATCTCGCATACTGCTCATTCTTGTTCTCGCGGCAGGCTCCTTGCGCGCGCAGAGTGCAACTGCCTCGGTTCACGGCAACGCCAACGACCCGTTGGGCATACTTGTGACCAACGGGTCGGTTAAACTAACTCAGGACAAAGGAAAGATCGATAAGGGCAGTAACTATGTCTACAGTTTTGACCTGGATAAAGAGGGCAATTACAGGGGCGAGGGTATTACGCCGGGAACCTATACTCTGGTGTTGTTTCGCAAGGGATTGACTGCTGATTTCTCAAAGCCCGTGACCCTGGTTGCAGGGCAGGACGCCATTGTCAACTTCGACATGAGCCGGCAGGAATACATCGACAAGTTGAGCGACGATGATAAGAGGCTGCTGGAGGAGTCCCGGAAAAAGAACGCCGCCATCCTGGCCGAGAACGCGGTGATCAGGAACTTGAATGCCTTGACGGCAGAAGCGCGCGCCGCGATGAGTGCCACACCGCCCGATTATGCAAAGGCCGCCGACGATATGACGCAGGCCACCACGGCAAGGCCCACCGAATCCATCTTCTGGTTCATGCTGGGAGAAGCCGACTTTGGACTCAAGAAGTACGACGATGCGATAGCGGCGTACAGAAAATCTGTTGAGACAGATAGTGCGTCGGCCAAGCCGGACCTGGAAACTGAAGCAGCCACCTACAACAACATGGGACACGCGTTGGCCAACACCGGGAAGATACCGGATGCAGCAACGGCATATGAAACTGCAGCGAAATTGAATCCAACCCATGCCGCGAGGTATTACGTCAACGAGGCCATCATTTTCTACACGGCAAGCGAAAACGATTCCGTCAACCAGACGGCCGATCTTGCCGCAGCGGCTGCGGCCGCAGACAAGGTCATTGCCATCGACCCGAACGTGGCCAATGTCTACTACATCAAGGGGCAAGCGCTTGTCATGCAGGTAACCTCCGACCCAAAAACTGGCAGGATGATCGCCCCGCCTGGCTGCATTGAGGCCTACAAAAAGTATCTGCAGCTTGCGCCTAGCGGAACTTACGCGAGCGAAGTTAAGGGAATTATTCAAGGCCTTGAGGCCACAGTACCGGCATCTAACAAGGCCAACGGAAGAAAGTGAGTGAATAGTACGGCATGCAGCGTTGCTCTGGAATGAGAAAGGTGCAGGCAAGGTTGATCGGGTTTGTGCTCGGATTGATTGTCACTTTTCCGGTCGTTTACTTTTACCTGAACTACATGCTTGGATCACATTGGCGTTCACTCGGGACGACTTCGGTCCGCTTACTCGTTTTGAGGTAAGGCGTGTGCATCGCTAACGAGAAAAGCCGCACCGGTCGCGCAGATTGAAATGATGGGATGTTGATGTGTGATCGTGGTTTCAGCTGCATCATTGAATTCCCTTTGGCGATGAAATCAGAAAGCGCAAGACATGAATGGAGAGATGCATGGCCCAGATAGAATCGCAAGTCCAATATAAGAGCCCGTTGCACAAAATGACGCAGACCACGTCCACTTGCCTGTGGAACGATTCGGCAGCCATCGAGGAGCTGACTTACTCGATCGAAAACGGCGCGGTGGGGGCCACCTGCAACCCCTCCATAGCGGTCACGGTACTCAAGCAGGAGATGGCGTTTTGGAAGGGCCGCATTCTGGCGCTGGCAGAAACCTGCCCACGGGCAACGGAAGACGATATCGCGTAGATGATCGTGGAAGAAATGTCGGCAAACGCCGCCAAGCTACTGCTGCCAATCTTCGAGCGGGAGCACGGACACAACGGCCGGCTTTCCATCCAGACGGATCCTAGGAACTATCGCAACTCCGATGCCATGCTGAAGCAGACCGTCAGGTTCAGTAACCTGGCTCCGAATATGATCGTCAAAATCGCAGCCACGCGTGCGGGAATTGTGGCCATCGAGGAGGCCACTTACGCAGGCATCAGCATCAATGCGACGGTAAGTTTTACGCTGCCCCAGGCCATTGCCGTCGCGGAGGCCGTAGAGCGCGGACTGAAGCGCCGCGAGGCCGAAGGCCTCGATATTTCGACGATGGGCCCCGTTTGCACGTTGATGGTCGGGCGCCTCGACGACTGGCTCAAGGTCCTCCACGACAAGCACAACCTCTCCGTTGATCCGGGCTATCTGGAGTGGGCCGGCGTCGCGGTGTTTAAAAAAGCGTACAAAATCTATCGCGAGCGCGGCTACCGGCTGCGCCTTCTTTCAGCGGCCTTTCGCAATCACATGCACTGGAGCGAATTCATCGGCGGCGACGTAGTGATCTCTCCGCCATGCGCCTGGCAGCGCCGCTACAATGCCAGCGACATCGAAGTGATTCCAAGGATTGACCAGCCGGTGGAAGCGAAGATCGTGGACACGCTGCTGAGCAAGTTTCCCGACTTTGAGCGCGCCTACACTGAGAACGGACTCAGCCATGAGGAGTTTGATACCTTCGGATCGACGCGGCGCACGTTGCGAGGATTCATCGCAGCGTGCGCGGAGATGAACGTGATAGTCCGGGATGTTATGCTGCCTAATCCCGACAAGGAGTGACTTATCCGGCCGGATACGCGGCATAGGTGGATGGACATTGGCCGGAACATCAAGGAAAAGGCGACGCCGATTCGTCATGGAGAGATCGTTCGATAGTCCAGAGATAGGGCGAATTAACCAGGTTTCTAAGGAAAGGAATTATCATGTCAACTTTAACCGCAGTTATCGACGCTGTAACCACCGATCGTTACTTTTCCGTTCCCAGCGATGCCAAGGCTGAAGCTATCAGCGGATTGCCCGCCAAGAGGCTCAGTTGCGGCATAGGAGGCGCCTGGCGGGTATCCAAGACGGACAAGTACATGCCATGCTACGACCCCTCGACCGGTGCCGTGATCGCGTATGCGCCGCAGTGCACGGCAGAAGAGGTGGAAGATGCCATTCGCGCTGCTGTGAAGGCGTTCCCGGCCTGGCGCGACACCCCGGTAACCAAACGCACTCAGGTGCTCTTCAAGATGAAGCAGTTGCTGGATGAGCATCTGGACGAACTGACGCGCCTGTGCGCCCAGGAGAACGGTAAGAAATGGGACGAAGCCATGGGCGATGTGCTCAAGGCGATCGAGGTGATGGAGTTTGCCTGCGGCGCGCCGCAGATGATGAAGGGCGAATCGTTGATGAACGTGTCCTCAGGCTACGATACTGTTCAGTTTCGCGAGCCGTTGGGCGTGTTCGCAGGGATTGCGCCGTGGAATTTTCCGGCCATGATTCCACAGGGCTGGATGGCGCCCATCTGTATCGTCACTGGAAACTGCATGGTGCTGAAGGCGGCCAGTTTCGCGCCCCAATCCGCCATGCGCATCACTGAGCTCTGGAAGGAAGCTGGCCTGCCGGACGGCGTTCTGAACGTGATCACTACCAGCCGCAATGAAGCCGAAATTCTGCTCCGCCATCCTGACATCAAGGGCGTGACATTCGTTGGCTCGACCAGCGTTGGCAAGCACATCTACTCCACCGCAGCAAGCAACGGCAAACGCGTTCAGGCGCTCACTGAGGCCAAGAACCACGCACTGGTGCTGAAGGATGCAGTAATCGAGCGCGCGGCGCAGGGCATCATCAACTCATTCTGCGGGTGCGCAGGGGAGCGCTGCATGGCCCTGCCCGTGATTGTTGTCGAGAACGCCATCGCGGACCAATTGGTGGAAGCCGTTACGCGCATGGCAAAGGCGGTCAATCTGGGTCTTGCCTACGACAAGCGCACCGGCTTGGGCCCGGTCATCAATCGCGGGCATAAGGAATTTGTTCTTGGCTGGATAGAGACCGCGATCAAGGAGGGCGCCAAGTTGGTTCTTGACGGACGCAATCCGAAGGTGCCGGAGGGGTGCGAGGATGGCTTCTTTGTCGGTCCCACGATCTTCGACCATGTAACCGAGGAGATGGCGTGCGGCCGCGAAGAGATATTCGGCCCGGTGCTCTGCATCAAGCGCGTGGACAGTTTCGAAGAAGGGCTTCAGCTAATGAATAACAACCGCTTTGCCAACGGATCGGTGATCTACACAGAGAGCGGCCACTTTGCGCGCGAGTTCGCCAGGCGCACCGACGGTGGCATGGTGGGCATTAACGTGGGCATTCCGGTCCCGCTTGGAGTCTTCGGTTTTACCGGTCACAAGCAATCGTTCTTCGGCGACCTTCACTGCATGGGACGCGACGGCTTCATTTTCTACACCGAAACCAAGAATGTAACGTCGACGTGGTTTCGAGACAAGGAGATTCCCGCCAAGGCTAGCACCTGGGACGGAACCATGACGCGCGGGTAGACGCTCTCGGGGATGATAGCAACGGCACAGAGTTGAGTAAGTGAGACGGCATCAGTCCGGCGGTAATCGCTTCTTGGTTGCGCCGGTCTGCTGTCGGCAGGGGGAAGAGTTACCTCGCTTGCATCGCCCGTTGGTCTCGATTCTAACTTGACGCGCTTTTGCGGCGCCACCGGTTTTCGTGTATTGAATTCTGTCGAGAACTCCGAGGGGCGAGTTTAGAAGTGGCGCTTTACGGTTGACTGTGCGGCATGGGTGATTATGCTACATTAGCGCTTACGTATAGCCTTCGGCGCGTGAAAGGACTCTCCCAATGGCAGTTCGGCTGAAAGATATTGCCAGGGATTTGGGAGTGTCCCTGGTTACGGTCTCGAAAGCTATCCGCAACAAGCCGGATGTGGGAGAAGCTACTCGAAAGCGCGTTCTGCGAAGAGTCAAGGAGCTGAATTACCAGCCCAACATGCTGGCTCGCGGCCTGGCCTCGGGAAAGAGTTATTCGATCGGCCTGATCGTCCCCGATCTGGTTCACACATTTTTTGCCGAGATTGCCAGAGGGGCGAGCGCCGCGCTGCGAAGGCAGTCATATCAGTTGATTCTCGCTTCGGCAGAGGAAGAACCGGGACTGGAATGCCAGCAGATAGAGCACCTGCTGGCCAGAGGTGTTGATGCGCTGATGATTGCATCTTGTCAGAACGACGCAAGCAGCTTCAAGTCGATTGTGAAATCGAGAATTCCCTACGTTCTGCTCGATCGGCTTCTGCCCGGACTCGACGCGTACTTTGTGGGCACCGACGATATTGCGGCGGGACGCATGGCGACCGAGCACCTCATCCACTTGGGCTGCAAGCGCATCGCGCACATCGGCGGCGAACTAATCAGTACCTCGGTGGGACGCTTCAATGGCTATCAGCAGGCACTGGCGGCGAATCATATTCCCTTTTGCCAGGAACTTGTGGCCACCCGCTCCAGGCTTGAAGAGGCCGGCATTGAGATTGGAAATAGCGCAATGAGCAACCTGCTCAGCCTGAAGAAGCGTCCCGACGCGGTCTTCTGCTACAACGACCTCACAGCGGTTGGAGCGATTCGTTGCCTATTAGCAAATAAGCTGCGGGTTCCAGAAGATATGGCAGTAATCGGATGCGGAAACCTGCGCTTGTCGTCCTATCTTGAGGTTCCTCTCAGCACCATCGATCAATCGGCCCAGGAACAGGGTGAGGAAGCCGCCAACCTGGCACTTTCTCTGATCGCGCAAAAGCAAAAACGCAGGGCGAAGCATCTGTTGCTGGAACCCAAACTGATTGTGCGAAATTCGACCGTCAGGCCCTCTCAATAGCCTCCGACCGGGTAAGCAACTGCCGCAGTTCCTGGGAGGTCTTTGGCCAAGGGCAAAGAGCCACTAAAACAATTTGTGCTGGCTGACTGTAAGCGATTGCAAACAAATCGGGCCGCGTTTCGATGCGGCCCGCTAACCCTAATACTGTTCACTTAATAATCCTAATTGCATTACCGATGTCGATGGGTGGTAGTGGCGCTGCGTGGCGAGGACGCAAGGGGAAGTTGCTCATTTTGCGTTTCACGCCGCGGGGATTGCGCCGAAGGCGGCTGGAGACGACGCGTTCCTGGAGGATTTCGTGGAGAACGGCCTCATGAAATGCCTTCTTCTTTCGAGGGGGGAATAGCGGGATAGACGGCCAGTTTGCGGCGGACGACGCGTACGGCGTGAAGAAACGAGAGCCGATCCGGATCCTCGTTGGCTTTCAGGGCAGCTTCGTGCATCAAGCCGCGGATGGCGAAGTGAGCCATCAATAGACCGTAGAATTCCTGCCGCACCAGATCGGGAGCCTTGCTGCGCAGCACGATGCGCGCTCCGCGCAGATGCGTCTTCAGTTCGTCGAAGGCGGTTTCGATCTCCCAGCGCTCGTGATAGAGGGCGGCCAGTTCGCTGGCCGGAGCCTGGTTGGGGTTAAGGATGGTGGTCGCCAGCCGGTAGATCGGTTCGGCGCCCTCGATACCCTCCAGCCGGTAGTCGATCACCCGCACCGCGATGCCGTGGGTTTTATGCCGCCAGTCGCGTTCGCAAGG
>Ga0302200_10001641_pt1 | contig 20627 bp, 13 predicted proteins | sample II_Bog_N3_1_FD_194585 | JGI IMG/M metagenome (GOLD analysis project Ga0302200, IMG submission 194585) | Peat permafrost microbial communities from Stordalen Mire near Abisko, Sweden - II_Bog_N3_1 | ecosystem: Environmental > Terrestrial > Soil > Wetlands > Peat | place: Sweden: Abisko... | reverse complement strand
TTCGCCCTTGACGTCGCCCAAAAGCGCTTTACCACGGGCACCGCCCGCGAGAGCGCCCACCTCTTGATCCAAACATCCGTGTATTGTTTGCCGTGCGGAGTCGGACAACTCTGCCTGCCCTGCCGACGCACTTTGTGACACCCAGAGCGCGGCCCAAATCCCCGTGGTCTCTGCTTTTGAGCCGGTTTTGCCAGCCTGGCTGAAGTTTAGGGCGTGCTGCAGCTGCGTCTCGGCGGCTTCACCGTGATGAATCGAGCCATCCGGCAATGTGAGGCGGGCGTAGGGGTCCTTGCCCAAGAAGCGCTTCTCGATCTTGTAAAGTCCGGAGGCAAGCTCAAATTCCATCGCAATCACTGGCGAGGTTCGATTCACCCAGTGCTGCATGCTGGTGACGGCCGCGGCCTTCGACATGTACCGCTCAAAAAGAACTCCACGAATCGCGGCGAGCATGGTGGATTTGCCGAACTCGTTGCATTCAGCAAGGACATTGATTCCGTCGACCAGGCCTGTGATGCTCACTGGGTCGACGAACTTGCGGAAGTTCTCCAATTGCAAGGATCGGATTTTCATTGGATGGCGGCCATGTGGCGAATGTGGAGAACGTATAGCCGTTGAAGTGCTTCTGCGGCAATTTCACGCTGGGGATTGGCGACATCGCCCGCAAGTGCAGCGAGTTCGTCGGCAGCGACACGAACGAAGCCTATATGATCGATTGCCTCCAACTCTTCAGTTGTAGGCTTCAAATAAAGTTCTGAAACGTCGAGTCTCAGAGCGCGGAGGGCGCTTCCCAGGCCAGTAGTTATTATTTGCTCAAACTGTTCCCGTGCCGCCATATCCAGTGTGCCGGATACGCGGAGGTCAACCAGTACGCGACTGAGGTCGGGATTGAGCCCGCGGATATGGGACTCGAGCGCGACGACATCAGATGCAGAGTTCACGGTCGCGGCTTCCATGTGCCAGAAGAATCGACTTGACTCAAGTGGGGTGACGATCGGGACCGTATTGGGCGAGACGTCCACCAGCAGCACGTGTCCGGTGGTCACCTCAAAGCGATCCGGTTCTGGCGTACCCGAGTACCACGTCCGATCATCGATGCGCGTCATTCCATGCCAATCGCCGAGTGCGAGGTAGTCCAGCTTTGCCGTCGCCGCACGATCTATGGCGAGAACGTTATTAGTGCTGGATTCGGTTGAACCAAAGGAGCGGATCGAGCCATGGGCTAACCCGATTCGTAGGGCGCCGGGTGGCGTAACGGCTGTATCAAAGGCTGTCGTTGGGTCAGAACTCATGTGGCGATGATTGAGAATTCCCGGAAGCACCCACACTGAGCCGTCCCCAATTGGCCGGGGCTCGAACGTGGTGTGGATGACAATATTGGGCGGGAGTGGGGTCCGCAGGAGGCGTTCCCAAGGTGAATTCGCTATATGCGGGTCGTGGTTGCCAGGGATGAGATGCCACTCCACGCCCGTAAACTGGCGCATGCGCTCAATTGGCCGGAGAAGCATTTCGAGGCCTGGGTACACGTTGTCGTAGATGTCGCCGGCCACGAGTACGGCCGAAGCTTGTTTTGAGACGGCAATCTCACCGATGCGCCTGATAACTTCTAAGCGCTCGGCACGTAGGATCGCCAGGGTCTCGTCATCGACGAATCCGAAGGTTTTTCCAATTTGGAGGTCTGAAGTATGGAGAAATCGCATCGTGCTCAACAAAGTGCTCCGCGTCAAGCATATGCGCTTCTCGCCGACTGTTGGGCTTTTATTTCGAGCGTACACTCCACACAATCAAGCGCACACTTCAAACAGGATAATCAGGATTGATGGTCTCCCGGCGCTGTGGAATGGCGATGGAGGCTTATTGGCAATCTCAAGTCCCGCGGCCGTGGCAAATCGATGATAGCCATTGGGACTATTCGCTTGGGGCGTTGGGATCACTTATCGTGAAGGGAAGCTCATTTCCGTTGTTATGTGGGAAGGTGGGCGTTATGCTGGGGTAACACTTTGGAAGCGGAGTCGGCGCTGTCTTTTCTCCTTGATTAGTCAAGGACTTGTACCGGATCATGGGTAGCTTCGGACGTCGATAAGGCATCGGTAACCGGCGAAGGATCGTAGCGATCAGAAACATGAACGACTCTAAAGTTACCGATGCAACCGACGCGCCCCGTCCGGAATTCCAAACGGGCCTAGTCGAAGCGCTCACCGGTGCCTATGCAGCACTCCTTAAGACGCAAAGGACAGCTTCATCCGCCTATGTTAGGTGGACAACTGCCAACAAGCGCAGCCACGAGTTTTCATGGCTGGAGGCCGGCAATGAGACCCTCCTCACGGGAAATGGCAGTTTAGCGATACCAAGCGATTCAGGGATACATGCCAGCGTCCAGAAGATGATGGCAACGCTCAAATTGAACCCCTATGAGCGTGAATTGCAGTACGGCTATCCTTATGTTGTCGGGCAATCTCAGGGCGTAGTCTATCGTGCACCGCTTTTGACCATTCCTGTTTCGATAACAGCGGAGGGCGGCAACCTGTGCGTTTCTATCTCGGAAGACACGCCTCGATTCAACTCGCTGCCGTTTCGTAGCGAACACGATCCCGAAGCGCGCGAGCAGGCTCTCGCGGGGCTCATCGAAAAGGCTTTGGACTTGCCGCTGACCGAATCCGCTCTGCGTTCGTTCTGCGACTCAGTAGTTCGCGAACTGCGGGTGGTATGCAATGCCACGCTTGACGGTGCCCTTACATCGCCCCCTCGGATGCCCACGGGCGCTTCGCCGCTCAAGATTCTGGATGTAGGCGCACTGTTCATCGCGCCAAAGACCAGCTACTTCTTGGTGAGTGATCTCGAGGCTATCGGAAAAGCCAACATCGATGATGTTGCCCGATCATCGCTTGGATGGATGATCGGCAAGCGCCCTCCAGAGCCGACGAGTGACGCATTCTCTCGTAACGCAAAGACGTTTTTCCCGTTTTCATCAAATCCGAGCCAAAGACATGTCGCACATCTGGTCGATGATCCAAAGTCGCGGATTACGGTTGTGCAGGGGCCGCCCGGTACAGGAAAGTCACTTACCATAGCCAACCTGGCTTGCCATCTCGTTGCGCAGGGCAAAAAGGTTCTCATCACATCTCAGAAGGACAAGGCACTTCAGGTTGTCGATGAACTTCTGCGAGGACTCGAGATGGCACAGTTGCCAATGACGCTCCTCCGGAGAGACAAAGACTCGAAGAAGCAACTTAGCGATCGGCTTGAATCCATCCAAAAGGAACGGTCGACAGACGAGACTCGCATAGCGCTCGAACACCAACAGCAGCAGCACCAGAGCGTGGTTGACGCACGGTTAGCGGCCGAGGAGACGCTAAAAAGCGCATTAATAGCCGAAAACGTGATAGCCAAAGCGGACCTAGATGTTCTCAATGCCCGAGGCGTGTTCTCGCGGATGTGGGCTGGGTTGAAGCTAAAACGACATATTCAGCGCACTGAACGCCACGCAAAGGTACGCTCGGATGCGGTTGGTGAAGCGCTTGGTAACCTGCGCGAAGCTCTCAAAGACAAAGCAACCTGTCTGCTGCGGGATTCCGCCGACCATCGGGTCAGCACTGCGAATAAAACTGAGCGACTTCAATTGCGGGAATTTGCGAAGCTGCTTGGGCGCAATGAAACCAACGCGCGCAATTTTCGGATTTTTGACAAGCTAAAAAGCGAGCCCGAACGATGCGCGATGCTGCTCAAGATTCTGCCATGCTGGATCGTGTCGCCCGATGACGTTGCGAGATTGTTTCCCTGCACACCGGGCCTGTTCGATGTCGTGATCATTGACGAGGCATCTCAATGTGATTTGCCGTCGATGACACCCGTTCTCTTTCGGGCTACCCAAGCGGTCGTCGCAGGCGATTCAAGACAGATGCAGGCACAACGGTTTGCTTTCACTGCAGGACAGGTTGCCGCTCAGGCATGGGCGCAATTTGGTTTGGATGCGCACGACCCGAATCGGTGGTTCAACCCAGCAACGGTCGATTTGCTCCAATTGGCCTCCATCCGAATGGACGAGGAAGCCTATCTCAATGAACACTACCGCAGTGTCCCCGACATTATCGATTTTTCCAATCACCGTTGGTATCGCGACGAACTCAGAATCATGCGTGACGCTGAGGATCGTCGTCATGGGGACCCAGATACGCCGGCAGTGTCGCTACACAGGGTCGAAGGACGGGTCAAACCGGGAGCGCAGGAGAATGAGCGTGAAGCCCGGGCGCTCGTCGATCACCTAAAGAAACTGCTGTTGCATCCGGCCTATTCTCAGGCTTCCTTTGGCGTAATCTGCCTGTTTGAACAGCAGATGCAACTGGTCAACGAGATGGTTGCAGACGAAGTCGACGATGAAATAGCGACTGCACACCAACTTGTGGTGGTGAATCCCGATGGCTTCCAGGGAGACGAACGTGACGTCATTCTTTATTCGCTCTCTTACGATGGCAATGGAATGACTAGGGACCAGCTATCGTCCCGGCAGGCGGACCGCCCGCATATTCAGGGCATGCTGAATGTCGCATTTACTCGTCCTCGGGATGAAATGCACATCTTTCACTCCGCTGATATAAAAGATTTTGGGATGGCTGATGGAAAGGGCCCCATCAAGGACTGGCTCGACCATTGCTCGGGATTGAAGGAAAAACGGGGCCCGCAAGATCGCTCCCTTCAAGCTCAGATGGCCAAAGCCGATTCAGGCTTCGAACAACAAGTGATGACAGCCCTGGCTGGAGTGGAGGGGCGAGTTGTAAAGGTCCGCGCTCAGTATCCATGCTGCGGTTACTTCATAGACATCATTGCGTCTGAGGGCGACAACAGGATCGCCATCGAATGCGATGGAGAGTGGGTACACCTTGATGAACACGGCGAGCTGAAGATTGAGGACATCGAGCGTCAGGAGGTGCTGGAACGCGCCGGCTGGCGTGTGCTGCGGATTCCGTATCGAAGTTGGCGCGAAGATCCGGAATCCCAAGTCTCACGGGTATTGGCCGCACTCGAAGCGCCAGAAACCTCGGACTTGGACCCCGACCCATCTCTTCCTCAGGAGTCTGACAACGCACAGCCTAAAGTGTCACCTGAGACCAAACCGAGAGTAGCAGTCAACAGAACAGAATTAGCGATAGTCGTGGCCCTGCGGTCCGGAGTCAGTGCGAGAGATGCCGTATATCGGCATGCCCGAGCAACATTAGGGAATGGGCGCTTAGGTTCAAGAATCAAGGCTTCTCTGGATTCGGCCACCGCAGCATTAGCAGCGCGAGGAGTGATTAGGATCGAGGAGGACGAACTCTTCTTCAGCAATGGCGACATGCGTACATCGCGCTTCGAAATTCCCGCTCGTCCTTCATCAAAAACCTATAGCGAAAAACGATAAAGTCATCGACTGTGATGGTCTTTCTGACCTGCCCCCAGTTACCGCTCGGTCAGACCCGATCTGATCCACAGCTGACTGCAATCGAGCCGGCCACCCTGGTTGAAACACTGCGGGAAACCTATGGGAACGGTTTTACAAAAGTCAATCGGTCCGACGCCCAGCTCGGAACAGTATTCGATCGCGAAGGTGTTTCAGATCTTAGCGAGCTGCTGAAAAAGAAATGATTTTGAGATAAACGCGAGATAGGGAGGGAAGGGAATTTAGCTAAGAACTAGGCTTGTTCGGCCACGCCTTCACTGCAAGCTCGGCCAGCATGCGTTGCCGTTGTTCGATCTCGACTGAGGTCCAATCTTCAAGGTCAGCGAGGGAACTTGTTAGCTTGATTTTTGAGACCGCAAAAAACGGCTTTTTCGTCGCAAAGTTAGAGTTGGCCGCTTTCAAATTCATGCGCTTGTTGAGCAATGCTAGATTTCCTAATCGCTTGACCAGGCTCGAGTGTTGATCTGCTGGCACGTTGCTCCATGCCGATGAGTACGTCTGGGGAAGGATGTGCTCCAGGTTTACTTTTTCGGAATCCGGGCTGACGACAAGCTCTTCCGTACCGGGTGTGACAAGCTGCTGCTCCAGCGTTCTAAGGTAGAACTTCGCTATCGCGCCTTTGGAAATGGTCGCGGAAGCAAAGCTGTCTTGAAAGACAGCGTCATCAGGAAGAACAATCTTCATAGCATTCCATAGCTTTAAAGCTGTGCGAATTGATCCTGCGGACACTTCCTTCGCCCGCTCCGAATAGTAGGTTTCGAGGGTGCCGCTGCCTCCGGACCCACAGATGAGAAAACGAACCGTCCAGGCTACGACCATCGGAAGGGCCTTTTTGACTTCTGCATCCGGGAAGTATTTGAAGATTGCAAGCAGGAGCGGCCGGATCTGCGTCACGCCGACCATATCCAGGACTTCCAGACAGTCGATGACCGTATCCCCATACGGCTTCCAGCGATCATGGCTTGGGTTTCGCAGGGCTACGTACGTTGTCGCGAGCTCGGCGAGGTCTTTGACGTACTCGATTACCTTAGCTTTGCTTGTAATCTGCCGTTTGATGGCGTCATAGAGGACTTTTTCACGGGTGAGGCCGTTCTTCGAGATCCAGGCCTGCCGGATGAACACCTTGACGTCAGGCTCTTCGCCTACCTCAGTGATAGCGGTCGTCATCGACTGCCATGCGGCCTGGGCCTCGGACAGACGGTCACCTGCCTGCCGGAAAACATAGTTTTTTAGTAAATCTGCGACTGAGAGGTCAAGGCCGCGATCGTTCAGCACCTCGAAAATCACGAAGGCGTTTGCCTCATCGCCAACCACTACTGAAATCAACAACGCTTTGGTCTCAATGAACTCTAAGAGGTCGAGGAGTGCATCGTCTGGAGCGTGGGTCGTGGCGGTGAGATTGGATACAAACGTCGCGGCGATCTGAATGGCATTAGCAATCCGAACTTGTGCTTGGGTCGATGCCTGCACTTGCCGATCGGGATGATCCGGAAAACACACGATCTGCTTGACGAAGAAATCCCGATCCTCGGGGATCAGAAATAGGTGCGCGGTCTCTTCCTGTGTTCTGATGTCGCGTTTTGAGAGATATTCGCGGCCAATGTCTTCTGCCCGCTGGGTCTGGCCATCTTTTGCGAAGTAGTCCCTGATGGCCGCTATCAGTACGCTGACAGTCACCAGCCGCTGCTGCCCGTCGATGATGCTCTGCCGACCTTCGGGACCATTCGCTAGCACGATCGTTCCGAGGAAATACTCTTCCGTCGTCCGGTTCTTGGCATCGGAAATATCCCGATATAGCTCACGGACCTGCTCTTCCTGCCAAGCGTAGGGGCGCTGGTGTGGGGGCACCGCAAAGCGGGAGTTCTTCAATAGTTTGCCGATGCCAATTAGGTCGGCATGGATCATCTTGTCCATATCAACCTTCTTTCGTCCTGTAGTCCTTCAGCCGGGTGCATTCGACCAGATGGCTGATTGTCTGCAGTGTGAAAACCTTCCCTCGCGTCGCAATGAGAAGCTTCTTCATGTCTTCGCGCCTTACCTTGAATCCTCGGCCGGCGATACAGGCGATGACCTCGAAGTGCGGCGGTGCCTCAAGAGGAAGGCCGTGCATGCTGAGGGATCCTAGATGCTGAACCCGCGTGACTTTGTCCCGCGCCGTGCCATCATCTTCGGTGATCTTGGCTTCGATGACGATCTGCGGATTGAACTCGTTCGGGATGATGAAATCAGGAGCCTGGTCGAAGCCGGTCACGCGTTCGGCTCGCTTTGTTTTGCGGGAACTGATGCCAGCACGCGCAAGAACGCCCTCGATCGCGCTTTCGAGGACGTCGCCCACCAACTCGCTGACCGAATCACGATGACCGGCGAATGGACGGCCAAGGAAGCGTTCGTACAAAAGCATGGAGTAGGGGACGCCGAGATCGGCAAGCGGCTGAATGCTGTTGAGACCGCCGCGCGTGTCGGCTTTGTCGAGGCGGTGGATTAGTTCGGGGGTTCGTTCGTCAACCGGTGCGCCTTCAATCAGCAGCTCGCAGGCCGCAGTCACAAGGGCGCGAATCCGCTGGCCGGTAAGCCCGTTAGTAGCTGGCAGCGGCTTGGTCGGCGTGAGACGAACTGTGCGATCGATCGATCGTGCGGCTCCCTGGTCGACTTTGACGCCGGTGCGCTGGGTGGTCACGTACGCCCATTCCGGGGGAGTGAACCCAAGGATGGAACGCAGCACGATAAGGGTAACGGGAACCTTGTACACGGTTTCCAGGACGGCCTCGACAGACAGATCGCGGAAGTCTTTGGTCGTATGCTTCAAGGCTTCGTAGCCCTGCTCGAACACCGGGTACTCAAGAAAACCGTCACCTTTCGGCAAGGTCAGAAACTCCGACTGGAGCGCCCCAAAGACCGCATCGACGTAGGTATCTAGATCCCCGAGAACTTCCTCGAACGGAACTTCAAAAGGAAACGGCATCGCGGATCTCCTGGCTGAAAACTGGAATAGAGATCCCTGTATCTGGAATGACGTGTTGCGACTTCACCAGGCTATCGATGATGGTTTGGGGGTCCCCAAAGGCATCGATCTCAGCCCGAAAAAGGCGGAGGCGGCAGGCAGTCGCTAATGTGCTGTCCCAACCCTTGCGAAGCTCCCAGACGGCCATGCGCGTGAGGTGCCCATACACGATGCAGCGAATATCCCCGGCCGTCGGCTTCATGCCTGCGGCGCGCAGTTGTACCAACTCACGCCGGACCAGGGCCGCAAGGCTTTTGGGCGTACTGAACAGTTGATCCTGGTGAGTCTGTCCCTTCGACCGACAGACGAACACCGTATCCACGATCGAGGATCCGGAGCCGTGAATATGTATCGAGCCGCCCATTTCCGCAGGACAGGGAAGCGAGGCTGAGCATGTAAGCCCTGCATCGAGGATCGCTATACCTACGGTTTCATAGGCTTCCAAGCGATTGTGATGGAAGGTGAAGGCTAAGGGGGCGCCTGGCTTCAGGGCCTTGGCCATAACTCCATAGACCGTGCCGAGACCTTCCGCGAACTCGGCAAAGCCGCGATCCTCGGTCTGATTGCCGGTAAGCTCGTCGGCGGACCGACTGGACGCCAGGCTAAAGCCGTCCGCATCGATGCCGACCAACTGGCGGAGCCAGACGTAGCAGAAATCCATCAGCTCGCCATATTGCACGTTCCCGAAATACGGCGGGTCGGTGAACACCGCATCGAGGCTGGCGGGGGCAATATCCAGAGTCGTCGAGGTGGCGCACCGGATGGAGATATTCCGAGTTCTTGACCCTTCGCGATGTTCGCCGATCCACTCGCCGGCGATCGGGACGGTGACTTTCCGGCCGGCGCCATGCCGAACCTCGAAGGGAGCATCGCAATAGCGTTTGGCCTTTGCGTATTTGTCGATGATGTTTCCCCAGCCGCCGGATCCAACGTTGACACCTTTGCCGTTGACGATGCCGAGCAGATTTGACTCGCATTGGACCAGGCCAATTGGGAAGCCGTGGATCGAAAAGATGTCGAGCGACTTCAGCGCCATCGTGTCGTAGCGACAGAGCATGTTCTGATAGCGCAACAGGTCCGATAGATTGGTCGCCAGGGCGTGGCGAACCCGCTTGTCAGGTTGGGCAAGGATCAGCCGGCAGCTGGCCTCCAGGCCGAGCAGTTGGCGATCGTTGAACAGGTCTCGATAAAACCGATAGCCCCAGCGATGCAGACGATCGGTCTCATCACCTGGCAGAATTTCCTGCTGCGGCACTAGGCCAGGCTGCGCGGCTTTCCATCGTGTGGCAGCCTTCTTGGCTCGTGCGAGATCCTTTGCGTCCGGCTTCTTGAAGAAGCGCCCGGCGTGCTCGGCCTTGCGATGAGGGTTGTAATACTCGATCGCGAACATCCGATGTCTCAGAGGACCCGATGCTTTCCTGGGATAGCTATTCACATGCCGGCAATGCGGGCAGGCGCAGCGATTACGCTTTGCGGGTCCGGCTTCGATCAGAGTGCTGGCGCAGCTCGCGCATGCGCCTGGCCGCTTGGCGTCGGCAACCTCATTCAACTCTCCGCACTTGGCGCAAACCATGACGTTTGCCGGATGCCGGGTGTCGTCGGCGATCAGATACCCCGGAAACAAATCGAATTCGCGCTGGCAGGCCTCGCAATCCAGGACTTTGACCCAGAGAAAATATTTGACGGGGACATTCTTGTCGCCATAGCGGGGGCAATCCGTCCGATAGGCCGCGCCAATATCCTTCTCCAATGTCTTCATTAAGGCATCAGCGGCATGTTTGTAGGCCGCCAGATCCAGGTGCTCAATCTCTTCCCGGACGATCCATGCCGCCATGGGGTTGATATCGAAGCCCTGCACATCGCATCCCACTCGGTTCGCTTCCAGGAGAGGGGTTCCACCTCCCATAAACGGGTCTGCGACCACACGCCCTGTGAAGTCGTGAGGCTCGAAAAAGCTCTTTGCCAGCGGATCCTTGCTGAACTCGGCGAGTATCAGCCCGCGAAACAGCGTCCCCGGTCGCCGTGCAAACCATTTATGGACCGCGATAATGGGCCGATAATTCTGCTGGATCTGCTTTTCCTTGAGTGCCATTGAGGCGATCAGGGGAATATCGAACCGGGTTTCAATCGACATTTATCTGCCCCTTGTAACCCTCCAGAATTTCGCTTGGTCGGGTCCTCTTAGGATACCTGTTCCATTTGCCTTGAACAGGGGCCGCTGTTTGACTTCATTTTTCGGCCTAAACCTAACATAAAATTACTGTCACGAGCCGCAAATTAGCTGTCACCGGTGAGTTTATTCTAGCCGAGCAGCGCACGGGCGGAGGATGGCGCCGCAAGTCGTGGATCCCTTCGACCGCCGCCCGGCGGCGATACCCCTGGATGATCTCAGGCGCGAGCCGGTCGAACATGTGTGGCGGCAAAGCGAGCGCTCGCAACCTCTGAAGCTTCCCACACTCCTCTCCAGCGTCTCGATGTTGACTGAACCAAGGATCGGCAAGAAGTTGATGCAACGTTATTGGTCGGTTCTGTCCCGGCAGCTTGCCCGCATTTACACCCAGTTGAGCAATCCGTCGGTGACGACCGGCGCAACGATGATATCTCGCTCGATGAGGTCGAGCGGATCGGGATCTGACAGTTTATAGCCAAGTAACGCGTAGAGACCCGTCGTCCGGGCGGACTCATGGGCAGCCATCTGCTGGGCGATTTCCAGCTTGCCGCCGTTCTTCAGATAAGCCGTGATGCCAGTGGCACGAAAGGTGTGACAGCCGAATCTCGGTCTTGATCCCGGCCGCTAGCGCCCCCGGCGAATCATCCTCCATACATCGGACTGGAGCAGGGAATTGCCGGTCAACTCGCCGGATCGCCCGCGCGTCGTGCGAAACAGCGGCTCTTTCCGATCCTGGGTGATGCCGGCCGCGGCGATGTACTCCTCCAGATAGCGGTCGAGATTGTGGTGCGTGGGCATCTCGTGCTCTTTGCCGCCCTTCTCGTGGAGCCGCACCCAGTCCCGCCGCCCCTGCACAAAAAAGTCCTCTACCTTCATCGAGACCGCCGCCCCCACCCGGGCGAAGGTGTAGACCCATCAGGCCAATCAAAGCCCGGTCGCGCAGGCCGGGAACGGAAGTGACGTCGATCGCGTCGATCAGGGTGCGGGCTTCGTCCACATTCAGGACCGGCGTCTTGCCCTTTTTCTGGGTATGCTTTGGCCCGCGCACGGCGTGAGCGGGATTGACGGGGAGGATCTGGCCGACCACCATCCAGTCGAACAGCATCCGCAGGGCCGCCAGCCGCAGCTTTACGGTTGGTCTGGAGTGTAGCTTGAGCTGGACTTCGACAAACGCCTTTGAAACAACCGCAGTATCATCGGGTCCCGGCTTAGAAGGCCGGTGCTGATCGAGGAGAAGAGGCATCATTCAACCCGGTGTTGTGGCGCGGTGAAGAGGCATTTACGATGCTGTTGTGACTATGACCCCGTCCCAACAATCGCGATTTAGAGGCTGCCTGCTGGGCGGTGCTGTCGGAGATGCACTTGGTGCGCCAGTGGAGTTTCTTTCGAGGCACGAAATTCAGAGCCGTTTTGGTTCAGGCGGTATTCGGGACTTCGCAGGCGCGTATGACAGAGTCGGCGCCATCACAGACGATACGCAAATGACCCTGTTCACAGCCGAAGGGATTCTCAGAGCTGCGGTTAGGTTTGAGAATAAGGGTATTTGTCACATACCTTCCGTTGTTCACCATTCCTACATGCGTTGGCTCAAAACCCAGGGCGAGACGGTCACGAATCGGACAATTCCGGTCGAGATGGACGGTTGGTTAATCGGATTGAATGCTCTATGGAGCCGCCGTTCACCGGGAATAACTTGTCTTTCATCTTTGCGTCAGGCACGGCATTTAGGGGACGTTGCGCACAACGATAGCAAGGGATGTGGAGGGGTAATGCGGGTCGCTCCGGTCGGCCTCGTGGCCAAGACAGATGGTGCGTTTGGTTTGGCAACCCAAGTGGCCGCGCTCACTCATGGGCATCCTTCTGGTTCTTTGAGTGCTGGATTCTTGGCGTGCCTAATCAGGAGGGTTGTGAATGGAGCGTCTCTGGATGATGCCATGAATGCAACCAAGGAGATCCTCAGAGCGGAGCGAGACCATGAAGAGGTATTGGAGGCTGTGGAGAGCGCAGAGCGATACGCAGCGACGCAAGATTTGAATGCTCTGCGAGACGGACGACTGGGTGAGGGATGGATAGCGGAAGAGGCGCTCTCGATAGCTTTGTACTGTGCATTTTTATTTCGCGATTTCGAGGATGCCGTCATTGAGGCTGTTAATCATTCGGGAGATAGCGACAGCACAGGCGCAATAACAGGAAACATCTGTGGGGCACTTTACGGGGTGGAGTCGATCCCCGACCGTTGGCTTGGGCAGTTGGAACTCAGATCCGAAATCACCGAAATCGCCGATGATCTGGCTGCCCTCGACACTGGCGTTTTCGATGCATCATCTGAAATAGCCTGGCAGCGGTATCCCGGACACTGATCGGATGAAAATGAACTCCGTCCCTAGTGGTTCCGCCAAACCAGCAGTGCGAAGACGCAAGTCGTACCGAATCGTTTTCCCCAAGTTAAATCTGGCGTTTGAGTTCTTCGAAGCCGCTGATGTTCGGTTGCGCTCGATGTCAGCCACATCCGCTGTCACTGCCCGCGATCCGGGAGACGTAGCAGATCGATCGGACTACCCAGTGTCAGACTTGTTAGGCTTGAGCATTATTCTGAGAGTGAACGTTCTAAACAAGGCAGGTTTCTCGGAATGTGCGGACGCTACTATCGAACGGCTGACAAGCAGGCGATTGCAGAACAGTTCCACGCGGCAGCGACGACAGACGAGCCGCTACCGCCCGGCTACAACATCGCACCCAGCACCACCCAGCCTGTCATCCGGCAGAGCCGCGATACTTTCGCCCGCGAGTTGGTTGGTATGCGCTGGGGGCTGATCGGCTTCGGTTCGGCCGGACCGGACCCGAAGCGCGCCACCTTCAACGCCAGATGCGAGAACCTCGAAAAGAGCAGCCTCTGGCGCGTGCCACTGCACAAGCGACGCTGTCTGGTGCCGATCTCCGGGTACTATGAATGGCGTAAGCCGGACAAGGCACCGTTCCGCTTCACCCTGGTCGACCAGCCGATGTTCGGGCTCGCGGGCCTGTGGGACGCCTGGAAGAGCCCGGCCGGGGACTGGCTACAGAGCTTTTCGATCATTACCGTTCAGGCCAACACGGCTATGAGCCCCATCCACGACCGCATGCCCGCTATTCTCAGTCCGCAGGATTACGACGAGTGGCTCGACCGCGGCGAGGTGGAAAGGGCGCCCCTTCACTTGCTCCGCCCCTTTTCTGAAACCACACTGCAGATCCACGCAGCCGATCCGAGGGTCGGCAATGTGCATAACCAGGACGCCGCCTTGCTCGACCCGCAGTAAGAATGGATGACAGCCACTCTCAGCCGAAATGAGAAGTGTCGATGCTGGGACAGTGGCTCCGCAATGTTTGGATTCTTCGCGACGACCCCGCCATTCGAGAGCCAGGAAGATCAATCTTGATTTAGAAGAGGAAAGAAACCAGGATCTGTGGATCTTGTGCGATTGGGTCGGACAAGCTCCTGTTAGTCAAAATGGGCGTCGTACAACCGTTTACCTGTGGAGCAGGCTAGCGATTGCATTCAACACCGCTGCGAGGGCAACCCACGCGTGTTTCTTCGGCTCGGTAGGGGGTACTGGAGGTTCCTCTGCATCGGGCTGTTCGAGTTCCTCATCGTAGTTAGCGACAATTTCGGGGGTACTGGTGGGTGTCCGGATTGCGAGCGGTCGCTCCTGGGGCCTCATGCGAGGTCGGTTTTCCCCATTTTGACGAACTTGCGCTCAGACGATGGGCGTTCATCAGGAGCGCCAAGGCCTCGATATCGGCGACGATCTAACTGATGAAAGGGCTAATATCTCCATACCCTGTCATAGTGGCGGTCTTCTTGGACCGGGTCAGCGCAACATAGACTAGTGAACGCTCAACCGTTTCTGCGTTTCTTCTTGCGACTGCATCCTCTCCAGCTTCCACAGCCATCGTCAAGGGGACGGTGCCTTTGTTCATGGAGACCACGAATATATGATCGAATTCGAGCCCCTTGATACGATGCATCGTCGCGATGCGCACACCGGGTTTATCCCGCTGTTCGGCAGCGCTTCGCTTAATTTCGTATACGTCGATACCAACATCTCGGAGATACGCTGCGTAAACCTCCAGCACTCGATGGGTTCTTCCCACTACGCAGATTGACGTCTCTGAATCGCCACTTGAGACTATCTCGTCAATCCGTGCTTTCAAGAAGGAAGCTTCTTCGCCAAAAGTTAGGAAACTCTTTACTACGGGCGGAACACCAACTCGGACCGACATATACCCCCTCTCAGTATCCATACCTCCATCAAGGTCATCAAAGGGCCGGTTGTCCAGCAAGTTGACCGCAAGGCGGCGAATCTCGTCTGTCGTCCGATAGTTGAGTTTGAGCGTCTTGCCGCGACCGCGAATATCGATACCGCATCTGCTTAGTGTCACACGGTTCCGATAGATGCGCTGGTGTGCGTCACCCACGATAAAGAGATCGTTCGGTCTCGTTGGGATCATGGCTCGAAGCAGACGAAATGCCTCCGCGCTGAAATCCTGAGCTTCGTCGATCACCGCCGACCGGTATGGCAGTTTTAGCTGCTTGGCTCCGATCAGCGATCGGGCGTCACGGATAAGATCAACAAATTCCTTGCGGCCTTGTTCATTCAGCTGAGCGCGATACTCTTCAAAGACGGTCCAGATCTGCTTTTTCTGTTCCCGACTGAGTCTGGTGCCCCTTCCAAGACGTGGAGCCTTGATGTACTGGTCAGAAGAAGTGATGTCCTGCGCCTGTACGACGTCTTCCCATTCGGTGCGGTAGAAGCCTTCGGGTAATCGTAAATGCTCTGGACGGAATTGCAACGCATTGTGCCAGCATTCGTTGTCCTCCTCACCGAAAACCGTCTTGTGACGGTAGCCCTGAGTGCGGAGAAAGTTGTCAACCCATTGATCTAGGTTGACGACCTCAATCCTGGAATAGACTTCTGGGCTGCAAAGCTTGCGGAGGTTTTCTGCGATATCAGTTGCCAGGTTTCTTGTAAATGTAGTGAATAGGATGCGGTCATCCTTGGCATTGAATACATTCTCAGTCAAATATTTTGCGCGGTGCATGGCGGCGACTGTTTTCCCAGTTCCTGCGCCGCCGAGAACGCGCACCGGTCCGTTGGCATTCATCGATACAAGCTTGCGTTGCTTGGGGTGCAGGAAGACACGCCATTGATCGAGCGGTGCATTGAGTATCTCGGAGAACTCTTTTGAGTCATCCGGGACATAGAAACGGCGTTGCGAATCCTCCTGAAGCAAAGCGGCCGCAAAATCAGTCGTATCGATGATTTTCGGCTGTTCCTCCGCCTTTTCCATCTCACGAAAGACATCGTCGACTGAATAGCCGGAAGCTAGCAAGAACAATGCTTCGTAGGCTTCTTGCGGAAGCTCGCCCTCTGCACGTTCGAGGTCTCCATCGCTTTCGATGCCGCGCACAAGGGTCAAGAGCGGCTCAGGAATGCCTAGGCGGAGAAGGTGCTTGTCCTTTATGTTCCGGAACAGGCTGTTGTCTGATATTGCTACCGGTTTCGGTGTCACTGGCTCGAGAGCTGTAGCACTGAGTACCTGAAGTGCTCCAGTGAGCGGATTGACCTGGAAAGATCTGGAGGCGGCCCAATCGTATGCGTCGTCATGGCGGTCAACCCACGCCAGCATGTGCACATCGGAACCAGAGGGATGGAAGACGATGGCACGGTAGCCTTGATTGATCCGGACTGAGAATAGGCTCTTGTCACGTGCGCTCTCGATGACCTCATAGTTGTAGCCTGGGCGTTCCGGGTTTTGCTGGAATTGCTCTGTAAACTCACGGACCTTCTTCTGCTGTTCGCGAGGGAGCGCAGCATAGGCTTGTAGGAAGTCGAGAGAGAGGGCTATTGTCAAGATTCTGCTCCGGGTAACGCCGCAAGTAATTCTGCACTAGAGTCGATTAGTGAAGCCGCCTGATAGATCTTCCAACCTCGCCCTTCGAACTCCGACCGCCCGTCCCATTCATGCTCCATAAGGATGGCCGTTGAAAGGCCTTCCCAAGCTAGTTCCGCCGTGGCAACAATCTCGCCGTCGTCGGCCGCTAGTTCGAAGCCTGAGGTAGGCAGCAGTATTCCAGCGGCCTGCAGATCGTTAAGAAGCGGATGGAGGGAAGCGTCTACAAGAGCAACGGATTCCCTCGGTTGCTCTAGGGCGAGATCATCGATCAGCATCGCTCCATAGACGCCATCCCGCAGCCCGGAAGAGCTGACGAAGTCCAGAGGTCCGGCAAACTGCAGGGTATTGAACCATTGCAGGAAGCTTCGCCAATCTCGCTTCCAGGTAATCCGTTCCCCAGTGGCTGCTTCGTCAAAGAGTCGGAAGGTCGCTGTAAGACCGTTCAGGTCAGGAGGACGCATATCCCTGAGATCACCCCGGATAATGTATCCAATGCTCGAATTTCGCACGACCGCAGCACGGAACGATGTGGAACGATGAGTCCCCGCAATATCAGGCACGACGAACGAATCGCCGGGCTGTAGCAACAAGTCACGAAGCTCACGGAGCGTGTCCTCGGCCCAAGGGTGCGCATTCATCTGGCTTGCCAGCCATGCCCGCGCATGCAGTCCCCAGTCTAGCGCTCGACCAGTCCCTAGTCGAAATAGTAGCCAATCGAAAGCAGTCCGTCCGTACATTTCAGCCCATGTTGGGGCGTTGATCTCGTCGAGTTTTCGAAGCAATTCCAGAGCGGATTGTCCTTCAGCAAAAGCCGGCTCGCGTCGATCCTTGCCCACAGCATCAACGTCATCCCAAGTGAGCGACCAAACATGAAAGCGACCCGATCGTGCGATGGCCATTCTCTGTGCCAGATCTGATCCTACGCGAAGATTTGCGGCGTCTGCGTGATACTCAAATCCGTCGGTAAACACAGCAATGGGTAACTCGCCCGGCACCGGGCGTTCCGGATAGAACACGAAGTCTGCAATGGAGCTGCGGCTCACATTTTGCTCGGCGCCAAGGGATACCTGCGGCTCAATCCGATAGTTTCCGCCGTTCGTCTTCAGATAGAAGCCCTGCTTGCCGTTCACCATCTGAGTTGAAAGCTGCCATTCCGATTCACCTGGCCTGGGAAGGCGGAGCGCCTCAATGAAGCGTGCCTCCAATTCGCTTTCAATCAGCCGATTCATTCGGATACTATTCAATCGGTCTGTCTGCTTCAAATCGTTGCGATGCTCTAAGATGAGCGTCAGCAGCCGCAGCGCCGCGGTCCTTGAGGTGTTGAGTCGGTCGTGGCGTCCGTGATAGGCCAGCAGGCAACGATAACAGCCATCCTTGGTCGGGTCATGCTGGCATGGGCAAGTAGCAAGCACGTCATGGGCAAACTGGAATACCTCAAAAAGTGTGTCCGGTTGCTGCATTAGTTCTTTCAGATAGCCGGTCCCTCCGGGTACCCCGTCATAGAGCACAAGAAAACGTTTGCGGGCGTCGCTACCTTCGATTGGCTCGTCGTAAGTAGTCGAAAGTAAATGTCCGGGATCGCCGCGAAACTTCTTTCGCAGACCTAGATCCAGTGCTGCGACGAACGAGTTTAAGTTCTTCTCCACTTCAGTGGTGGCGACAGGCAGCAGCATGCGGATTGCTTCTGACGTAAGCTCGCGATATAGGAAGCTGGCGCTCTCCTCAACGGTCCTCTCCTCTTTGCCATAAAAGGTGCAGTATCGGGCATGTTCGAGCTTTTCGTTCTGCTTCTTCCGTATCTTGCCGCAACCGGAGCAAAATCTGAACGGTCGGTCAGCCCATGGCCGACCCGCAATCCGCATTTGGCCATTACTGGGCCCCTTTTCTCCGAAGTTAACTTCGCGCAGGGTCAATCTGCGAAAAAACTCATAGCCGAACGGAACTTCATCGTTGTCGATGAAGTATGCTTCGATGGCGCGAGCGGTAATGAGCTCTTCCTCCCGTTCGTCGTAGACCCCGAGGAATACTGAAGGGTCACCGATGTTCTTCTGCGCCTGGGTGTCCTTCTCAATTAATAGTTCGATATTGCGGAGGTCTCCGCGGATGCGTTCGTGGGCTGGGATCGTCGTGAGATACGCGATGACGGGTTGCTTCTCCTGGCCGTAGCGATCCACGCGCCCATTGCGCTGCTGGAACGTCATTAGCGACCAAGGAATATCAAAGTGCACCAGTTTGTGAGAATGGAAGTGCAGATTGATGCCCTCAGAGGCGATGTCGGAGGCAATCAGCAAGCGGATTGGCGAGTTGCCGGTTCCAAAGTCTTTTACGATCTCCTGCAGATCAATATCGTCCTGGCTGGAGCCGTGGAGGATGGAGATCTGATCCTTCTTCAGCCCGAGATCATGTTTGAGTTGCTCGTAGAGGAAACGTAGAGTCTCAATGCGTTCGGTGAATAGGACGAGCCGATCGTGCGGGTCCGCAGGATTCCACTTGAGTTCGCCGTCTGGTCTAAGAGCGGCAAGGAGGGCCTGATACTTGCTGAAGTCCGAAGGCTGGATCTGGCACAGAGCATCGTCAAGACGGAGCAGCGTGGCGCGGTCCGTCTCACCGGTAACGGATTGGTCGAGCTTTTTCAACCTTTCAGCGATCGTCTTGCGGCAGGCTGCGGGACTCGAGAAAAGCGCCTTCTCAAGGACGGTGCGGAAGAGCAATTGGCCAGTCCTGGACCTACTTTGCCTATCGAATGACTCGAATTTGGATTGCGAGAGAACGTCGAATGCGTGTTCCTCGGCGACAGATGCTTTCGTGGCTAACTTATAGACGATGCGTTCGTGAAATGATCCCTTTATTTGCTCGCGTATGTCCTTCTTGAAGCGGCGGAGGTAAAGACCCTTGATATCTTCCGGGAGATATTCTTCGGGATTCGCGATGGCCGTTGGATTCAGCATGTTCATCAGGCTGGCGAAGCTGGCGGGTTTGCCGTCGTGCGGCGTAGCCGAGGTCATAATAAGGGCGTCGGATCTGCTAGCTAAGAGTTCGGCCAATTTGGCGCGATCTGATTTGGAACTACCGCGTGCCGCCACGTTGTGTGCTTCATCAATTCGGTACATGTTGAAACGATGCGTAAGCCTTGTGCTTTCAACGGCGAGTTATCTGTTGTCAGTGGTTTGTCAGGTTCTAGCAAGTATTTGGAGGAATAGTCTTGAAAAATCAATCTAAGCAGCCGGCCGTGACCGTCATGATTCGCACCAAAGCGACCGGAGAGTGGCGTCGCTTCAAAGCTGTTAGAGGCAAGAGGGGACGCGTTATTCCAGACCTGGCCGTCTGCGAAGGCCGGGAAATAAAATGTTCTGACGTTTCTTATGAGCTGCGCTTCTATAAGGACGGCAAACCTCACTACCTGCCTGCCGGCAAGAATGCGACGGATGCCGAGGAGCAGCGCAGATCTCTTGCCGCGCGACTGAACGCAAAACTTATCGCGAATTCAGTTGGCGCGGATATCGAGTTAGACACGGATCGCAAAGCGATAAAAACGTGGGCCTCGACCTACGTGGCTGAACTATCTGTGCTCGTTGGAAGAGCGCAGGTCAGCCAAGCCAAATATGCGATCGGGCTGTTCTTAGAGTCATGTAAGGAAAAGTTTGTGGACCAGTTGAGGAGAGCGAATCTTATCAGCTTTCTTGGAGACTTAGAGAAGCTACCTCTGTACCGGAACCAGCGGACGAAGCCTAGCCAGCGCAGGTTGGCTGTCAGTACTCGAAACAGGCATCCAGTCAAACAGGCAACCATCAGCGCTCGAACGATCGCTGCGTATTACCACAAAACGAAGAAATGGTTGTTAGAGGGAGGCGCCGACCCTAAGATATTTCCGTCTTCACCAAAATTCGAAGAACCTGAAATTACAATTTACAGCCCGTCACAAATCAAATCCCTGCTTGCAATAGTAAAAGGGAATCGACGCATGGCTCTGATGTTGATGCTCATGTGCGGGCTAAGGCGGAAGGAGGTAGCGTTCGCCTACTTCTCTGACGTCAATTTCGAGAGCAAGACAATTTTAGTAAGGGGCAAGCCGGAGCGGGGTTTCAAGGTGA
>Ga0302200_10001635_pt1 | contig 20687 bp, 19 predicted proteins | sample II_Bog_N3_1_FD_194585 | JGI IMG/M metagenome (GOLD analysis project Ga0302200, IMG submission 194585) | Peat permafrost microbial communities from Stordalen Mire near Abisko, Sweden - II_Bog_N3_1 | ecosystem: Environmental > Terrestrial > Soil > Wetlands > Peat | place: Sweden: Abisko... | reverse complement strand
TTGGGGTGACCACAATTCGTAATCTTCGCAAATCCCAAGTTAAATAAAACTTGGAAGACGTGCTGTGTGGCCTTAGTTATTGATTTTGCGCTCACCATAAACGTGGATCAAAGTGAGTGGTGCGGCACGACAATAATTCCTGCCTGCCGTTGACACCAGTTATCATTTTTCCTGGCGTAGATATTGATTAACGCCCTTTAGATAATTCAAACTATTGGAAAAGGAAAAATTGATGTTTTCGTTTTTGTTTTGCTGGAAAATAATTTAATGTCTGCTATAATAGAAATAATATTAACAGACGTGTTCAATTTCCGATGTCCACGTTGCCGGATTCAGAATAAAAACAGGTATGAAAAGATTTCTGCCCGCCATTTTAGGATTGCTGCTACTGGCATTGCCAATAGCGGTGCAATCCCAATTCCTTTTTACAACGAATGCCGGGAATACTGCCATTACCATCACGGGCTATACCAATCAATTTGTCAGCCAGGTGACCATACCTTTTACGACCAATGGCCTGCCGGTCACAGCCATCGGAACGAATGCGTTCTTTAATTTCTTTAACCTGACCGGCATAACAATTCCCGGCACCGTCACCAGCATTCAATACGGAGCGTTCGCCGGTTGCGTTGACCTGCTGAATATTACAATTCCCAGCAGCGTCAACAGCATTGAAGACGGTTCTTTTGCCAACTGCAACAGCCTGACCAACGTCATTATTCCAGACCATGTAGCAAACATTGGGTCAGGGGCCTTTTCTGGCTGCGATAACCTGAAAAGCATTTTGATTTCCAGCAGTGTAACCAACATTGGTGCCGGTGCATTTGAGTTCTGTTTTAAACTGCCAGCGATAACGGTGGATCCGCAGAATTCATTTTATAGCAGTTCGAATGGAGTGTTATTTAACCAAGGTCTGACTACACTCCTTGAATATCCCGCTGGTCTGGTCGGAAGTTACACTATACCCAGCACCATCACCAGCATTGCCGACGATGCGTTCGCTGCTTGCACCAACTTGAACGGGCTCACGATACCCGGCAGTGTCACCAACATCGGGGTTAATGTGTTTTATTATGCAATCGGTCTGACCAATATAACAATCCCCAACAGCGTTAAAAGTATCGGAGATGATGCATTCTATGGCTGCTTGAGTTTGACCGATATGGCAATCTCCAACGGTGTCACAAGCATCGGTGGAAATGCATTTTATCGATGCTCAGGCCTGACCAACATCACGATTCCCAGTAGTGTCACCAATATTGGTGGAAATGCATTTTATTTATGCACCAGCCTGGCAGCAATAACGGTGGACACAAACAACCCTGTCTATGCAAGCGAGGCTGGAGTCTTGTTCAATAAAGGCCTGAAAACGCTCATTGAATATCCGAGCGGCCTGAAAGGAAATTACTCGATTTACAACGGAGTCACCAGCATTGCAGACAATGCGTTCTCCGATTGTACCAACTTGACTGGTGTCACGATTCCAAACGGCATTACAAATATTGGGATTGATGTCTTTTATTACTGCATCAGCCTGACAAATGTTGTTTTTCCAAACAGCGTTACCAGTATTGGGGACGACGACTTTTTCCAATGCTCTAGCCTCACCGGCGTCACAATGCCAAACAGCGTCACCAATATCGGGAACTATGCTTTCTATGACTGCACCAGCTTGACAAATATCATGATTCCCAGTCTCGTTACCAGTATTGGGGACGATGCATTTTTCCAATGCTCCAGTCTCACTAGCATCACAATCCCAAATCAAATTACCAGCATTGGAAACGCAGTGTTCTATGACTGTTCCGGCCTGACAAACATCACGATTCCTAACAGTATTACCAATATTGGGAGCTTTGCTTTTTCCGGTTTGAACAACCTGGCCGCAGCCAATTTTGACGGCAACGCTCCGAGCGTTGATTCGACTGCCTTCTATGGAGACAATAATGCCTTCGTCATTTACTTGCCGGGAACGACGGGCTGGAGTCCGACAATTGCCGGTCTTGTCACTGAATTATGGAACGCCCAAGTGCCGTCAGGAAACACCGGTTCTGGCATACGCACAAATCAATTTGGGTTCAACATCACGGGCAACACCAATCTGGCCGTCGTGGTCGAAAGCTCCACGAACCTGGTCAATTCGGTCTGGTCTCCTTTGGCGACGAATATCCTCGCCGGCGGCTCGTACTATTTCAGCGATCCACAATGGACAAACAGCCGTACCCGCTTCTACCGTCTGCGTTCGCCATAATCGTAAAATATTTGTGCATAAAGAATGCCACAAAATCAATCAGCGGCCTTTACACAAATTGTTTTGAGGTCAAGCCTTGTGGCCTTTGGCCGTTTCAATCAATTCCCAGAATTTCGGATTCTCTTGTAGCGCCTCGTCCTCTCCCGTTTTCAGGCCGGAACGGAATAGGAAATCTTTCAAAGTGTTCCGGCTCAAAATCCGGTGGACGAGCACGCCCAGCTCGTGCCGCTCAAAATATACGCGGTAATCACCCACGCGAAAACGGTGCAGAGTCCGCCCGCCTTGCTCCAGTTTGCCGAACTCGTCCAGTTCCGTCCCGAGTACCTGCTGCGGCAGGCCGCGAAACTCGCCGAGGATCTGCAATTGCAGTTCCTTCGGCATCCGCGCCAGTTCGGCGGCGCTTGCCGGTGTGAAAATGATTTGAAACATTCTTGGGAAAGATTTAATGGTTGAACATCGGGAGTCAAGAGGACAATTCAGATAGTGGCCTTCTTAACTACTTTTCCCGACGACCGACAACCACTGTTTTTTTCTCCCGCTGACCGCATTTCACGTTTACTCTGTCGGCACATGGCAATTCTCGGCAGGCGTAATTCACTCGCGATCATCCGCGAATCGCAGCCGGGGCTTTATCTCGACGGCGGGGAATTGGGCGAGATTCTTTTGCCCGGCCGTTACATTCCCGCCGGTCTCGCGCCCAAGCAAAAACTAGACGTATTTGTTTATCGCGATTCGGAGGACCGCCTCGTCGCCACCACGGAAAAACCCCACGCGATGGTCGGTGAGTTCGGCTATATGAAGGTCATCAACGTGAACGCGCAGATCGGTGCGTTTCTCGACTGGGGACTGGCGAAGGATTTATTGGTGCCGTTCCGCGAACAGGAAACGCCGCTGCGCGTCGGCGACTGGGCGGTGGTCTATGTCGCGCTCGATGTGCAGACCAACCGCATTCTCGCCAGCACGCGCCTGAACCGCCATCTCAACCGCGATACGCCCGCGTATCGCGACGGCCAGCCGGTGAACATTCTCGTCACCGCAAAGACGCCGCTCGGCTATAATGCCATCGTGGACAACGCGCATTTCGGCCTGCTCTACAAAAGCCAGCTCGCCTACGCGCTCAAGATCGGCGCGCGGCTGAAGGGTTTTGTCCGCACCGTGCGCGCAAATGGGAAAATTGATCTCAGCCTCGACGCCGTCGGCTACAAGCGCGTCGCGCCGCTGACGGATTTGATCGTGACCGCGCTCAAGATGAGCGGCGGCAGGCTGGCGTTTGACGACGATAGTTCGCCGGTCGTGATCCGGCAAAATTTCAGCGTGAGCAAAAAGGCGTTCAAGCAGGCGCTCGGCAAACTTTACAAGACGCGCCGCATCAGCTTCACCAAGCCGGGAATTGAATTGCTCGAAAATGAAACGTGGACGCCGGGAACCAAAATAAAACCAAAACTATGAACGACCAAATCATCCATTTGCTCGCGCAAAAAGATTATGTCGCCGCGAACGTGCCAGAGCTGCTGCGGCTGCTCCAGCTCGCGCCGAACCAACAGCAGGAGTTGCAGATCGTGCTCGCAAAGCTGGAGCAAACAGGCGAGGTGGCGCGCATCAAGGGCAACCGCTATGTCAGCCCGCGCGACGCCGACCTGATCGCCGGCCGCATCCGCATGAACCGCGCGGGCAAAGGCTTTCTCCAGCCGGATGATTCTTCGCTCAAGGAAATCGCCATTCCCGAAAACGCCACCGGCACGGCGTTGCACGAGGACCGCGTGCTGGTGCGGCGCGATGTCCGCAAGAAATTTCGCGATGGCGACACGGAGACGGGCACGGTGGTGCGCATTCTCGAACGTCGGCGCACGCAGATCGTCGGCACGTTGCAGCAGAGCAAACAGTTTCTCTACGTCATCCCCGACGACCCGCGCATCCCGCATGATGTCTATGTGACGCCGCCGCGCGACATGGGCCGCCGCGCAAACCTCGGTGACAAGGTGGTGGTCGAGTTGCGCGAATGGGAATCGCGCCACAGCAATCCCGAAGGCGAAATCATCGAGGTGCTCGGCGCGCCGGACGAGGAGGGCGTGGACATGCTGTCCGTGCTGCGCCAATACAACTTGCCGCTGCATTTTCCCAAGGCCGTGCTGGCCGAGGCGCAGGCGGTCGGCAACGTGGTTGCCGAAAAAGATCTGGCCAGCCGGCTCGACTGCCGCGCGCACAATGTCGTGACGATTGATCCCGACGACGCGAAGGATTTCGACGACGCGATCTGTCTGGAAAAGGTTTCGCCGGAGCAATGGCGCTTGTGGGTGCACATCGCGGACGTGTCGCACTACGTCAAGCCCGGCACGGCGCTCGACGAGGAGGCGCGCAAACGCGGCAACTCGACTTACCTTGTGGACCGCGTCATCCCGATGCTGCCGGAGGCGCTGAGCAACGAACTTTGCTCGCTCAAGCCGAACGTGGATCGCCTGACCAAGTGCGTGGAGTTTCTGGTCTCAGCGGACGGGCGCGTGTTGAACACGAAGTTTCACGCGGCCGTCATCCATTCGCAGCGGCGCTTCGCCTACGGCCAGGTGCTGGAGATTTTGCAGCGCGCGCCGGCGGACGACCCGATCGAGCAGATGCTGCATTCGGCGCACCAGCTCGCGCAGAAAATCCGCCGGCACCGGTTCAAGAACGGTTCGCTCGATCTGGATTTTCCCGAAACGAAGATCCGTCTGGACGAGCAGGGAAAAATTCTACGCATTGAGAAAAACGAGAATGATGTGTCGCACCAGTTGATCGAGGAATACATGTTGCTCGCCAACGAGGCCGTCGCGACGCGCCTCATGTCGCTGCGCACGCCCGCGATCTACCGCATCCACGAGGAGCCGGAGCCGCGGCGGTTGCAGGAATACCGGCAGGAAGTCATGGCGCACAATGTCCAGTGCGGCAACCTGAGCCAGCCATCCGAAGTGCAGAAGCTGCTCGCGAAGCTCGGCACCATTCCCATCGGCTCGGCATTGAAGATTGGTTTTCTCAAATCGCTCATGCGCGCGTGTTACTCGGTCGAGCCGCTCGGGCATTACGGATTGGCCAAGAAGAAATACACGCACTTCACCTCGCCCATCCGCCGCTACGCTGATCTCGTGGTGCATCGTGCGCTGTTTGATAAAAGCCCGGCGAAGGAATCCGCGCTCAAGGAAATTGCCGAACATATCTCCGTCACGGAAAGAAATTCCGCCGACGCCGAACGCGACAGCAAGGACGTGAAGTTGTTCGCCTTCTTGAAAGCCCAGCTCGCCTCCGGAGAGCCGGTAAAATATCCCGCGCTGGTGACCGACGTGCGGAACTTCGGCTTCTTCGTGGACGTGCCCGGCCTCGCGATGAGCGGACTCGTGCCGCTCTCGACCATCGAGGATGACTTTTATGTCTTCGACGAAATGCGCCGCAACCTAGTCGGCCGCCGCACGCGGCGCATGATCAAGCTGGGCGACAAGCTCACCGTGCAGGTGGCGAAGGTGGACAGCTTCAAGAAGCAGGTGGATTTCTGCCTGGCTGTGGAAGAGCGCTCGCCCGTAGCGATGCGGTCGCCGGCAGCGCGTCCCGCGCCGGCACGGCCGCAGCAATTTCAACAGAAGAAAAGACCTTCGTCCTACCGCCCGGAAAGTAAGCGTCCGCCGTCAGGGCATTCGGGAAAACCCCATTGGAAAGATTCGCAACGTTCCGATTCACGCCCGCCTTCGTCACGCCGCGATGATTCGCGGCGGCCCGATGCCCATCAACCGGCACCGCGACGCGAAGACCCGCGCCCGTCGGAATCGAAGCCGATGTTCCGCACCTCGGGTTCGCAATTGCCGACCTCGCAGCGGCCGTTGCTGAAATCCAGTGGCAATCGAAGTTTCTCCAAGCGCCGGCGGTGAATCCGGTAAATGGCGGAGGGCTAAAATTGTAAACGACCTCAAAACCCATTATTTACAAGAGAAGAAATGGAGCCAGTTGTCGGATTTGAACCGACGACCGACGGTTTACAAAACCGTTGCTCTACCACTGAGCTAAACTGGCTTTTTGTCGTGACTGGTCAATCGCAAGATGGAATTGGAGTGGTTCAAAATACCAATCTTATATCGCCGCAAAATTGACGCGGTTTTATTTTGGAAAGGTATGCGCCAATGGCAAGTTAATTCGTTGCCTTCCGAGTAGCGCTATCGGGCCAAGGCTGGTTCGAGTAAGCGGACTCAAACTCAATAGCTCATCCGATCCATCTTCACCTTGCCGCGAAAAATCCAGTAGATGCAGATAGTATAGGCAATCACAACCGGCACTCCTATAATCGCGATAACGAGCATGATGCCGAGCGTCTTTGGTGAGGAGGCGGAGTTGTAAATCGTCAAGCTGTTTTCGGGATGCGGCCAGCTATAAATGAGATTCGGAAAAGCATCCACGGCAAACAATGCCATGAGCGTGATTATCGCCCCGCAAGATGAGAGAAATGCCATTCCGTCGTTTTTGTGGTGAAATTCACGCGGGATGTTTGCAATGGACAGCATATTCGCCAGCACGATGCTGAAGAGCCAAGGATTTTCCTTAACACGCTCGGCGATGTGTGGCGCGTAGAGCAGAGTGGCCATGGTTGTCGTCGTGGCGCAAATCACAAAAAAAATGATGCAACTCATCGCCCACAGGCGCAGTTTGTCATGCAGTTCGCCTTCAGTTTTCAAAACGCCATAAATGGCTCCGTGCATCATGAACAACGTCAACGTTGTGACGCCGACGAGCAGGGGATATGGCATCAGCAAACCAAGAAATGTCCCGGCAAATTCTCCGTTTGCGGCAATCGGCACGCCCCATGCAATGTTGCCGAGCGCCACTCCGATAAGCAGGCTGGATAAGATGCTGCCGACAGAAAATCCAATGTCCCACATCTGCCGCCACCAGCGCATTGGTTGCTTGCTGCGGAATTCAATCGCTACGGCACGAAAAATCAAGGCCACCAACAGCAAAATCAGCGCGAGATAAAAACCGGAAAATGCCGTCGCATATACATTCGGGAATGCGGCAAACAGCGCGCCACCGCCTGTGACAAGCCAGACCTCGTTGCCGTCCCAGACGGGTCCGATGGAATTGAGCATAATGCGCCGTTCCTCATCTTTTTTCGTAAACAGATGCAGCGCGCCGATTCCCAAATCAAATCCGTCCAGAATTGCGTAGCCGGTGAACAGCACGCCGATGAGGATGAACCAGATGGTGTTGAGGTCGAAGGTCATGATTTTTTGTGGTGGGTCAATTCATCCGGCAATGCCAGTTTACCCGACGGGATTAAATCTTCGTCGTGCGGGCCGTGCTGGATTTTGTCGTTGAGAAGATAAATGAAAACGGCGAACAGCAGAAAATAAATGAACGTAAACAAAATCAGCGACGTGAGGACGATGTTCGCCTTCACAATTTTTGAAAGACCCTCGGGCGTTCGCATCAGGCCATAAACAATCCAGGGCTGGCGTCCGACTTCTGCGGCGAACCAGCCAAGCTGGTTGGCAATTTCCGGGCCTAGCACAGAGAAAACAAGAATCCACAGCAGCCACCGGCGTTCGTGCAGCGAACCGTGCCGGAAATATAAAAATCCGAGCGCGGAAATTGCAATCAGCGAAAATCCGATAGCCACCATGCCGTGAAAAAATAAAAATGACGCCTCGACCGGCGGACGGTCTTCAGGCGCAAAGGCATCAAGGCCGGTAACTGGAGTGTGAAAATCGTTATGATCGAGAAAGCTCAATAGGCCACGCATCTGAATTCCGTCAACCTTTTCATTTTTTTCATCCACCCAGCCGACAATCGTCAGCGGCGCGTTCGAGGTTGTTTCATAAAGTCCTTCAAATGCGGCGAGTTTGGCCGGTTGGTTTTTTCCAACGCCTTGTGCGCTGGTATGACCCGTCACCGCCTGTAACAACGAAGCAATGAGCGCAACTGTCAGCCCAACTTTCAATGACGCGCTGGCAAATTCCATGTGCTTTTTCTTCAGCAAATACCACGCGCTTACACTCACGACGAGAAACGCCCCTGTTGACCATGCGCCGACCACAACATGCGAAAGACGATCCACCATGGACGGATTAAAAACCAATTGCCAGAAATCCGTGATCTCCGCGCGCGGAATGCCGTTATGAGTCACGATTTTGTAACCCGCAGGCGTTTGCATCCACGAGTTCGCGACAACAATCCACACTGCGCTGAAATGCGCCCCGAGGCAGACCATGCACGTCGAGAAAAAGTGCATTTTGTGGCCGACCTTATCCCATCCGAAAAGCAAGACGGCTAGAAAGCCTGATTCCAGAAAGAATGCAAAAATTCCTTCTGCCGCGAGTGCGCTGCCGAAAACGTCGCCAACAAAACGTGAATACGTCGCCCAGTTCGTGCCGAATTCAAATTCCATAACGATGCCCGTCGCCACGCCGATGGCGAATGTCAGCGCGAAGACTTTCGTCCAAAATCTTGCCATCTGGTGATAAATCGGCTTTTTCGTTTTGAGCCACAATCCTTCCATGATGACAAGCATGACGCCCAGCCCGATGCTTAACGGCGGGTAAATGTAATGAAACGCGATAGTCGCGCCGAACTGGATGCGTGAGAGGGTTAAGACATCCATAGGCAAAGAAACTGCACCTCCAGAGACCTTTGGTCAAGTGTGGCGTGGTTGAAATGGGGATGATTCATCTTATATTCTTTAAATTGCTGAAACTATTTGGTTTGCATCAGCCATTGCTCGGAAAATGCTAAACGTCTTTTGTCGTCACATGGTCAAATAAAGACTATGTCTTCGAGCTTTGCGATTCTGACCACTGCACTGCGAAGCGCATTAACTCCGACGCCGACTTCAACTGCAGCTTCGTCTTGATGTTTGCACGATGAACTTCCACGGTTTTGACGCTCAAGTGGAGTTTTTCAGAAACTTCGCGCGTTCCCTTGCCTTGACCGACGAGCTGGAAGACTTCAAATTCACGATCGGTCAATTTTTCCACAGGTGAACTTTCGATTCCGGGGCGGCGGCCCGAAAATATTTCAAGGATATCGGCCGAAATTTTTTCGCTGACATAAATTTTTCCGTCCAGCACCTGCCGGATGGCTTGCATCAATTTCTTGCCACCTTCCTGTTTCATGATGTAGCCGCGGCCACCCGCTCGGAGGACGCGCTCTGCGTATAGCGATTCGTCATGCATGGAAATGACCAGAACAGCCTGGCCGGGCTGTATCGCTTGAAAATCCTTGATGAGTTCGAGTCCGTTTTTTCCGGGCAATGAAATGTCCACCAGTACAAGGTCGGGCTTCAAGGCACTGAGGCTGGTGAGCGCATATTCTGCGTTTTCTGCCTCGCCACAAATGGCCAAATCTGGTTCCGCACTGATGAGTTGAGCCAGTCCCTGCCGCATCATCGGATGGTCGTCCACGACCAAAATGCGTTTTTTTTTCTGTGCAGGCGATTTCTTGCTCATAAATTTTTTCTGAACGTGCAAACAACGGTCGTGCCCGTGCCGCCCGAGCCAGATCGCACCTCAAGTGATGCATTCAAGACGCCAGCACGATATTTCATAATATGCATACCCATGCCACCGTGTTTTTTTGTTTCATTCGAAAAGCCAAGGCCGTCGTCCTTTACGGTCAGTGCAAACTGGTGGCCCGCCGATTTCAGCGAAATACTAATTTGCCTGGCCCGGCCATGCTTGATGGCGTTGTTGATCGCTTCCTGAACAATGCGATACAAATGCGTCGCGAGAACATTATTACGGATCAAAACCGGTTCGGAACATTCAAGACGGCACTCAATGTGAAACAATTCATGCACATGCGCCGCCAGTTCATGCAATGCGGAAATGAATCCGTTGGCTTCGAGTTCCACCGGCGAAAGCCCGCGTGCCAGTTTGCGTGTGTGGGCAATCGCTTCGCGGATGTGTTGCGCGATGTCGCCGACCTGTTTTGATTCTGCTTTTGATTTGGCCGCCAGTTTTTGCTCAAGCACCTGGCACATCATCTCGATGCCAGTTAACTCCTGGCATAAACCGTCGTGCAAATCCTGTCCGATTCGTTGCTGCTCACGATTGCTGACCTCGGTGATTTCCTTTTCTAGTTGCTTTCGATCTGTGATATCGCGCGCCACTTTCGAGGCGCCGATGATTTTACCATCCGCATCCCGAATTGGCGAAACGGTCACGGAAATGTCAATCAGCTTGCCGTCTTTGCGTCGCCGGACAGTTTCGTAGTGTTCGACGGACTCGCCGCGCCTGATTTTTTCCAAAATGCCCGGCTCTTCATCTTTTCGATTATCGGGAATGAGAACAGATATGGATTTGCCTATTATTTCCTCGCTAGAATATCCAAACACCATTTGCGCGCCCCGGTTCCAACTGGTGATGGTGCCTTCCAAAGTCTTGCCGATAATGGCGTCATCAGAGGATTCAACCAGCGCCGCATAATGCAGCAACGCTTTTTCGGACTGCTTTCGTTCAGTGATGTCGCGGACGAAGCCTGTGAACATCCGGCGATTGGCCAGCCACATTTCGCTAACGGACAAATCCATAGGGAAAGTTGATCCGTCTTTGCGCCGGCCAATCACTTCACGACCGATGCCGATGATTTTTGCATGGTCGGTTTGCTCGTAGCTTTTGAGATAGCCGTTATGCTCATGCCGGAATGGTTCAGGCATGAGCAATTTGATGTTTTGTCCTATGGCTTCGTCCGCTTTGTAACCGAAGATTTTCTCCGCCGATGGATTGAATGATTCGATGATACCGCGCTGGTCAATCGTGATGATGCCTTCAACGGCGGTTTTCAAAATCGCATTCAACCGCTCTTCGCTATCGCGCAAAGCTTCAATATTTTTGACTTGTTGCAATTCGTTGACGATCGCTTTTTCTCTTAATTCCCCCACGACTTCAATCAGTTCCGCGCGCGTCAACCGACTCTGGTCATTCATCGTCCCGATGATAACAAAGCCTAGCGGAGAGACACGCTAAAAGAGGGCGCTTGCTTAAACTTGTGCCAACCGCACACGATAATCAGTGGGCGAGCGGCCGAGAATGCGTTTGAACACGCGGTTGAAATGCGTCAGCGATTGGAAGCCGACTTCGTAGGCAATCTCGCTTATACGCAAGTTTGGGTTGAGCAGAAGATTTTTTGCCCGCTCCAAACGCACGCGAGAAAGGTAGTCTGTAAAATTCACACCGGTTTCTTTTTTAAAAATCTTGCAAAAATAGAACTTGCTGGTGTGAACTGCGCAGGCAACCTGCTCCAGCGAAAGATCTTCGGTTTGGTGGTCAGTAATGAATTGCTTGGCGCGCGTGATAACTGGAGGCTCGGCATTTTGCTCCCGCACAACGATCTGGTTGCATGCCATAGAAAGATGCTCCCCAAAAATGGCGAGCAGCTTTACGACGGATTCGTGCTCACGTACTGACAGGACGCGTGCGCCGAAATAAGCCTCATGCGCTTCTTTCGCATTCAATTGCAGGCCCCAGTCGGTGAGCAGTCTGGTAACGCGTTTGAATTGCGTTTCCGTTGGCTTCTTGCAAAACACCTGGCCGGTTGTTAGAAATCCAATCAACTGCTCGCCCATTCGCACAGGCACGGCGGTGTCGGACAAGCCGACCTGACAAGTGACGGTTTTTGCCTCATATGTGGCTGTTTCTGAAAGTTGCTGCTGGGTTTGCAGACAAGCGGCGCAGGATTGGCTTTTTTGCGCTAGCATCTCGCAAAACGGATTTTCATATCGTTTGCCGTGATGCGGCAGTTGCCATGATTCCACGGATCTCAACATCATGGGCATGCCTGTCATTTCGCTGAACGCGCGTTCGTAGTCCTGATAAATCTTTGAGCCGGTCAGCGCTTCAATCAAATGTTTTGTCATAATCGTTGTCTTTCTATTTTGTGCACAGAACTAATCTTGTTCTGTTGAGAGCAAAATAGGGTAAGTCGTCGAATCGAACAATTGGGGTTGCGCCTGATTGTGTTTGAGGTAAAACCATTAGGAAGACTAAGGGAATCCCTTACTAAAGACTAAGGGGTGGCGGGTTTTTGCAATGCACACCAGTTCATTCTGTGCTAATAAATTTCGGCGTTCAGACCGCTGACCTCCCGCACCTGTTGCGCGATATATGCGAGTGTTTTCAACGGAAGATGTCCGCATCTCGACTGTGCCGATGGCCGTGTGGCCGAATAAATTTGGACGAGTGGGATTTGCGCGCCTGCTTGTTTCAACTCATTTAGCCGCAGAGCATATTGAAAAATTTCCCAGGTGGACGGCTCTTCGCCATCCACTAATGGAAAGAGACTTTGAATGATCACCGGCCGTTGTCGGGCTGTTAAAAGAATGTTCTCAAGAATTTTGTCAAGCGAACAGGCCGGCTTGTTTACCTTGTCCATGTAGGTTTGAGTTCCTGCATCAAGCTTGACCCAGATTTCGTCCTGCTGTGTAAACAGTTTTAAACCCTCCTGCACCGGTCGCAAATTCAAATGGGAGCCATTGGTAATCAACGCGATTTTGAAGAATGGAAACCGCCCCAGCGCGCGGACATGGACGACAGTGCGGATCGCGTCTAGAAAATTTGGACATAGTGTCGGTTCGCCGTCTCCGCTCAAGGCGACCTGCCGCAGCTCGGGCAAATTGGCCGACGTATTGCGGTAACAGGCAAAATCCAGAAGTTCTCCCGAGCACGCCCGCCACAATGTGCGTTGCAGCTCCAACGCCACCACGTTCACGTCCAACGATTTTCTGAGCGGGCGCACGGTGCGATCTACTTCGCAATATTCACATCTGAAATTACAACGCTTTATCGGGTTCATGTTCACGCCGATGGACAAGCCACGCGCCCGCGACGATACGACCGCGTAAACATAGTGATTGCCCAGAAATTCGCGCGGGCGGGCAAATACCGAACCAGAAGAATCGTGCTGGCGACCGGCCTTATCCTCGTTCCGAGGAGGCGTTGCAGTCCAAACGCTCATAAGCTGATACCTTTTCTTTGCGCCAGATGCCACGAAGGACAAAGAATTGAGTCCTCTAAATGAATGAGAATTCTCGCTGCTAATCCCGACGCCAAAATCGCAGTAAAGTTATTGAATGAAATTGTCATGTTTGTTGGCTTAATGCCGCCAAGCTTCGTTTTACAATGCATGAACGCACTATGGCATGCTTCTCATTTTTTGGCGGACATGCATCGTTTATTGTTGATGTCAGTGACCGTGATCTTCAAAAAATGGCATATGCAATAAAGCTGCGTGGTTTTTATTTTTTCCGATGCTTGCCATGCGGTGCTGAAATGGCGACACTATAAAATTATAGAAATGTCACCGACCTCTCTTGAACGAATCATTCCGGAACTGCGGGACGCCATCGGTCCGGTTATTCTTATTTCTGGCGTCGGCCTGTTGCTGCTCACAATGACCAACCGGCTGGGACGAGCCATTGACCGTGCACGGCAGTTGAAGCACGAACTTTCCATTCGCACAGGCCATGATCGCGAACAGACCCTTGCGCAGGTGACGATTCTTTACCGCCGCGCAAAAATCATTCGCTTGAGCATCGCACTGGCCGCCACGAGCGCGTCGCTGGCATCAATGTTGATCGTAGCTCTTTTTGTGACCGCTTTGATTCAAGCTCAACAGGGATTTTTGATAGGGTTGCTTTTCATAACCTGCATGATTTCTCTGTTTTCGTCGCTTGTCGCGTTCATCTGTGACATCAATCTTTCGCTTCATGCTCTGAAACTGGAATTGGAAGGAATTACGACGACCGTGAAGTAGTTTGGCATCGCAATTCAGGTGATGATTTTTGTAGCAAGAATTGTATAGTTTCTCATGTTCGTGCGGTGAACGTTCGCCAACTGTTGCTGGGCCGCTTGCCTGCCATTCGCAATTTTTGCAGGCATTTGCGACGTGATTTGACCGTTCTGGACTTGAATGCCGACAAGATTAAAAAAATTAGAAAAGTGGTCCAGGCCATTTGTGGCAACTTTGTGCATCGGGCTTGTGGCTGTCATAGGCTTTCTGGATTACATCACCGGCTACGAAATTTCCTTTTTCATATTTTATTCGATTCCAGTGCTTTTGGCAGTGTGGCGTTTGGGCGTTCCATTTGCGGTGGGAGTTTCCGTGTTATGCACAGGAACGTGGCTTGGCAGCAATATTGCCGCAGGTTTGCGCTTTTCCAATTTGTTTGTTCCCGTTTGGAACTCCTCATTCGCCCTGATCTTTTATCTTCTCGTCGTCCGCCTCTTCACTTTGCACCAGAAATTGGAGGAGCGTGTGCGCCAGCGGACGTCCGCGTTGACGCAGGAAATGCAGGAACGCCGGCGGCTGGAAAAGGAATTATTGGAAGCCGGTGAGCGCGAACAGCGACGCATTGGCCACGATCTGCACGACAGTTTGTGCCAGCATTTGACAGGCACGGCGCTGGCTGGACAGGTGCTCGGCAAAAAACTGGCGGATAAATCGCTGCCGGAAGCGGCGGCGGCAAATCATTTGGTGGGGCTTGTAGAAGAAGGCATCGAACTGACTCGCACGATTGCCCGTGGTCTTCATCCCGTTGAGATGCAGGCAGAAAATCTTGCGGATAATTTTCAGGAACTCGCCATCACGGCCAGTGAACGGTTTAATGTTTCCTGCACATTTGAGTGTCCTCAGCCGGTTCTGGTGCATGATGCGAGCGCCGTCACTCATTTATACCGTATCGCGCAGGAGGCGATTACCAACGCAGTCCGTCATGGCAAGGCTCGGCATATCAACATCTGCCTCGATGAGGAAGACAATGAGACCGTCCTGACCGTCACCGACGACGGCATCGGTCTTCCTGAACAGTCGCGAAACAATCATGGAATGGGGTTGCGCATCATGGCTTATCGCGCCAGCATGATCGGCGCGGCGTTTAACATTGAACGCTTGTCAATGCGCGGCACTCGTGTCACTTGCACGCTGTCGACAAATGCTGAAAATCATGGCGCAAAAAAATAAAGTTTTGCTCGTGGACGACCATCCGCTTGTGCGCGAATGGCTTGCCAATCTGATCAACGAACAGTCCGATTTGTGCGTTTGCGGCGAGGCGAGCAATGCACCGCAGGCTTTTCAAAAAATCGGCGGTGAAAGGCCTGACATTGTGATCGTGGACATTTCGTTGGAAGGCGGTTCGGGAATTGAGTTGATTAAAAACATCAAGGCTGCCCATCCCGAGGTGGCTATGATTGTGCTTTCCATGCATGATGAATCGCTTTACGCCGAACGCGCCCTGCGCGCTGGAGCGAGAGGCTACATCATGAAGCGCGAGGCGACCAAAAAAGTTCTCAAGGCCATACGTGCTGTGCTCGGAGGAAAGCTTTACATCAGTGATAAAATTGCCGATACAATGGCGGAAAAATTTGTTGATGGTCGCCCGATGCCGGCGGCTTCGCCCGTTGAACAATTGAGCGATCGTGAACTGGAAGTATTTCAGTTGCTGGGTCGCGGCTTCAGCACCCGGCAAATCGCCGACCATATGCGAGTCGGATTCAAAACCGTCCAGACTTATTCAGCCCGTCTCAAGGAAAAGCTTCAACTCGACAACGCCACACAACTCCTGCACGAAGCCATCCGCTGGCACGAAAGCTCGCAGACAAAATAAGTTGGATTGCTGAAGGTGGATTGTAGTGTTTCGCCCTACAAAAAGTTTAGGCCTCGCTCTACATATTTTTCCACGCAGATGAATTATTGTCATTGCAAGGCTGCTATTGCAGTCCGGTTGCTGTTGCGACAGGCAATCAGTGGACGTTTGCATTCATATATTAACCCGCCTGTCGTCTTGTTCACGCCGCAGCCAAAAGTGAAATGAAACATATGAAGACGACCAAGCCCTCGCGCAGAGCGGGTTTTACGTTGGTGGAAATCATGATCGTCGTGGCCATTATCGGCCTGCTGGCGGCGATTGCGATCCCCAACTTCATCCGCGCTCGCGCCACATCACAATGCAATGCCTGTATAAACAACCTCCGCCAGATTGATGCCGGCATCAATGAATGGGCGCTGGAAAATGGAAAATCCAACGGTGCGACTGTTACAAATCCCCAGACCGTTTCGGGCTACATCAAGCTAAACTCCCAAGGAAGCGTTCCCGGTTGTCCCGCTGGAGGCACTTACACCACTTCCACCGTGGGTGCAACGCCTCAAATTAAATGCAGCTTGTCGAGTCTGACCCCGGGACATTTCCTGCCATAATCGCTACTTGGTTTATTCAAAAGGCCCGAAGCGTAGTGGCTTCGGGCTTTTAATTTTGCTTTTCCAAAACCAGTGAATTCAACCTGCTAGTAGGCGAAGACACCTATAACGGAAGGCAACTTGTAATCATCTCGGGCAATAGTTTCGAGTTTCTCCTTGCAAACCTCTTGTGTCATAACAAGAACAGTGTTAAGCTGTCCCTGTTCTGCTTTTACAATGGACAATCAGTAGGCTGAAATGGCAGTCATGGTAACTAACCATGTAAATTTTTACGGACACGTAGCGGCCATAGCGAAGCTAATATGAACTATGAAATCAACTAAGACCACTTGCAAAATGGGCTTCACATTGGTTGAAATTATGATCGTCGTTGCTATTATCGGCCTGCTGGCGGCGATTGCGATTCCAAACTTCATCCGCGCCCGCGCTACTTCGCAGACAAATGCCTGCATCAACAACCTCCGCCAGATTGATTACGGCATCAATGAATGGGCGCTGGAGAACGGACAATCCAACGGTGCGACTGTTACAAGTCCCCAGACCGTATCGGGTTACATCAAGATGAACTCTCGCGGTAGCGTTCCTAGTTGTCCGGCGGGAGGCACTTACACGACTTCCACCGTAGGTGCAACGCCTCAGGTCAGTTGTAGTCTCTCAACACTGACTCCGGGACATTTCCTGCCATGATCGGCAGTTGTTTTGTTTAGTCCCGAAGCGTTACAACTCCGGTTTTTTGCTTTTGAATGTGACAATTGACTTCGATGTCTGTTTCAATTAAGACAGTAGCAGTGTTTGACAACCGTTTCATCTGGCCATGAGCGTCATCCTGAAAACGGATAAATTGCGCGTGGAATTCAAAAGCCGCGAATTTCGCCAGTCGCCTAAAGTCGCCCTGAGCGGCCTCGACCTTGAGGTTGGCACCGGCGAAGTTTTCGGCTTTCTCGGCCCGAACGGCGCGGGCAAGACAACCACCATCAACGTCCTGCTGGGCTTCGTGCAGCCCACCAGCGGTGCGGCGGCGTTGTTCGGCATTGATGTGCGTCAGCCCATCGCGCGCCAGCGCATCGGATACCTGCCGGAGATGACTTATTATTACAAGTTTCTTTCAGCCGAGGAATTGCTCCGCTTCTACGCGAAAATTTTCGGATTGCCTCGCAATGAAACCGACAAGCGCATCGCTCAACTCCTCAAACTCGTCGAGCTGGAACACGCAAGCAAGCGTCAGATCAAAACCTATTCCAAAGGAATGCAGCAGCGCGTCGGCCTTGCACAGGCGCTCATCAACAATCCCGATCTGCTCGTCCTCGACGAACCGACCAGCGGCCTCGATCCCGTGGGCCGCATGAAAGTCCGCGAAATCATCCAGAGGTTGAAGAACGAGGGCAAGACCGTCTTCTTTGCCTCGCACGAACTTGGCGAAGTCGAGACCGTCTGCGATCGCGTCGCCATCATCAGCGAAGGTGAACTGAAGGCGATTGGCCGTGTCAGCGAAATCGTTGCGCAGCATCCGAGCTTGGAAAAGGCGTTTCTGGAAGTCATCGGCTATAAACCGCAACTCGCATGAGAACCATTTTTGCATTGGCGGGTGTCGTCATAAAAGAATTGTATCGCCGCAAGGATTTTTACGTCCTGTTCATCCTTACCATCGTCATCTGCGTCATCATGGCGTCGGTCAACATTTTCAACGACAACCAGATTGTGCGCTACCTGAAAGAGCTTTGCCTGCTGCTCATCTGGATCTCGTCGCTCGTCATCGCCATCACCACCACCGCGCGCCAGATTCCGGCGGAACGCGAGCAGCGAACCTTGCTCCCGCTGCTCGCCAAACCGCTGACACGGACCCAGCTAATACTCGGAAAATTCCTCGGCTGCTGGCTCGCCTGCGGTTTGGTTCTGATCTGCTTCTATGTATTCTTCGGCGCGCTGGCCGCAAGCCGCGAACACGCATGGCCGCTGCTGAGCTATTTTCAGGCCGCCATTTTGCATTGGATGGCGCTCGGCGTTGTGATTGCGATGACATTGCTCGGTTCGCTCGTCTTCGCCGCGCCGTCGTCCAACTCCACCATCTGCTTCGTCCTGGTCGCGACCATTTTGTGCGTCGGCCGGTATCTTGACGCCGTTGCGCTGACATTGGGCGAACCGCTCCGCTCCGTCATTTACGCTTTTTATTACGCCATCCCGCACGTTGAAATCCCATTTGAGATGCGCAATCTCATTGTCCACGACTGGCCGCTCATCGGCTGGAAATTCATCGGCCTCGACATCCTCTACCTGCTGGCTTACATGGCGATTTTTCTCGTCGCTGCCTGCCTCGTTTTCCGCCGCAAACCGGTGAATTGAGCCATGAACCCGGCACGAACACTCTGGCTGCTGCTAGTCGTGCTGTTCGTTTTTTCTTTCGACCTCGCCGCGAAGCTCCAGCCGCAGTTTCAATCGATCGAGAGCACCCGCCGCCAGTCTGGCAACTTTTTCAGCCTGCTCCTTGGCGATAGCAGCAAGATTTTTGCGAACAGCTTTTTCATCAAGGCCGACGAGTATTATCACAGCGGCTATTACCCGACCATTTTCGACAACAACTCCGCCTTCCAGACGCCGCACATCGCCGAGGACACCGGCGCCGTGGCCAGCCACAACGGAGGTGAGGAAGAAACCAGTTTCATGGGGCCGCCGCGCGATTGGATTGACGCCTTTGGCCGCAATTTCATTCCCAATCGTCACACGCATCTGGACGAAGGCGGCCCGACCGACGACTTGAGCGAAAGCTCCCAGGTGCGCGAAATCCTGCCTTGGCTGAAACTCTCCGCCGAGCTCGACCCCGAAAACATCCAGACCTACCTCGTCACCACATTCTGGCTGCGCACACGGTTGAACAAGGTTTCCGAAGCCGAGCAGGTCCTGCGCGAAGGCCTGCGCAACAATCCCGGCAACCCCCAGCTCTTCTTTGAACTCGGCCGGATTTACGATGAAAATTATCACGACACGGCCCGTGCGCGGAACATCTGGGAAGCCGCGCTGCGCAGCTGGGCGCGGGAGGAGCCGGACGTCCCCCAATCCGACCGGCTCAAGATGACCCTTGAAAACTTCGACGACCGCTTCATGTTCGAGCAGCTCCAGACCAGCCTCGCGCTCCTCGAAGAAAGGGCCGGCAACACCGCCGCCGCCATCGCGCGCTGGCAGCAGGCCATCCTCGCAGCGCCCTCGACCGCCGACATGCAGCAGCACATCGACGACCTCAAACAAAAGCTGGCCGCGCAACCGTCTCCGGTCCCTTCCAAATAAGCGCGCAATTGCGCTTTGTTTTTCCCGGGCCGATTTGTTTCAATGGTCGCAATGAAAGCTCGGCAGTCAAACATCTCGCGCAACACGAAGGAAACCCGGATATCCCTCCGCCTCAAACTCGACGGCACCGGCAAATCCTCCGTCAAGACCGGCATCCCGTTTTTTGACCACATGCTCACGCTTTTCGCCAAGCACGCCACCGTGGACTTGCAGCTCAAATGCAAGGGCGACCTCGAAGTGGACGCGCACCATACCGTCGAGGATTGCGGCATCGCCCTCGGACAGGCGTTTGTGAACGCTCTTGGCGACAAAAAAGGGATTTGTCGTTACGGGTGGTTTGCACCACGGCCACCGGGAGGGAAAATGGTGGCAGCACCGCAAGGTGCGGAAGCCTATGTGCCCATGGACGAATGCCTCGCGCGCTGTGTGGTGGATTTTGGCGGACGGCCGCACCTCGTCTGGCGCGGGCTGGACAAGTTTGCGCAGAAGAACATCACCGATGCCGAGAAGACCCAGGACGACTCCAGTGCGTTCCGGTTCGGCCTCGCGCGTGAATTCTTCCAGGGCTTTGCCAACGAGGCCCGCTGCAACCTGCACCTGGAGCTGCTTTACGGCGACGAACCGCATCACATCGTCGAGGCGCTGTTCAAGGCGTTCGCGCGGGCCGTGGACGCCGCCAGCCGGCACGACCCCCGCATCGTCGGCCAGTTGCCCAGCACCAAGGGGAAATTGTAATAGCTTTCCGCTGTGCGCATACGAAACGCAACAGTAGCCGATCTCGAAACTCTGCTTGCATTAAATGCGTTTGTTCAGCATCAGCATGCTGATGCTTTGCTGGAATTATGCACATGACGTAAGAATGGGCTACGACGGGACATCTTCTCCCTCTCCTCGCCAAACGAGGAGAGGGCCGGGGTGAGGAGCTGTAATTTTATTGGCAAATGACGAACCCCTCACCCTG
>Ga0302200_10001631_pt1 | contig 20709 bp, 29 predicted proteins | sample II_Bog_N3_1_FD_194585 | JGI IMG/M metagenome (GOLD analysis project Ga0302200, IMG submission 194585) | Peat permafrost microbial communities from Stordalen Mire near Abisko, Sweden - II_Bog_N3_1 | ecosystem: Environmental > Terrestrial > Soil > Wetlands > Peat | place: Sweden: Abisko... | reverse complement strand
CAATAGATTGCCCATCAGAAATTGCTTGAATAGCTCGCGTTCGAAGATCTAAGTTGCTATGCTTTCGGCTCATCAAGCCAAGCTAACATAATTTATTAATATTGCAATACTTTTGAATAGGTCTATAGATTAAGAAACAATCAGTAAAACAACATCAATTTTATTTGCGTTCATCGTATTCGATTCTGCCTCTTTGCAGTTTAAACTGTTGTATATCTGTATATAGCTTGCTGTGACGCAACCGTACAAATTCATCTTCATCCAGTCCTGTGCATTCAACATAGCAATTAATAGTTTCATTTAATTTAAGCATTTCAAGTTTCAAATTGCCGTCGTCTAATAATTGGCTTACTGCAAAAAACAGTTCCTTAGCGATATTTTCAGCTGAAGGATTGCAAAAGCCTTCAGTATCGACAAGGTTCATTATGTAGATTTTAGAGCCCACTGCAATGCAAGCATCCACAATGATAGTATCTTTTGGATTGCATATAAAGCCATGGTCAAACTTATCGTCGATCCATTGGCATGCCATGCGTTTGATCTCCTTAAAGTCCAGCGCATAACCAATTCTAGCAGCTGATTTGAAAGACAATTTTAGCTCGTAATGATACTCATGACCGTGCATGTTAAAACATTGATAACGTTCATGCATCACTCTGTGGCCTGCATCAAATTTGCCTTTGCGTATTATGTAATTTTTTACTGATATTTTCTTCATCGTTTTGTAACTATTTTATAATAATTGATCTAAGGAATCAACTTGATGATTACTGAAACTCTTGAGGTTCATTCATAAAACTTGCTATCGAACCTGAATTCCAGGAGATAGATGGGATTGTAATTTGAAATGAGTGGGATTAGAAGAAAGTGCGATATACAGAATAAAACTGTAGATCTGTAGGACTATTCAGACTTCCTGATCGATGTTTGATGGAGTTATTAAGTTCTAATATAGTAAAAAATGAAGAAGAGTTTTAAACTAGATATAACTAAAACATTATTAACTAATATTAAAATGTAAACTACATAGAGCTATAGTTTTCAAATATTTATATTCTATTCAGAATCATATAATGAATCTAAAATACTTATTTATTATGTATATACCTAGTTATCTGTAATTGTATTTATTGTATAATATCTTTTGTTAAAACCTTAACATAAAATTATCAGCTCTTATCTCATGTTGCTGTGTATTATAAAATATATAAAATATATAAGTAGTATAGGTTATCATTATAGATAATTCTAAGCTTTGTTTTAGAAGTATTTCGCATGTTTTTATGTTAAATAGTAGCTCAAAGTTTCTAGTTCATATTGGATTCATTATTTAAGTAGTCAAGTGTTGAGAGGTTTTTTAGTAAAAGCGTAAAATTGACTGGAATTTCTATTTCTTTAATAGAAATACTTTAAAAATAATCTATTCAAGAATAAAAGTTCAATTAATGGCTTGAAACTTTTGTGAAATGAGACTACATAACAGAGTATGGAGGAATTGCTGAGGGATATAGGGATATAGGGATAAGGGAGTCGTATGTTAGGTGTTTTAAAAGTGATATTATTTTCTTGGGTAGAACAAACTTTTGGTAGGGTTTGTATCCTAGTGTCTCAAGTTCCTCTTCGAGGTGATTTATGATTAAATTACCTGAATCTGTAGGGTTTCTATTGTTTGTCTCCTTATTTACTACTTCTAATGCTTTCGGTGATGTATGTGAACGCGAGCGGCGGGAGTTTGTAGATTGGAGTTCAAGATGTGAGGAATTGTTAACTGCATCCAAAGCAGCAGGCAGTGTGGTTGGTGGAGTTTTTGAAATTTGCACCTTCGAATTGCAGGTGATTCCCTGTGCTGCAGCTGTTGCAGCTGCTCAGAATTCTTGTCAAACTAGAGATGAGAAGTGGAAGCATCTTTCCAGCTGCGAGACTCATTTTGCTATGTTAAATAGACAAGCCGAAGAAGAAAATCAGGCTAAACAGATGGCTAAATTTACAAAAGGTGGACGAGTTCCGTCTGCTTTAATGGTTCCACATAAAACGAAATAGTCTTCATATATTAAGTCATCATCATCCGCCGCTTGACTCTATGGATTTGGTTTTTTAGATTTAAGCGGTGGATGAATTTCATTTAGGATTTGAAATAATTATGAACAGGGTGAAGCCTTGTCAGACTTGTCTACTGAGACAAAAATTCAAAAATACTCTTTAGTCAAAGTAAGATGGCCTAGCAGGCCCAAGCGTGCAGAAAGTGTATTTTTCGGCCTAAATAATTCTTGAAAGGTAATCCACTAGCTTGGCTAGTGCGACCAGAAAAGCTTTGAGCGATCCTGTAGTAGAGTCCCTCGCTAGGGCGGGGCCGCGTCACGAAAGTGGTGAAAATTTAAAAGAGAGTCTTTCAGGATGGGTGATTGCTAAACTCAACCGTCAAAAATGGACCCTCTATGGCCAAGAAATGTAAAGCATCTCAAAAACAAGAGTAAGAGATTGTTCAAACTGTGTTTTCCGCGATGCCACAGCCACTGGAACTTGGGAAAATGAGTTTGATGGCGGTGTTGCAATGGGGCAGCAGAGAGCTTCTCAAACAAGCTTCGATGGCTGAGATCACCGAGTACCAGGGGGTGGGAGAGGTTTTCCTGGGAGAACGCAATGGTTTCCGTGAAACTACGATTGATACCCCAATTAGGCAGGTGACTTATGATCACCAAAGGATGGCTAACGCCACAAGGTTTCAATCGCAACTGCACGTTCCCTATATGCGGCGTCCCGAAGAGTTCGCCAACGCAATTGCCGAAATGTACGTTCAGGGAGTCAGCACCCGGAAGCTCAAAAGAACACTCCATGCCATGACAGGGGAAGTGGAGTAAAGGGTGGATCTCCGTTTAGCAAAGCCTCTACTACCGCGTTCAATTTTGAGTAAAGTGCTCAAACGTCCTGTTATTGAGGCTTTTAGGTTTTTAAATCCTCAATAAAAATAGTGGACTGAGTTCCATTATCCCTTAATCCTAGCCACCTTTTTATACGTCATTGAAGCTTCAGCAAGGTCGTAGCGACTCTGAAGATCCATCCAATACTCAGGATCTGTGCCAAAAGCATCTGCAAAATGAAGGGCAATTAGCGGGGTTATCCCACGCTTTCCTCGGACAAGCTCATTAATCTTAGCAGGACTCCAACCAAGATGAGCAGCTAGGGCCATTTGGGTGATGCCTTTAGGAGCTAAAAACTTCTCATGAAGAACCGCACCCGGATGAGGAACCTTTTTAGATAGATTTGTCATTGGCTTCCACCCTTGATTTGTACCTTCAGTTTATAGGTTCCTGTAGAACGATGGCTCTGAAGGTCATTCACTTGTTTGGTCGTAGTAGGGGCATTACAGTTTAACTCTAAAATTTGATTTCCCTTATTAAGGTCTTTCGTTTCAGTTTTCCATTCGCTACAAGCTGTTTTCCACTTTTGATAACTCTCCTGAACTCCTGCGGCTGCCTCTCCCGCAATTTCAGCAGATCCAGAGACGATTTCAAACTCAGGAGTACATGAAACCGTCACTTTTTTAACCAGAACGGTAGTGTCTTGGTTTGTGGGTATTTCCTTGACTTTAACACTTGCTTCTTCGGCCTGAACGCAAATTGCACAAAACAAGCTTATGAACCCAGTACTAAAATTGATTCGAATCGAATTTTTCATAAAATTTTGATCTCCGATCTTAGTTATCAGATTTTGATATATCATACTTTAGGTTCTAGACTATTGGAATCGCAGTTCTTAAGGTTTTAAGGTCTCAAAAACCGACTTTAGATATCAGGTTAACATAACTGGCATTATCGGACTTTTATGGAGCCACTTCAAGTACTTGAAATAACAGGGAAATTTGACATAGTTTTTGGCTGGATAAGTTGCTGACGTTTATTCGACCTGTTTTTGAGGATTTGAATGAATTGCCATGCAGCTCCCCTGGCCATGATGTACTCCGCGCTTCTACACCTAAACAGTGTCGCGAGCTCTTAAGGCTCAGTCGGATTAAATAAGGCTTTGAAGAAGTCGGTCCTACCAGTTTGGTCATCTTTCGTTATTCCAAGTAACCCTTTGTGAAGGTTTTCTTTAAATTTTTGTTAACTGGTTTCTTTAACTATTCTAATAAGTTTTTTTCATTTATGCAGCTTTTTTATAGTTTCGTTCCTTGCCAGCATAGCCCATATAGTCCTAGCATTCTTATTAGCTATGGCTACACATGCTCGATTGTGCCCTTTTTCCTTTTCTTTTGTGTCTTCCACTGACTTTTTGGATCTCTTTTCTTATGAGCATGTTGGAGAACTGTCCTAGCACCGTGGATGAGCAAGTACCTGAGATTGCAAAATTTCCACTCATTGGATCCACCTGATTTCCTAGTTGGGATTCACTCGATTTCCTGAAAGGATCCACCCAGTTCCAGCCTGGGATCCACCTCTGGTGGCCAAACATCACGCCATTATACTCCTTAGTGAAAGAAGGAGTTTTGGCATGGCTCGGAGGATAATGACCGTGAAAAGATTTGAGGAAATTCAGCGATTAATTGAAGCAGGTAAGTCAGATCGCTTTATCGCAAAGGCTATTGGATGTCGCGGATCCGCTGTGGGTCAGACCAGCTCCAAGACGTAGGTAAAAAATGGACTTTGACAGTGCCCGTTTGGGTCGAACAAGTTGACTGGACAACCGTTCTAGTCGAAATAGGTCGGGGCTACGAAATCAAAAAAATATGGAAAGAAAGATCTCAAGGGTTAACGACCTACGCAAATTTCTGTAAACAACTTCACAAGCGTCATCCGGAACTCATGAAGTCCTCGGTAACATTGCGTGAGTTTGCATCCGGAGATCGGTGTGAGGTGGACTATGCATGTGATCGCATCGAATGGATGGACATACGCACCGGAGAAATCCATCAAGATCACGTATTTATAGGCATTTTATGCTTTAGCCAACTCATCTTTTCTTAGGCCAGTGAAGATGAAAAAAGTGCAAACTGGCTAGCTGCCCATCGAAGGATGTTTGAGTTTTTTGGCGGGGTCCCTTCAGTCACTATTTGCGATTGTTTAAAGCAAGGGGTTATCAAAACTCATCGCTACGATCCTGACCTCAATCCTTGCTACGCTGAGATTGCTGCGCACTATCAAACTGCCGTGGTTCCAGCCAGACCTAGAAAACCTAAGGACAAGGCCCTCGTTGAAGGTGGAGCGGGCATCGTCATGCGAACTTTCTTTTTCATTTACCGGAGACACACTTTTACCTCCATTACTGAGATCAATCATGCCCTCACTCATGTTGTGGATACCATCAATCGCAAGAAACACTCCCGATTTAAAATCTCTCGAATCGAGCGGTGGGCAGAGCAAGAAAAACAATCTTTAAAACCCTTGCCAGTTGTGGCTTTTGAATCAGTTGAGTGGAAACTTGCAGGATTTCAACATTGGGAACCGCATGATTTCACTTTGGCGGAACCGCTAGTAGCGCCAGCGACGTTGATAACGTTATTGTAGCGCTTTCTGACATATTTGAAAAAATTTGAATTCGAAGTAACATTGGCAGCGTACTCTTCCCAAATTCTATTAAGTTCAAAACCTTTATGGATTTCTTTCTCGATTGCCTGCCAATCTAGCTCAATAGCCCATGATGGAGGCAGTCTAACTTGGTTTGTCTGTTTCGCTGTTTGAAGTAACTCTGGAGTCAATAAGTTCTTTTTAATATCAATTACTGTTTGCTTCCGACACCTCAGTACCTTTGAAATCTCCAAAATTGATCTTCCCTGATTGAGTAATCTTTGTATGTCTTCTAATCGCGCCATGCTCATTCTCTCAAATTCCATCTGTGAAAACCTTCCTTTGGACAGGTTTTACAGAAATAGCTGGCGCCTTACGAACGGTTCCGCTTATGTGAAATTTTGCAAAAGTGAAACCCGCTGGTTACACAAAATTTTTTACACTCTCTAAGATTTTTTACATTCTCATCCTTTTCTATGGTGGCACGCTCGTGAAGCTGCTCAAGAGTTTCTGAGATGGAATCATGTCAATGGTAATCCAGTGGATGGGCTTTTGAAGCGCAGGAAGAAGGAACTAGGAGTATTTTAAAATGAAGGTAAATTATTTTGGACTTGTTTACTCAATTAAAACTCATAATCATTAAGTGGCATTATTCATGCATCTATTTGAAGTATAAACCTTCAAATAGTTTGTATAGGAAGTTTTTAAAAATGAAGTACCACAAGTTTTTATTTATTCTTTTTCTGTCTGTCTTTACAATCAGTGGCCAGTTTATTTTGATTCATTTCTCTTTAGCCGATACCTCGTTAAATGGTATAAGTGAGATTTTTAATGATCACCACGTTCAATTAGGGAATGAAAATGAAGAAGAAGATTATGTCGTTCTTTCTGGTGAAACCCTTATTAAAAATGAAAAAGAATTAATTACAACTGTGGCTCGTTTAGCCGATGGAGCCTATTTGGATGTTGACTTGGTGCCCTCCGTTGATGACTTATGGTATCAAGAAAAAGGGCTTACATTAAACGAATCTAATCCTGATGGTTTTATTCGTCTTAATACTTTATTAGAAAATGGAGATTATAGAACAGTTCAAAATATAGACAAATATAATACTTTAAATTCGTTAAATGAACTAACGGGATGTGAATTGTATGTCTTTTTTAACAAAAAAACGGATAATTCAGATAAAAAACCAGCTCCTGCAGGACTCATTTGTTATCGCAATGTAAAGACAAAGGCCGGTGAGCCGCCTCAAAAGCAAATAATTGTTGCCTATCGTGGTACAGAAGGAAGACCTAGTCGCTACAAAAACAAAGAGTGTCTGATGGGTTTTTTTGGCGAGGATTGGTGTACCAATATTAAAGTATTTGGACAGGTACCAACTAATAATACAATTGAAATACCAGATGGTTATATGCATCCTGGTTTTTGGAATGGATACTCCAAATCTAAGGATCATTTATTGAAAAGTTTAAGAGAAATTGCAAAAGAAAAAAACTTTAAACAGAATCAGGATCAGGAAAAAGTTTCTCTGGTTTTCACTGGTCACAGTATGGGTGGAGCATTGTCAACAATTGCAACAGCAGATGCTCTAGTTTCTGTTCACTCCGCAGACGAAATACCAGCTGAAGCATCAACTGAAACAACTTTAGAATGGAAAGAACATAAAAGTTGGTTGGATAAAAATGCAATTCGTATGATTACTTTTGCATCTCCTCGTGTTTTTGATCTCAAAGCGGTGAATTATCTCTTAAATACATTTGAATTTAATACGGAGAATAATGGCTTTCGTCGATTTATTCGTATTTGGAGAAAACATGATCCTGTTTCTATAGTATTGTTTCGTAGAGTTTTTGGTTTTAAACACCTTGGCTATGCTTATAAGCTTCCACCGATTACATCACCTCTTGATTCATGGCCTAATTGGATTTCCAGACCCACAAGTGCATTTGTGGACGCATTTTCTGGGAATAAAAATCATTCAATGACGATTTTTCGTAAACAAGTCGAAGAAGGGTCTCCAGGCGATCTACCACCAGTAGCAGCTTCTTTTATGGAAACAATCAAGGAGTATATTCCGCAATCGATCAAGCAATGTTTTGACTCTATTGCATCTTTCTTTCGGAGGTAAACGCTAATCTTCATAATAGACAAATTTTTACTACTGCAGAATAAGAACTGTATTTTATAGTATAATGGGCGTTTTGAAAAGCGTCTTTTTAGCCCGCTTTCAGTGCTTCTTGAATTAATTCTTTGACTCGAGTTTCGGTCAACTGGTCTTTGTTCATCGCTTGTTTAAGAACTGAATTCATGAACGTTTGATAGGGTAATCCTAAGTGCTCAGATTCTCTTCTGAGCCAGGCAACCACATCTTGATCTAGCCTAGCTGTGACAGCGACTTTCACATCCATATTTTTAAAACGATCTCCGACTCGTTTAGCTCCTTTAAAATTAAATGCCTTTCTCATATTTTTCCCTTTCAAATGGCGTCGCTTTTCTCGCAGAAATGATCCGAATTTCCTCTGGCTGATTCTCTACCGTGACCACGTAAAGTACTCTCTGCACATCGGAATAACCCAAGTATTCCATCCGATCCCCATCAGGATGATCATTGATCATTAGATAGAGTGAGGGGGTGGGTCACAACCGTTTGCGCTTCCTCAAACCACACGCCATGCTTTTTGAAGTTGGTCTCATTTTTTCGATCCTCCCAGGTAATGAGGATCATTGGTTTTCAGTTTAGGTTATTGTACTTACAATGTCAATATTAAAGACCGAAAGGGTAAAGCGATAATTAGGTTTATCGGTAATTAAGTTCCCCAATGATCTCGATGACTTACACAATAATACGAGGTTTTTTAGGGTTTTTCTTCTCTTGCCGTCAGCTCGGAAACAGGGCCTCCCTAAATCGCTAAAATATGCAGGGTTTGAAGAGGTTTAGTGTGGGGTTTTGCTAAGCTATAAAACAGAATGATCAAGTAAAGTCACCACGCCAGGGCACGCAACACGCACCGCACAGAGGCATTGTTATCGTCGCGGTGGGCGGTGAAGAAGCCGCCATTATTACCGAAGAAGAAGAAGGCGTAGTCACTATATGGCCGGAACGACGATGACCAAAAGTATTTACTTTGTATGTCAGGAAGGAGATATGGATTGTATTTTCCTTCTGGACTCATGGCCAGCTTCAAAGCTTCATATTCCTCTTTGGTAGGAAGCCTTGCACCTTGACCTAAGTCTTGGCAATACTGAATGGCATCCGCATGATCCATTGTTTTTTTGGCTACCCCACTCCAAATGAGACCTGCAGCCTCGAACATCTGACCCAAAGCAGCAAACTCTGGAGTTACTCGTGGGTCATCCTGGCGAACTGGAATCAGCGGATAATAATGTTTTAAGGCAAGTCGCTCTAATTCTTCCTCTCCTCCCATTCGGTTGTATAAATCATGATTAGTACACATTAACCGTGCAGCAGAGGCTGGATCCAGAAAATCTTCTACCATGTGTAACAACTCGTTTGGCAAGGGTGCAAAAGAATGATCTCGTTGCGAACTATAACTCGTAGGATTAGAATCCTCAATTTCACCTCCAGCAAATACGCCTGTAGTACCTACTCCAAACGTCAGAGTTACACATATAAGTAAATAAAACATCCGCTTCATTCTAAATCCTCCCCTTCGAGAAAAAGCGTTTGAATAGATTATCACAGCCGATGGAAGTTCCCCATTGACAAAAAGGGTACACGAACTCCTTTAGGTTAGCGTCGTACCCAGGAGATCTAGAGTTCTCTGCTACCAGCGAGGACCTCTTCCATGAGGCATCGCCAGCATCCATGCCGGCTCTTTTACGCTGGTAGCAGAGAACTCTAGATCTCCTGGGTAAGTCAATAGCCCAATCGAGCTCGTGACCCCTGGTGTCAATGGGGAACCCCTCATTTAGGTCTGTAAAAACGAGATAAATTGTTGTTATGCTCTCATTTGGAGTTGCAAACAGCTCCTTTCTCAAATTAAATGTAAAAACGTAAAATGAATTCCTTCATAAGAATCAAACCTTATGGAGGAATTTTTGTGAATACATCTGTTGTTGTTTCGGTTAGCTCACTCGTAGAGAAGTTATTTCAATTTGCTTCAGTGGATCTCTTTGCTCATCGCAAGTTTGTAGAGCAAATGGTCGCTGGAATTATTGGATCTCAGTCGACGTTGCTTTCGAACATCGGTCGGTTTTTAAATGAGAAGTGCCGACTGCACCACACTGAGAAGCGCCTCAGTCGGATGCTCAATAATTTCAGGATTCCATTGCAAGAGCTACAAGTACGAATGCTGGAATTAGCCTCCTTCCGGGTTCAAGACGATGCTGTGATCGCATTTGATCCCGGCGACATACATAAGAAATATGCTCGCAAGATGGACGGCCTTTATCCCGTCTGGGACGATAAATTGGAAGAGTAGGTCTTCCCCTGGGAGTTTATTTCCAGTTTTGGTAAACTATTTATATCCAATAGTAGTTTAACAATAGGCACGGAGGCCGAAAGGAAGACCTGTATGTTTGATCATTACATAGCTGTAGACTGGGCACAAAAGAATATGGCAATTGCTCGAATGACAAAGAGCGCAAAGGCTCCTTCAGTAATTGACGTACCTGCAGATATCAAAGAACTTCAGCTCTATCTTCGGAAGTTAAAAGGGAAAATAATTCTTACTTTTGAGGAGACTACTACCTCACAGTGGCTTTACACTGAATTAAAGCCCTGCGTAAACGAAATCCTAGTCTGCGATCCTTATCGAAATAAACTTTTAAGTGACGGCAGCAAATCCGACAAAACTGATGCAATAAAGTTAGTTCAATTACTGCGAGGTAATCTATTGAGGGTTGTTTTTCACAGTGGTGATGAATTTATATACTTGCGTAAAATCGTCAGTGGGTACGAGGACCTTATTAAATCTGGAGTAAGATTAAAAAATCAACGCTGGGCACTATTCAGGGCTCAAGGAAAGGATGACCTAAAAGAAGAACTTAATCATCCCGCAGAAAGGTTCGTGCTTCAAGACCTAGATGGAGGTATTAGTGAATATGAGAGAGAAAAAGAACAGTATGAAAAGGAATTTGAAATACTACGTAAAAACAATGAAATAATTCGATGCTTGAAATCTATTCCTGGCATAGGGACAATCAGTGCAGTTAAAATTGCAGCACTAGTGGTAGATCCAAAAAGGTTCCCCACCAAAGGACATTTCTTTGCTTATTGCGGATTAATTAAACATGACAAAATAAGTGGCGGACATAGCTATGGTAAAAGAAAGTACATTGTCGAACCTCCCCACATTTCCAATCTAAATTAATTTGTTAAAACTAAAAGGAACAAACCAAGCACACGGAGGTGTTTATGGACATGGAAGTACTAAGAAGGAAGATCAGCACATTTAGGGGAGATGGAGGCAGGGTAAGAATTACGGATGATTCATTACTCATGGAGATCCTGATGGCATGGGAGCAGTGGAAGGGTCCAAGCAAGGATTTCTATAGGGAAATTGGAGTGAGTCAGAGGGGGATGGCTTCTATCATAGGCAAAGCCAAAAAGTTGAGGCGTGAGGGTCATTTCCCTGCTGAGGAATTTAAGGAAATTAAAGTGAATGGGCCTGAACTCACTCAACCCGGTCCCTGTTTAGGCATTGAGCTGTGTTGGGATCAGAATAAGGTTATCCGATTTCCACAGGTTGACCAATTGCTGGAGTTTTTGAAAAAAGTTGCATGATTTCTTTTAACCGGAGAACAAAAGTTTTTGTGTGTAAGGAACCAACAGACATGCGGGCTTCCTACGATACTTTGTTTGCGAAGGCAAAAGGGGTCCTAAACCAGGACCCCTTCTCCGGGCATTTATTTCTTTTTATTAATTCTAAGAGAACATCGGTGAAGTGTCTTTTTTATGATGGCACTGGTCTAGTCATACTGGCTAAGCGGATGGAGCGAGGTTTATTTAGCCGAATTAACCCTAGGTATGGTGGAGATATCACGCTGACTGCAGCCGAATTTGCCCTATTTTTTGGTGCGCCAGGCAGATCTGGTGCTTTCAGTGGGTGAAATTCCCATCTCAGAAAGGAACTAGCCAGTCCACTGGGAATCGAGTCTTGGGCTAATGGAGGCAACGACATGAGCTAAGCGTAGACAGAGCGACACTCGGGCCGTAATGCGAAAGCGTGAAGCTATTGAGCCTCGTGAAGGCAGAACTCGGAAGCCGACAAGGTCGAAAACTTGGAAGGCAATAGTTTGCTGACCATATAGGCAAGGTCAGTGATGCTCCGACGGGGTCTTAGGGCACAGCACGGGTGGAAATGAAGGCACTAGATAACTGGGAGATCCGCGACAATCTCAGGGGAAAAAAAAAAGCAACTGAGTATGCAAACTGAATGGACCGTCCATAGGGATGCAGATGTTGTTGTGGAAGTCGGATCCGCTGGTAGTACTCGGAATCTGGGAAAGCCAGGTACATGGGGAAGCGGCGGAGCAGAGTGAATTTCCTAAACAGGGACACATCTCGTACACTCAGAGGTAAGAATCAGATGTCAACACAACTAGATAGGATAGCAATCAAAGCTAAGCAAAGTCCCAAGATCAGATTTACTTCGTTGATTCATATAATCAATCCAGAATTCTTGAAGGAGACCTGGTTTGAGATGAATCGGAAAGGTAGTCCTGGTATTGATGGGAAAACGATGGAGGAATTTGGTAGTGACCTAGACAATAAAATCAATGATCTTTACAGAAGACTGAAGATGAAGAAATATCAAGCGCCACCAGTTAGAAGGGTGGATATACCTAAGGGCAACGGAAAAACGAGGCCACTAGGTATTCCCACAGTCGAAGACCGACTCCTTCAGCGAGCGGTAGCTAAAATTCTAAATACTATATATGAATAGGAATTTCTAGATTGTTCATTTGGTTTTAGGAATGGGATAGGACCTCATGATGCGCTAATCAGGCTTCGGACCCATCTTACTAAGAATAAGGTAAGGGTTGTGTACGAGGCTGATATTCGCGGATACTTCAACCATGTTAATCATGAATGGTTGGAAAAGATGATTAGCCTCCGAATTGCAGACCCCGGAATTCTCAGACTGATAAATAAGTGGCTGGGAGCCGGAGTCATGGACAATGGTGTAGTAGTGGTCAACAGAGAGGGTACTCCTCAAGGGGGACCGATCAGTCCATGCCTCGCGAATATATACTTACACTATATTCTGGACCTATGGTTTGAGAAAGTTATCAAACCTAGGTTAAAGGGAGAAGGTCATCTGGTGAGATTCGTTGACGATTTTGTTGTGTGTTTCCAGAATAGTAGAGAAGCAAGTGAATTCAAAAGAGCTGTGGAAGAACGACTCAGAAAATTCGGTTTGGAAACAGTGCCGGAGAAAACACAGCTTCTGCTATTTGGGAGGTATGCTAGGGAACAGCGCATATACTACGGTATTAAAATAGGGACCTTTAATTTCCTAGGCTTTAAACATGTGTGCGGAAAGGATTCAGATGGCAAATTTGCATTGATTCGAATTCCATCACAGAAGAGCATTAGGAAATTTCTCGACGGTACTTATGGATGGTTAAGGAAGAATATGCATAAGGCACGGAGAGTTCAACAAGCCAAACTGACGATGATGTTGAACGGATTTTATCAATACTTTTCACTTTATCACTGTCAGAGAAAGCTTGCTTGGATAAGGCACGAGGTCGAGCTGCAATGGATACGGGTTCTGAAAGATCAAAGTCAAAGACACCGTATGTATTGGAGCTATCTGTCGAGTGCCGATTGGTTTAAGCTACCCTTTGCACCTCTGGCCATTCATCCAAAAGTTTAGGTGTAAGCTGAGAATAGACTGCGGAAGCATTCTGGGGAGCCCGTTGCGGGAAATCTGCACGGCGGGTTCTGATCGGGGAGACGAGCTCAAGAGAATCAATCTCGAGACTCGTCTCTACCAACCAGGGGGCTAATTTGGAAAAAAGATTTATTGATTCCCCTTCAGAAATAAAAAAATCATATTCTATTACTTCTCAGTTGCAAAATATGTCGATTTAAATCAATGTTATTTCACTTCGTATGGAGCAAGTGGGGATAGGAACTATTCAGCCAAAATCAAGACTAGAATCACTCAGCAAAGAACAAGTGATTCAAAGGTGTCTGATTATTGAGGATGAACTGGAGAGATTAATACGTGAGAATTATGAACTGCGTGGCCTGCAACTCACTGATTCACAACTGACCCTCATTCTCAACGAACAACTAGATGAGTTAAAATCAAAAATATTCGGAAGAAGTTCTGAGCGATATAAGAAACCAGTGAAGACTGGGGATCAGGGTCACAAGCCACCTCCCAAACCTAGAATCAAAAAGCCCTCGGCCTTAGGGGAGCAAATGGACAGAAAATCGCCTTAAGAAAGTGAATCTATGTAAGTATTGAATATCCTATCGTTTTTTTATTCGCGATACGGAACGTTATCGCGATAGCCGATCACTAAAATTATCGCTTACTCTTTTTGTTTTGCTTAATTTCCTAAATTCCTATATTATGATTTTATAGGGGGAATGACTATGGCGAAACTTTTAACGGTCGCTTCTAACGGCCAAATCAGCATTGGGAAAGAATGGGCAGGCAAGCAAATTGTCATTGAAAAGGTGAATTCCAATGAGTTGCGGATTTTAAGCGGTGCTTTTATCCCAGATAAAGATCTGACCTTTCATACGTCAGAAGCCAAGGAAGTGTTAGCGGAGTTTGAGGCTTGGACGGAGAAAAACCCCCCTAAGAAAAGCAACCGTGCAGCTCTCATGGCTAGATTAGAGAAAAAAGCTCGTGAAAAAGCAAAGCCCTAAGCCCGAATCTACCCATCATGAGCTTGCCGAGTGTGATCTGGAGTTCCCTAGATTTCAAAAGGAATTAGAGCAGCTGGAGCTGAAAGAACTTCAGGAATTAGAAAAATGCCTAGAAAAAATTGAAAAAATGACTTGGGCTCAAATCCTGGCCACTTCCTCAAAGCAAGGCAAGCGTGGTCTTAATTGGGAACCCATTGCCAATCAAAAAACAAAATCAGGCGCAACAATTGCCTCGATTCGAATCACTCAGAAATTTCGAGCAAGGGTCACCCGCGAGGGCGTCTCTATGCGCTTCATTTCCCTTCATCCCGACCACGATAGCGCCTATGACGAACGTGGTGGAGAGCAGATTCCAGTCGATCCACCCAAGTCAGGTTAGCCATTGCGACCACTGGAAAATACTCTCATGCGAAGCAAGAAGAGTCGAGCGGAAGTTTCCTTTGTATTTAATCAATCGAATTTGTGGCATGTCATCAAAACTCGTTTTATTCTTAAATAATATAAAAATTCTAGCCCGTGGAACCTCTCACATGCTGTTCTTACTCTTACCCACCATCCACACCTCATACACCTGCTTCAAATACATCAAATAAGAATAAAAATGTCCACACCTAGGTCCCCCGAACACACCGCACCCAGTAATAGCCGTCCTTGCGGCTGTAGGCCCCGTAGAGGTCGACATTGCCATTGGAGCCATAGAAGCTGCAGGCGAAGTCGGCATCATTTGGAGAGACCGACGACGACCAAAAAGATTTATCTTTCGTTCCAGGTAGTAATTCAGGATTATATTTTCCACTAGGGATAGTCATGGCCCGACTCAAGGCTTCCCATTCCTCTTTGGTAGGAAGCCTTGTACCTAACCCTTGGCAATACTTTTCCGCATCGTAGTGATCCATCTCCTTCGGAGCAACCCCACTCCAAATTAGACCAGCAGCTTGGTACATGGGACCTAAGGCTGTAAAAGCAGGAGTTACTCGCGGGTCATTCGATGCAAGCGATACAATATTATCTTTATCTTTTGCTACTATCGTCCTTACTGTCTTCACTATTTCAAGCAGCTCATCTTTTTCATAGGCACCAAAATAATTAAAAATAAACTCCTGAAATTCAGAATGCGTCAAAACTTGATAAAACTGGAAATTTGAAAGCACTTGTGCGACTTGATATGGTACCCTTGTTTTTTCAAAGTTTACGAAATCCTTCATACTCAAATGAGTTGTCTTCAACGATTGAATAAAAAGAGGAATGGCTGAAGTAAAGTCTCCTTCTGAAGCCAAGACCCAACCTCTGTAATAGGCAACCTGATGAGAGAAGGCAGGCACCAGGTTTTCCAGTTCATCTAGGATAGCTATTTTTTCCTCTTTCTTCAAAGTCAGAGTCCTTTCACCTAAAGAAAGAAAAAGCTTCTTATACTCCTCCTGTGCCTTTGAAGAAAGTTCGCCACGAAACTTCTCCACCCTTTGTAAATCAGCTGCTCTTTCAGTGCGCTCTTTTTCTGTTAACTCCGACTGAGCAATCTTACAGATTTGATTTAAAGAAATCACACAGCGTTTGATATCTCCTAGGCTATGGAGCAATTGCGCTGCCATGTATCCTGTATCAATATGAGTTGGGCAGGTTTCCCACGCTTTAAAGTATTCTTCCGCTTGTTTTCCTTTAAAACCACTATTTTCTGCTAGCTCAGCCTGTTGAAGATGAGCGAAAAAAACAGCTTTCTTAGAAACCTCTTCTAGAGTTTCTTGCACAACGGCTTGAGTGATCACATCCTCTGGATTTTCAGTAGAGGTATCAACAGTCGCATTTTTCCAAGCAAATTTTAAAGCTTTCTGCAAATTCTGGTCTGCTTGATCCAGCAAAGCCAATGTTTCAGTGACGTTTTTCATTTTGTCTTGCTGAAATTGAGCTACTGCTGTGTAGTAATATCCTTCAGGTAAAGTAGGATTGGAAAGAATAATTGATTTTCCAAGTTCTTCTGCTTCAGTAAAATGTTCTTCGTATATCTGCATTATTACCTTGGAAATCATCACTTTTTCTTCTTCTGATTTTTCCAGACGCACAAGCCGAGAACACGTCCCTCCAGCATAGGAAAACTCTGGCCAAATCACTGAAAAGCTGAGGACAATCAGTAAAGATCCAACCCACCTTAAGTTTAAATAGTGAAAAATAGTATTTTTTATCTGATTGATTCTATTCATAAAACATCCTACCTAAATTTAATCCTAGGTCTTCCAGAAGGAGCCTTTGACGGAGCTGGACAAGACGTGGGCGCACCATGGACTGAGTTAGAACCGCTAGGAGACGAGTAAGAAGTGTTTGTCGATGATCCTTGCGTCTTTAATATCGCTAAAACACTGGGAGAGAGCTGGAAGACAGGATTACTTGAAAGCATAAAAATAGGACAGTCAAACCCATTCACAAGATGACTGTCGGTTCCATAGGCTGGATCTTCATTTAAAACTTGAATTTCTGTGCGGAGTCTAGCCAAAGCAGCCTGAAAGGCGCTGACAAAATCATTAAAATCGCTCTGATGAAGTTGGTGTTGGCATTGAGCCTGGTTCAGGGTGGGCGTCACTTTTTGCAGCCATGAGTCAAGCATGCCTCGATAGGTGTTCACGCTAGACTGACTGTAAAACTGGTTGTTTGCAGCAGACTGGTAATCTTGATTCGCTCGTTCCACTGCACGTTCTACTTCATTCATTTTTTCGTGCGAGTCTGTAATGGTATCGTCCCAGTACCGATTTCTCCACCACTCTTCACTCCTTCCTTCATTCAGAAGTTGTATTCCAAGCTGCCAGAGTTCTCCACTACAGGCCTCCCGTGCAGCTTTCTGAACGTCGTACTTTGGCTCAATTTCACCATACTCCCTTTTGAGAGCCTCCAGCTCCTTGTCATAGGGGGCAATTTTTTGAGCAATTTCTTGAGGGGATAGTCTTTTTTGCACTCCCTTGACCTCGTGAAGATGGTCTTGAAACTTCGCCATTCCGCCCAATTGAGTCGCACTTCTACCGCATTGACTACAGTAAAGACCCCGCATCAATTCATCATAGATAATATCTCGTTCCGATTGTTTACTCGATATTTCCTGTCGAAGTTGAGGAATCCTTTGTTCCCAATATTTGATGTTGGCTTCATAGTTCTTACAGGTCTGAATACGGCTAGAAATCGTTTCAACTGTCCGTTGCCACGTACTTCTCGCATTTGCAACACTTCGTTGATCTGCTTGGAGATCCACCGCTGCTGCACTACTGGAAAAAAGAAAGACAGAACCTAAAAGCGTAAAAGAGATCACAAACAAACACTTACGTTCATTGAATTGCTTTTCCATGCGGATCACTGGATTGACTGTTTTATTGATGGGTTTTTAAAAATGATAAAAAACCAAATTTTAAATACTTGAAATTCATTGACAAACACTGACCAGAACTGACTAACACGAGGCAATCTTATATTTAATGCTTGATCCATAAATACCTACTATTTGTGTCAATTCCTTTCCCTTATTAAGGGATAACGGAAATTTAGTTGGCCATTTTGAAATTTGCAAGTTTTTTTACTATGAGTAATTAAATTAGTGTTGATACGGATTATTTAATATATTTCTTTGAAAGAATTTATGAGACAACCTAAAGTTGTTGGCGAGGATGAGTGGACTCGAAACTTCCTCGATACCACGAGGTCCACCTTCTCGCTGACAACACCTACTGCTATCCCCTAACGGCAGGTGACCTATGCGTGAATTGGAGCATATCGTAGTTTTTATCTAATTCAAGGATAATTTTAAGAAAGAAAAAGCTCACACTCGTGTTTTCTTCTTTGTGCTAGCCCTGCCACTTCACGATGATGGACATACCGCCATCGCATGAACTGCTGAATAACCCCCTGTTTGTCTCCTTCGTTGAGTTTTTTAAGTAGTGTGGAAGTTTTGAATTGTGAGATTCCAATATTGTAAGCTAAACTCACTAAGGCTGCAAACTGGGCTTCTTCTAGTGGAATTTTGATTAGCAGAGCAATGGAGTTTTCAATTTCTGCAACGTCTCGTTTTAACCATTCTTCGGCCTGCTCTACTGTCGTGGTCATTCCGAGCTTTACGCCCTTTGTGGTTCCCCATCCAATAGTGGGAATGCCAGCAAGGTCCAAATATGCTTTTGATCTAAAATTCTCAAAGGATTTAATGAGCTGTAGGGCCTTCTCGTTCGGGTTGGGTGGTTGCATCAAACCTGTCTTTGTCAATTGAGTCTTGGAACTGGTCCATCATTGCTGGGTCGGTGACTGAGTAGCGGTTCGATTCTTCCGCTTTTTCAGCAGCAGTGTTTAATTGGGATTGTTCTTGTGCTGTTCGCTTTAACTCTACTTGATTGTCGTCATTTTTAGAAAAGTAGGCTTTTAATAAAAGCAGCAGAATTTGAAATGAGACGAGAAGTAAAGCTACCATTGGTCGAACCAGGGGCTTGGTCTCGGGTATTGCTCGACCCAAGGTTGCACATAAACGCGGTAGCCGGTGGTGGCTTTGATTGTCTGGTTGTGCTGGGTCTTCCATATCCAATAAAACGCCTCATCCTGTTCATTTTCAATGAGTGAGGTATATTCCTTTCTGACAACGAGCATGAGAATCCTACCTTCGGCAAATGTGATGCGTTCAATCCCATCCGGTCCTAGGTAATGCGTGCGAATCGACACGGAATAGGTGCCACGATCAGAAAGATCAAACAGAGGTTTTTTTACGATCTCAGTCCAAGGGATTTTAACCAAGGCTTGACCTTTAGGGATGGACTTTTCAAGTGTAGGCCTCCCATCCGTAAAGAAGATTTTGACAAAGGTGCAAGCCTCGCTTTTGCACTCAAGATCAGGCGGAGTGTGTACGATCAAAAACTCGTTTTGTGTCGTTGTACCTTCCGCTTCACGGCAGACAAGGAATCCTGATCCTGCCAGCTGTTGACCACACCCGGATAAGATAGCGGTTAAATCATTAGCTTGGATCGCACTTTGGGAATCTAAAATTCTAGTGTGAGAGCAGGAACAGCCAAAAATGACAAATATAAACGGAATGAGTAATTTCATACGAGTCATTCAAACAATTGCCTCTTAAGACTTGGAAGAGTTTGTTTTCTCTGAATCCTTAAGTTCGCAGTCCATTATTTTAACCGCTTGTGGTTGTGCTTTTTTGGCTTCAGTTTTGAGTAGGTTGTATACGAGCTGAACGATCCCAGAGGATCCCAGTGTAGGTTTAAACGCTAAAACCTCACTTAGGATCAAAAACAGGATGAGGCAGATGATTCCAAAATTTTCACTGATAAAGCTAAACAGGTTTGTGTTCATTCAATATTCTCCTTTGGGGTTAAAAAATCAGACAGATGTTTTAGAGTGGTTAAAGGTTCCTAGCCTTACTCTGAGGGTATCGCCGTACATCATCTTGTTATAAAAATAATGAACCTGGCCTGTTGGATCAGTGGCTAATACTACGGGTGGAGTAAGCCTCATCATAAGAACGGTATCCATGAAACTCGATACAATACCTTTTAAATAATCATTTGGTACTGGTTGGTCTTGCAATGAATAACAAAATGAAAACAGGGATGAAATTGTCGAGTAGTCTATAAACACGGACTGAAGTGTTTGAGTTAACCTTCCTGCGCTTTTGTCACTGGTTAGGCCAAAGACATAAGAGTTGATAGCAGGTGGAGTAAGCGATAAGAGTTTAGCGCTGGTCTTTTTTAAAAGACAAATCGCATCTTCACGCTGCAAGTGGGATAAATGTTCAGGAATCTGAATCGGAGTGAAATCAGAAAGCTTGAGTTCCCGCAATACGTCTCCCCTATTTTCTAAAATTTCATTGGAAGAAAAAAGCTGACGTAGATCATTAAAATCCAAATGTTCTACATTTTTTGCAAAGACGAAAAAAGGATAGCTTGCCGCATTTTGCTTATCTTCGTTTGATAATGAGGATAATTCGATAGGAGCTTTAAGTCCAATCTCTAAATAAAGTGTGAGTGTGTGAATTTCATCTGGTTTGACAATGAGCTGAGGAATAGGAACAGGCTGTCCACTATAGTCTGTCACCTCCCCTAGGTCCATGCCAGAGCCTGAAATTAAGTGCTCAATAGATGTATAAAGTTGGTTACACCCAGGCGAAAGCTTTGTCGTTTTTTCAATCGGCGTACACACTTCATCTTGCAAAGCATTAAACCAGTCATAGGTCATGGGGTCACGAGGAGTAATGCGTTTTGTCGGTTCTTTGCTCATCAAAATTTGAGTTCGTCTGGTACTAAAAATCATGCGGATTTCCTCATAAACTCAATCAGCAGATCAACGCTAGGAAATCGGATGACCTTAGACCCATGATCAAAGGTGAG
>Ga0302200_10001626_pt1 | contig 20757 bp, 18 predicted proteins | sample II_Bog_N3_1_FD_194585 | JGI IMG/M metagenome (GOLD analysis project Ga0302200, IMG submission 194585) | Peat permafrost microbial communities from Stordalen Mire near Abisko, Sweden - II_Bog_N3_1 | ecosystem: Environmental > Terrestrial > Soil > Wetlands > Peat | place: Sweden: Abisko... | reverse complement strand
GGGCCGCACCGCTGCCCAGCCGGGAGCTCCGCTCGGTCTCTCCACCGCCATCCTCGTCGCGCTCTGGAACTACATGGGATGGGACAACGCCTCCACCATCGCGCGCGAGGTCGACAATCCCCAGCGCAACTACCCGCGCGCCATGATCGCCGCCGCCCTCCTCACCGCTCTCACTTACGTGCTACCGCTGGCTGCCATGGCCGCCGCCGGACTCTCGGCTGAAGATTTCTCTACCGGCTCGTGGGCCATCGCCGGCAGCGCTCTCGGCGGCCCGCTGCTCGGGATGGCCATTGTCGCCGGCGGCGTCATTTGCGGCGTGGGCATGTTCAACGCCCTCATGATGAGCTACACGCGCCTGCCCATCGCCATGGCTGGCGATGGCCTGTTGCCGCGCGCCTTCCTGCGCCGCAACAGTCGCGGAGTGCCCTGGGTCAGCGTGCTTGTCTGCGGAGTAGGTTGGGCGCTCGCCCTCAAGCTCCCCTTCGAGCGCCTCATCTCCATTGACCTGATTCTCTATGGCTCCAGCCTGATCCTGGAGTTCCTCGCACTTATCTTCCTGCGCCTGCGCGAGCCTGAGCTCCCGCGTCCCTTCCGCGCCGGCAGCTTCAGGGTCGCCTGCCTGCTCGCCGTCGGTCCTGCGGCGCTCATCGCCTACGCGCTCTACGCCTCGCGCTCTCAAACCCTCGGCGATCCCGGAACGTCCTTCGCCAACGTCTCATCGCTGGCCTTCGCCGCCGTAGTAGCTCTGCTCGGTCCGCCGCTCTACGCCCTCACGATTGCCCTCGCCCGCAAGCCAGAGCAGGCAGTGAACAGTGATCAGTGATCAGTGACCAGTGTGAGTGTGAAGTGTGAGTGATTAGTGGTTAGTGAATAGTGCGCGATTTTCACGCACACTCACACTTCACACTCACACTCACACTCACACTCACACTCGCACTCGGTATCACACTCACACTGTCTTTTCGCTCCCTCGCTCCCTTGCTCCCTCGCTCCCCGCCTTTTTTTCTTTGAACTGGTTCATCGCGTACACCACGCGATCGCGCGCATACCCCGCATCGTGCCAGCCCCGCATCTCCACGCGCTTGCCCTCAAGGTCTTTGTAGATCGAGAAGAAGTGCGTAATCTCCTTCAGCAGGTGCGGATACATATCCGTGTAATTCCACACATTCGTGTAGCGCGGATTGTTCTTGCCCACTGCCAGCACCTTCTCGTCGAGCGCGCCCTGGTCCAGCATCTCCAGCAGGCCAATCGGCCGCACCTCCTGCACGCACGCCGGAAAGCTGCCCTCGGGAACCAGCACCAGCACGTCCAGCGGATCGCCGTCGTCGCTCAGCGTAGAAGGAATAAATCCGTAATCGCCCGGATAGTGCACCGGCGAGTGCAAATTGCGGTCCAGCTTGAACACGTGCAGTTGTTTGTCGTACTCGAACTTTTGCGTACCGCCTTTGGGGATCTCGATCACCACGCGGAAGACCTCCGGCGCGCGGTCGCCCACCGGCAACTCCAGATAATTTGGCATTAGCTTCAATCTCTCCTTGGGGAAGTGTGTACTTTGATGCAGTTGTCAATTCACAGTTGTCAGCTCGCAGTCGTCAGTTCGCAGTTCGCATCAGCAATACCTTGTCATCCTGAGCGGAGTTTGCCGCGCTTTATGCGGCAAACGAAGTCGAAGGACCTGCGGTTGCTTTTCAGCAATCTCACATTCCCCACCGCTGCCCCTTGATCCAAGCTTTCTAGTCCCTCAGTCCCTAGTCCCTAGTCCCTTGGTCCCTCGGTCCCTGCTCTTATAATCTAGGAACATGAAGGCGCATGTCTATGTCACGCTGAAGACATCGGTCCTCGATCCGCAGGGCCAGACCATTCACAATGCTCTCCGCAAGATCGGCTTTGCCGAGGTCACCGCCGTGCGCCAGGGCAAATACTTCGCGCTCTCGCTCGCCGACTCGCTCACGGCCGAGCAGGCGCGTGCGCAAGTGGAGCGCATCGCTCGCGAAGTCCTCACCAATCCCGTCATCGAAGAATTCACTTACAAAATCGAAGAGTAGATTTGGCGCGCGCGAAAGCTGTCAGTTTTCAGCGATAAGATCTTCGTTCGTAATCGACAGTTCATGGCGGGAGACAAAGCGCTCCGCGAAGAGGCGATGCGCGTTCGTCCGCTGCCTCGCGGCTTCATAGTCGCTGTGAAGCTCGGAATGCGTTTCCGTAAATAATTGATTTTAAGAGTCTTGGACGACATCACAGTTTCACAGTTTCTGTGACGCTGGGCGGCTTTGGCTGTAAGTTTATGATTCTTAGTTGCTTACGATCTCCACAGTTTCACAGCCCACTTTCGCAGTGGGTAGGGGGGTGGGGGTAGATGGCAGGGGGGAGGGGCTCGGGACTAAGGGACTCGGGACTAAGGGACTCGGGACTAAGGGACTCGAGACTAAGGGACTCGGGACTAAGGGGCTGGAAGACTGCGGGCCGCGGGTTGTGAGGGGCTTGCCGCTGCCGGATGGCGGCGTTTGGGTGCGGGCGGGGTAATACTTCTTGGCGCATTCGATTTTGGGAAGGGTTTCGAGGAGATAGGCTACGACGGAGGAGAGGGAGGAGCCGTGTTCGGCGGTCCAGACACGCGCCCTGAGGTAGGCGGTTTCGGAGATGGAGACGGTAATATTTTTCATTTTCGTCATGCAATCTTGCTCCGCTTGGGCATGAATTTTTTGACGCGCGCGGTTTCGGTTTCGGAGAGATTGGCGTAGACGGCGTAGCCCGCCGATTCGCGCGATTTTTCTTCGGCGCTGACGGCGCCGAGGGCGACCTGCGCGGCGTACAGGAGCTTGCCGGCGCTGCTCTCAGGGATGGCGCCGAGCAAGATGCCATGGGCGACGCAGGCGATGAAGTCGCGGCAGTTGTCGCGGCTGGTGAGCGGGGGCAGAGCGGCGCGGTAGGCCTCCCCCGCTTTTTCTGCGGCGTCGTATTCGTCCTCGTCCTCGTCCATTTGTTCGTTGTAGGCCTGGTCCCAGGCCTCGGCGCAGCGGGAGATGGCGGGGTTTGTGAGGGCTGGGCTGGGTTTTTCGACGGTCTCGATTTCAGTGGGTTCCTGTTTGCTTGCCATGGGTGATTCCTCCGTTGTGAAAAGCAGGAACTAAGCCGCCCCGGCGAGCAAAGACCGCTCGCCGGGGACCCCGGCAGGGGCTCGGGACCTGGGACTAGAAAGACGAGGTTCCGCGGACCTTAGACCTGATTTTGTATTGTTGGGAACAGTATGCGCCGGGAGGGCTTAATTATCTGCAAATCGAAGGGCGGGGCTTGCGGATTGTTTTCAGGGGCTTGCGCGGAAAACGGGCGGGAGTGGGTTGCGGGGCGACGGTTAATCGGACGGGAGCAAAGGGAGGGTGAGATTTTCGGCGGGAGCGGGGCGGCTGTGCGGGGCTTTTTTTGAGGGTGGCGTCGCGGCGATGGACGGGGTAGGCGAGCTGTTTACCCGAGAAAAGGTCAGGAGGCGCCGGCCGTGTTGACGAGTGATGGAAATGGAGCGACCTCAAGCATAGAGTTCAGCGTTGCGAGGGTGAATACTCTTCCCTCCGTGTCGCGAACAACCGGACCCAGGGCATCATTCACCCTTGCCCACCCCAAACCGCCAAGAACCGCGATGAGTGGGATTCCGCCTAAACGAATGGATTCCTCGCGTAATGTTCGAAACCTTAATGCCTTGTCGCGAGCAGTTCCCCCGTTGTTCGTGCCTTTACACTCAAGCATTGCCTTTAGGGAGCCTGCGCTGTCGAATACAACGAAATCCGGTGCGGGCGTGACGCGGACCTCGAACCTCGAGGCTATCTCGGCCTGATTGTTGCTTCCTGTGCGGAGAAACGGGATTCGGTATTCGCTGAAGAGGGACTGCACTGCCTCTTCGATCAGGTTTCCGCGTTGCGTGGAAGTAGCGTCCAGGACTTGCCGGAAGGCTCCGCCGTAATGTCTTTGGTGTAGGAAGGTGGCGAACGGAACGCCGCGGGTTGCGAATCTTTGGACACTCTCCCAGCCGCGCGCCGTGTCCGGTTTAGCCTGTTTGCTCCGCAAGCCAGCAGGAGGCTCACCGAAGAGAGTTCCGTCCATGACAAGCCGAACTGTTTTGGCCGCGACCAGTGCCTGCTCCGCAGTGGTTGCCGATCCATTCCGCTCCATGGAGTCGACCTTTCCGGGGGTCAGGCTCTGCAGCCCAACAGGCTTTGCGGCCAGGGTCGTTGATTGTGCGAACTCCTCTCGGGTCAGGCCGAGGATAGTCCGGAAAACCAGGAGCGTTTTCGGATCGCTCTCAATCGTTTTCTTCAGATTGTCTTCCGATACTTCTGTAAATCCTCTTGTAGCCCGATGGGCGGCATCGTACGCTGCAGCGAAGTACTCTTGTTCGTAAAATGGAGCCTCATGGATGTAGGCAAAGTCGGGGGCCAAATGAGGCACATACAACAGACGAGCGATTTCTGCGAAGATCTGCGCATGTTCTCCTGTCCCGTGGTGCTGCGGAATCAATCGAATCTGCGCGACGCGCTGGTTCCAGTTCGGTGCTTCGACGATACGCTTGATGGTCGAGATGGCTTGGGTCATGCTTTAACCGGCGGCAGCGCCGAACAGTCTACCCTGCGTGTCGCTTGCGATATTCGCAGCGATTCGGCGCCTGGCGTCAAGCGCGAATTTCTCATGGATTTCGATTCCACCCGATCTTCGTCCGAGCCGTCGCGCGACTACAACAGTGGTGGCAGAGCCAGCAAATGGGTCGAGGACGACACCATCCATGGGACTGGTGGCTTTGATAAAAAACTCTGCGAGCCCTTCAGGCATGGCCGCAGTATGTTCCACGCCGTAGTGCTGATTGTAGGTTTGCGGCACATTGACGACGTTGCCAGGGTCTGCACCTCCGAGCAAGTAGGTTTTTGTCCGGTCGCGGCCGAACCCCGCTCCCGTGTTGCGCCGTCCATTTGTATCGCGCTTACGCCTTTCGATTTCGGCGGAATCGGCCTTGTAGGGGATTCTCAATGCGGCTAAATCAAAATATGGCTTGGCAGTGCGCGCGAAGTGATAAACGTACTCGAAGCTATCTTTGGTTCTGGGTCCAAACCTGCCCGGCACGGCGTTTGGTTTGGCCCATATGTATGTTTCGACCCACCGCCAGCCCATATATTGCAGGGCGAGTACCAGTTGATAGACATAGGGGTGGCGCTGGCCGCGGAGCGGGCCGCGGTTTGCAACACGGTTCTTGATGTTAAGAATTAAGCTGCCGGTCGGCTTGACCGCGTTGTACATGGCTCGAGCGAAGGGCAGAAACCAATCGACATAGCGATCCGGGTGGACGCGGCTATATGCTCGTGCGTCGGCGTAGGGCGGACTCGTAAAAAAGAGATCCACGCTTTGGCGTGGAAGGCGAACCAGGAGTTCGCCAGCGTCACCCAACATCACTCCTTGGTCAAGGATTTCGTCAAGGAGACGGGATCCGGAGACGTAAGGCCTCTCTACTGCACTCTTGGCCGTCGTAGCTGCATCGAAAACCAGCCGAAGTTTAGATTCGTTCTTCATCTCGCGCGTCACCTGGTTTTCGATTCAAGTACACCACATTGGAGGCGTCTCGTCCACAAGGAAGACCGGTAAGAATCCGGGTGGCCTCTCAGGTGTCCGCCCTCGCTGTCCCGTTATGCGAGGACGGAGATGCCGTTGAGGAACGACGCGGCGAGGTGGCCGTCGGGGCTGACGGCGACGAGGTTGGCGGGGCCGCCGGGGGCGAGGGTGCCGGCTTCGGACTCTAAGCCGGTGAGCGCCGCGGGATTGCCCGTGAGCAGCCGCAGCCCCTGCTCGAGGGTTGCGCCGGTGAAGGCGAGGAAGTTTGCGAGGGCGCGATCGAGAGTGAGGACGCTGCCGGCGAGAACGCCTTCAGACATGGCGCGTCCGTTCGCGACCTGGACGGTGAGCCCGCCGAGGCTGTATTCGCCGTCGGGCATGCCGGTGGCGCTCATGGCGTCGGTGACGAGGATGGCGCGCTCGGGGCCCTTGGCGCGCCACCAGAGCTTGGTCATCTGGGGCGCGGAGTGGATGCCGTCGCAGATGATCTCGGCGAAGAGAGAATCGTCGGTCAGCACGGTGCCGAGGATGCCGGGCTCGCGGTGGTCGAGCGGGCGCATGGCGTTGAAGGTGTGCGTGGCGCTGGTGGCTCCGGCGGCAATAGCGGCGCGGGTTTCAGCGGCTGTGGCGTTGGAGTGGCCGAGCGAGACGCGGACGCCGCGCGCGGTGGCGTGGGCGGCGAGTTGCGCCGCGCCGGGCAGCTCGGGCGCGAGAGTCATGAGGCGGACATGGCCTTCGGCAGCGTCGAAGATGCGGTCGAAGAGGGCGATGTCCGGCTCGAGCAGGAATGCGGGCGGATGTACGCCGCGCTTGGAGTGCGAGAGGAACGGACCTTCAAGATGGATGCCGAGCGGGACGGCTACGCCTGCCGCCGGCGGCGTGGCGATGAGCTTTGCCAATCCCGCGACGGCGCGCAGAGTCGCGTCCATGGGCGCGGTGACGGTGGTAGCGAGGAAGCGAGCAGTGCCGCGCGAGGCGAGAAATGCGCCCATGGCGGCGAGGGCTTCGGGGGTGGCTTCCATCGCGTCGTGACCCGCGGCGCCGTGGATGTGGATGTCGAAGAACGAGGGCGCGAGCGTGGCGTCGGGGAAGTCGAGGGTGGGCGCGCCGGCGGGTGCGGCGGGCGCTGCGGTTTCGGCACGCGTGGAGATAGAGGCGATGCGGCCGCCGTCGAGGACGACGATGGGGTGGTCGTGGAGACGGGAGCCGTCGTAGAGGCGGCGTGCGGTGAGGACGGTGGGGGCTTGCGGCATGGCGTGCAATTCCTTCGGACTTATCTATTATCCGACGCGGGGGGGGGAAGGCAGGGACTAAGGGACTAGGGACTAAGGGACTGGAGGAGTGTGGACTCCTCGCTGTTCCGAGTATCACCGCCCCACGTGATGGATGGGTGGTCACTGCGCGAAGCTATACCCGTCGTTGGATTCCTTGCTGAGGCGCGCTAACCGCTCCGGCTTAGACCAGGTGCTCGATCTTCACGTTCGCTTCAGCGTATTCTTTTCCGATTTCACTCAGACGCGGAATGGCATCGATGGCGTCAATGCGCTTGAGACGCGGGTCGTTCTCCAGGATCTTCAGCATCTCCTTCTTACGGAAGGTGCGGTTATAGCGCACGTAGCTGAACCAACTTCGGCCCGCGGGCGGAGCGCCGGCAGGATTGCCGCGGAGGAGATCGCCAACCTCGGTATCGAGCTTTTCACCGGACATGGTTTGTGGGTCGAGCTTTTCGGCAAAGATGCAGTCGCCGAGGCAGCGGCAGAGAAAGTCCTGCTGCCAGCCGATGGACTGCATCAAGGCGGCGGTAGTTTGCAGCACGGCAGTGGGAATCTTGGTGGCCATGATACCGAGGCCGACTCTGGGATCGCCGAGAGGAACCTCAGAGGAAAAAGCGATTGTGCCCACGGAAACCAGGCGGATGTTTTCCGGACCGGGCGTCCAGTTGACGCGATAGCCGGGCAGGACGGCGGTGAGCGCGGCGATGAGTGCCGGGTTGGAGTAAGGCGTGATGGAGCCGTCGACAAACTCGTAGGTGGTATCTCCCAATTTGGCGGTCTCGGGAGGAAAGAACACGGGCGCCGCGGTGCTGGCGCGCACCAACTGCCAGAGGGGAATCAGACGGTTGTCGTCCGGACGTGTGGGATCGTTGTAGATGGCGTCGGGATTGTTGGTGAGGGGCCACGCCGATCCCGTTGTGTTGTTGCGCACCACGACCATGAGAAGGTTTTTCTTTTCGCCATCGCGCAGGCGAGGGCTGGCGAGAGTGGCGAGCTTTCCATCTTTTTCGACGAAGACTTTCTGGAGGAATTGGGAGATGGGCTTGGGGTCGTAAAGGGCGGCGAGCTTAGCCGTGGGAGTGCGCCAGGAGACCTTCTCAAACATTTTCCGGCCCTCGCGGAGGTAGAGGTCTCTGACCTGCTCGACGGGCATGCCCCAGCAGAGGCAGGTGGCGATAATGGCGCCGGTCGAGGTACCGGCGAGAAAATCGAAGTGGTCGCGGAGAACGAAGGTCCTGGCTTTCTCGGGGTCTTGTTTTGCGTAATACTCGCGCAGCAGTTCTTCGATCTTGACCAGGACCTCAAGGGTGAAGACGCCGCGAATACCGCCGCCATCCAAAGACAGAATTCTTTTCATGGTGTTATCCCTTATGCGAGGCCGCGCCCAGGACGAGAGAGCGCCATTCGAAGAGTTCTACGATCAGGGCTCTTTCGATGCGCTCTACCACGCGGAGCACGGAATTCCAGGTGTTGAGTGCTTCCAATTGAGTGTCCCAGCGGCGCAAGGCGTGGCTGAGCTCGCGATAGCGGCGCCGCCGCCGCGCGCAATCCTTCATGGCGGCAAAAGCGCCGGCCATAGTGGCTACTTCAAACAGGGCCGACATGGTGAAGGCCAGCCATTGCCGGCCCGAGAAACCGTGATTGGCAAGCCACTGGAGTCCGCCGGAGAGACAGACGACGGCGATGAGCGTGGCCACGGCACCGCAGACCCATCCCAGCGTTGCGTAACGCCGCTCCTGGCGCTCGGCCTTTCGCGCCTGGCGGGAAAAATATTCAATCTGGTGGGCCACGCGGTCGCGGCGATACTCCTGCTTGAAATCTGAGAGCGGAGTTTCGGCGCGGCGATTGTCTTCCATCTTGAGGAAGTTGAGGGAGCGCAGAATGCCGGAGAGCCAGGGAGCGACTTCTGCGCCGATGACTTCATAGGGCCGGGGCGTGCGCCAGGTGACGAGAACCGAGCGGGCGATTTCCGCCGCGGTGCGGGTGCGCGCCCACAGCGCCTGCCGGGCGTGCAGGCGAAGGACAGCGGGCATCGCAAGAGAGAAAATGCCAAGCGCGGCGCTGATGCCCAGCCACGGCGCCGCACCGGGTATCTCGGGCGCCACGCCCGCCATCACCGCGGCGGCCGCGGTGTAGACGATCGGAACGGAGGCCACGCGGCGCGCCTGTGGCGCAAAACGATTGGCGTTGACATCGGCCTTATCGAGCCAAGCCTGCGCCAGATCGCGGGATGATGCGCCGGACGCGGCGACACCCGCGTCGGGCAGCCCGTTGAGAAACTCAAGCTCGGAGCTGGTGTCGATGAGCTTGAGGGCTTCTTTGTTGATAAATTGCAGCGCGCCGGTTTCGCTGTGAATCCAGGCGACGGGATGGCCGGTTTTCCTGGCGTAGGAGACGATCTCCTGGGTTCCGCCGAAGCCGCGCGATGGCTGGCCGTCCCACAGCGCCACCAGAAGCTGGCTCTCCGCCACGGTCTGAATGCCGCAGTCGTAGTATTGCTCGTTCTGGGCTTCTTGCCTGCCGGTGACTTCGACGGAGATGGCGTTCTCCATAATGCGCACGGTGCGTTGCCAGGGCGCTTCGTCAAAGTCGGCGCGGAACTGCTCGGCGGGGCGGGGCAGGAGGATGCGCAACGGGATATTGAGCTCGAGACAGCTCTCCGCAAAGAGTTGATCGCCGCCCGCTGCGGCCGAGCAGATACCGTACAAGATGCCGTGGTGAGACTCCTTCTGGTGCGCCAGAAAGTCGCGAATCACCTGACGGCTCTTGGTCTCGTAGGGAACCTTGCGATGACCGGTGAAGCCGACGGCCAGTACCTCGGGAAGCTGCACGAGCGGATTGGTTCCCTTGGGATGTAAGGGCATACTCGCCTGATGATACCTGTTTACTCCGTGCGCAGCTGCAAGATATCCGGCAGCGGGAACTTGGAGATGTCGACGGTGACCTGCGAAGAGAGCTCGTTGATGAGGCGGAACATATCGCGGTTCCAGGTTTCGTTTTGGATGGCGTAATCAGCGGTAGTCACGGAGTCGGGATCGACGTCGGCAACGACGTAGTCCTTGCCTCTGTAATTCACTGCCAGGCCATATTGCCTGGCTTCGAAAGCAGATTGCGACACAGGCGGCTTGACTTCGGCAGGCCATGTGAGGCGCAGAACAGGCAGCCGCTCAATGGGGGGGACGAGCATGCTGAACGGAACCTGCTTGCCTTTAACAGCGCCTGCGAGCTTGAGATAGTTGGGATTGTCCTGCGAACCAGGATCCAATCCCTGGGCGACCAGCAGACCGGCATGGATCCTTTGCACGATGTCGTCTTGTCCGATGGTGATTAAAGGGTCTTTTCCGGATCTTGCCAGAGCGTCGAAGAAGGACTGCTCCTGCGCGGCGGCAGCCATGAGCCCAATGAGAGAGCGCAGGACAAGATGGGAGGTGACAACATAGTGCTTTTTGTCCTCTGCTGAAGTGCACGGTCCGGTGCCAGTGTCCTGATCGGTGGCCGAGCCGCCGATGGCAAAACCGCTATACAGAACCTCGAGAGTATCGGTGAGCTCCGGCGCCTGGGCCAATGAGGCCACGCTCGGATCGTAAGGAAGCAAGTCGTTGCGCAACAAGTTTTCCACGGTCTGTACACTCTGCCCGTAAATCTGGTCGTGTTGCACGTCGGCGTTGGGAACCATGGTGTTGAGTTGGAACTTGGGCGCGAGAGTTTTCTGGCCAAGGACCCATATGCCGCCCTTGTAATTGGCGTCTGCTCCCACCAGTTCCCATTGCTGGCTCTTGGACGCCGCGTCGTTGAAGTCTTTGGCGGCAGGGAGTTGGGCGTTCTTACCGGCTGCATCGGCGCCGCCCTGGCTCTTGACGTCGATGGTCACTTCGTCCGGCGGAGGCGTGGTCATCGTGCCGTCCGATTTCGGGCCGCTGCCCTTTGCCTCGCTGGGTTTCTCGGTATTGGGAATGAAGGAAGCCTTGTCGATGGGCGAAAAAGTGTTGGTTCCGCGCAAGAGGAGCAGGCCATGCTGTTGCAACTCGTAGACCACGGCGCTGACCCGGAGGAACGTGACATAGCGGCTCAGGCTGCGCGCGCCTTCCGGTGAGTTCGGATCTTCAAAGGCCGGCGGAGGCACGTTGCGAATGACCTCGATGCGGCAGCCTTTATCGGTGGGGCTGGTGGGATCGGGAGGGAGGGTGACTTCGATACGGTCCACCATCAGACGGAAAAGCTGATCGACGCGCCAGCCCTGCTGGAAGAGGCTGTAAAAGACGTTTTCAGGGACGGGCGAGATCAAGAGCTGCGCGTTGGTCTGGTCGTTGACAGGAATGAAGCTAAAGGAGGGGTCGTTTTCATAAAGCAAAGTGGGCGTGGCAGTGCCGGTGGGGACTGTGGTGGCTGGCGGATTGGTTACCGTCTGAACGTTGCCGTTTCCTGTCAGAGCGGCTTCCATGCGATAGCTCGAGTTGATCTGGCCGAGCTTGAAGAAATAGGTGGGGTCGTGCTGATTGAGGCGCGCCAGGTTGAGCAACATCTCCTGATTGGAAGTGACGGCGTAGCTGTTCTCGTAGTGCGTGAAGTCGGCGCGGACCCGCTTCGGCCCGCAGCCGGCGAGCAGCAGCGTCGCACCGCTGGCAACCAGCAGGATCAACGAGGCTCGAATCATTGAAGCTCCGATAAATGGGGCCCGGGCAAACGATGATGAGAATAGACCCGCAGCGCTAGAACGCTCGCAGTCACTTGCTTGCGATTGCATAAGGAAGCCTCTCAAGGGATATTGTCAGCGACCGACCAAGGTGGGGTTCATCATATGTCATTTGTAATGTGGATGCAACGGATTATTGAAGGCGTTCGCGCGGAGCAGGCCATCAAAGGGTAGAGACCTGCGCTCATGGGCGTTTAAGTGATTAAAAATGAGTAGTTATATGGGAATTCTGGCGTGTCGGGGTGCGCGCTTCGAAGCGCGGGGCGATGATTTGTGCCCGTGAGAGCGCCCAAGCACAAGAAACAGGGCGGCGGCAGCGACACAAAGCCAGCCAAAAAGGTCGCCGATGCGGGTGTAGAGGGTGGATATAGGGCCGGTGACAGTGACCGCTGCAAGCAGGGAGCGGCCGGGGAGTCCGCTGCTGGGCGTTTCGGCAAGAATGCGGCCATAGGGATCACTCGCGGTGAGCAGCCCCTCGCGCGAGGCGCGCACGATGGAGTAACCGTTCTCGACGCCGCGGAAGACGGTGGTGCGCGCCTCGAGCCAGCCGTCCAGGTAGGCGAAGTCCCACGCTGGAACGAGCACGACGGCGGCGTGACGAAGGCCGTATTCGCGGCCGAATGCGGCGAAGTGCATGTCCTTGCAGATGGCGAGGCCGTAGGTCTGCTCGTTCACCGTGTAGGCGTTATATTCCGTGCCGGAGGCATAATGCTCGCGGCGCTCGGGCGGCGCCATGTGGTGCTTTTCGTAGGTGGAGACGAGATCGCCCTGGGGCGTGAAGAGCCACGCCCAGTTGGTGGGGCTGCGGCCGTCGTCAATCCCGATGCCGACCTCGAGCCAGACGCGATTTTGCAGGGCCAGAGCGCTGAAGTGGTGCTGCCATTCGGCGACGTTTGCGGGTGGCAGCACCGCAATTTTCTCGGGGAGGACGAGGATCTGCGCGCCCTGCGCGGCAAGAGCCTGCACAAGATTGTCATATCCGGCGCGGATGTTGGAGGCGTAGGCCGCGGAGGCATGCGGGCCGATGGGATCGTCGATGGATACGATGCCGAAGGTGGTACGAGTGCCCGTGACGGGCTGGCGGAGGCGGGCTTCCCCGTACAGGATCGACGCGGCGAGGAGGGTAGCCGTGAGAGCGTAGGCCAGCCAGCCGCGGCGCAATGAGCGGTCATAAGCAACGGCGACGGCAAGCGTGGAAGGAACAAGCGTGACGAGAAAGAGCACACCGGAGACGCCGCAGAGAGAAGCGATTTGAAGGATCGGCAGATTGTCGCCTTGCGAATAGGCGAGGCTGCCCCAGTTGCCGTCGGGAAGGAGCGCAGCGAACAGCGAATCCACCGCGACCCAAAGAACGGGGTAGACGAGGACGGTCCACCAGGACTGGTAGCGGACGATGAGGCGGCGGGCTGCAAAGATGAGGAACAGCCACAGCCAGGATTGCAGGGCAATCACCAGGATGACTGCGGGCAGCGGCATCACCAGGCGGTAGTAGTGGAAGTTGACGCTGGCGCCGAGGACGACGGCGAGGAATACCATCCAGCGCGCTTCACGCGGGCGAAAACGGATAGCGATAAGAAGCGGCAGGGCGGGAACGATCCAGACCAGCCACCAGACGGGATCGAGGTCGAGAACAAAGCGCAGAAGCACCCCGGTGGCGATGGCGAGCGCGAGCTTGGCGAGGATCGGAAGAGAACGAGACATCCTAGGGCGGGTTATAGACGAGGGGCGAGAGGGTGTCAACGGGGACACGGGCAAGTAGCCGGTAGCTTGATGTTGCTGCGGGGCTATTTTGCAGCGGGCATCGGGGCGGGCTCAGGCAGGGGCAGTTGAGCCTTGAGATAGGCGGCCAGCGGCGAGTGAGCTACTTCAAGACCGATGACCACGGATTGCGCGTTGAGCTCTGCGCCTTCAGGGCTGGTGTGGGTGTGATCGATGGGGAAGAGCAGCTTGGCGTTCTCCTCTCCTGTGGCTTCAAGGCGTGCGGCTTCTACTGAGGCCATGTCGATAAATGCGAGGTGGTTCTCTTCGGCGATCTTTTTCATCACCGCGTTGTAGTTGTTCTCGCGCTCGATGAGGTTTGCTCCAGAGGCATCGGGCGTCCAGATGTCGCGGATGGTCATGGAGAGGAACATGGGCGTGGCGCCTTTGGCCTCAATGTCCGCAACGTATTTACGGTTGTACCAGCCGTAGGTATGAATGGTTTCGGCCTGGCCGGAATATCGCCCCGTGGTTTGCGGCACGTCCTCAGTGGCGTCGCCGTCGCCGGGAAGGTCGCCGCGCGGCTTGGCGCCGCCAAGGTCTCCGCCATCGTTATGGCCCCATTGCAGCAGGACGTAGTCGCCGGGCTTGATCTCGGCCAGAGTTTTCTGCCACAACCCTTCATCGATGTAGGAGCGGCTGCTGCGGCCGGCGCGGGCGCGGTTGGCTACGTTGATACGCGTGGTGTCGAAGTAGTGGGCCAGATGGTCTCCCCAGCCGAGGTCGGGGCCGTTGCGCGCGGTGGAGTCGCCGACGATGAAAAGCGTAGGAAGTTTGGGATCGAGGGGTAGATCCTGCGGCAGGTTGGCCTGCGTGGGCGTGGGTGGGGGCACACCGTTGGGCAAAACGCCAGGAGATTGTGCCCCATCGCGTGAGCTGGCGGGCAAAATGCCGTGCGCCTGAAGAAAGCGCAGACACAGCAACATCGCCTTGTCCGATTCCTCTTTGGAAAAGCCGCCGTGTCCGCCACCCAGAACGAGGTCCTGTCCGTTGGGCACTCCGGCGGCATCGAGCGCCTTCTTCAACTCCGCGGATTGAGTGGGATCCACCGTGTGGTCGCTGTCGCCGTTGACGATGAAGGTCGGCGGCAGGCCGGGGCGAACGTACGTCAGCGGCGACATTTCTTTCGCTTTAAGAATTGTCGCCGTATCAGGTTCGGGCCAGCGTCGCCGCACCGCAGGCGGTTGCGCTCCTGCCACGCCGTTCGGATTTCCTCCCGCGCTCGGTACTGGGGCGCTTGCTGCGGGCGTACCGGCCGATGCTGCATCTGGCGCGAGGGGAAGCTGTGTTCCCAGCCACTGATGCGTAAAGTCGAAGCTGCCGCTCTCCGTCAGGCCCTCGGCAAGATTGGTGGGCCCATAGAAGTCCAGTACTGCGGCTACCTTGGGTTGGCCGGTGCATCCCGGCGGATCGAATGAGGCCGGCGCATAGGCTGCCATCAACGCCAGGTGACCGCCTGCCGAGCCGCCATAGGTAACCACGCGGCTCAAATCGAAGTTGAACTTTGCCGCATTCGCCTTTACCCATGCCATGGCGCAGCGCACATCCTCGATCGCCGCGGGCGCGGGTGCATCCTTGGCGTTGCGGTACTGTACAGTAACCACACTCATGCCTGCCGCCAGAAATGCGCTGAACGATTGGAAGGATCTCGGGCGATCGACGCGGATCCATCCTCCGCCGTGGAACTGCACCACGACGGGCGTCGGCTGCGACGACGGAACCTGGTAGACGTCCACGTGCAGGTTCATGGTGCCCGGAGCAACTTGCTCGGGAATCGGCGTGCGAATGCCGTTCGGCGTTCCGGGATCGGGCGACGCGCTGGGATTGGCAATCAGCGGCACATTGGCGAAGACAATGTTGTCCGTCTCTGTGGGATGCACATTCGCCCAGTTGGCAACATCCTCCCACGCCAATGGGCTTGCCGCGCCTGCCCCAGGGTTTTGGCAGTACCCGGCGCATTGACCTAGAACCAATCCCATCAAAGCTGTAATCGCTGCACGCATTCGATTCCCTCCGGTGTCGACCGACAATCAAGATAGCGCGAATTCGCTAGTGCTGCTTGCCGGGGAGGACGAAGTGGTCGGCGCAGCGGGGCTCGTAGGAGTCGCCGGGCATCTTGATGGGGCTATCGTAGGCTGCGGGCTTGCCGTCGATGAGGCGCTGCGAGTAGAGAGCGCGGGCTCCGCATGCGCAGTAGGCCATGCACTCGGTGATGCTGCCGCCGTAGGCGTTCACGAGCCAGGTAAGATTGAGCATTTCGCCGAAGGGGAGGGCGCGGAAGTCGAGATCGAGGCCGGCGACGAGCACATCGTGGCCCGCGTCGAGCAGGTACTTGGTGAAAAGGAAGAGCTGATCGACGAACTGGCCCTCGTCGATGGCGATCGACTCCACGCGCTTGCCGATCTCCTGCTCCTTATCGCGGATGGCCTGCAACACCTCCCATGGATTGGTGGAGTTGAAAGTGATGGCGTCCATTTTGCCGTGGCCGTTGGGGTTGCGGCTCTCCACCACGCCGGGACCGCCCTTGGTGTCGTCGCTGGGCTTGAGGACGAGGACAAATTGTTTGGCGTACTGGCGGCGCATGTCGGCGCGGCGCAGCAGCTCCGCGGTCTTGTTGCTGCGCATGGGTCCCATCATGAGTTCGAGCTTGCCTTGCACGTGCTTCTCCCGGGTTCGGCTTCAAAACCTCCATGATAACGCGGAGGCCCGCGGGGAAGACAGAGCGGCTTCCACATCGTTTCAGGAACACAGAGATGGGACTCGAGCGTGACTACTGATGCAATGGGGTGTCTTTGGCGACGGCGACTGTGAACTCCATCCCAGGCTTGATCTGCGCTTCGTCGCCACGGGCCGTGAGGCTGACGATCGCGGCCACAGGGACAAGAAGTAATCCTCGCGCGTCGTAATGATTCGCACCTTCGAGGGTTTCACCGCCTGCTAGGGGAATTGCGAGTCCCTTCGCAGTGAGTGAGTGGACCGCAAAGGCCAACTCGCCAGGAACTCCGGCGTGCCCGGCCGGGTCGGCAAGAGTAATGGTGGCTTGGACGGGTGTCCCCTTAGGCAGAAGGATCGCGTTTCCTGCCGTGATCTCCTGATTGAGCAAAATGCTGATGGTGTCACCCACCTGCGCAGTTCTCGAATTGAGCTGAGAACCGGTGACTAGGTGCAGGCGAGTGCCAGCGAGGAGGACGCCATTCGCAGGCAGGGCAACCGGCTGGATGGAAGTTCGCGGTCCTTGTACCGTGTAGTCGGCCTTGGCGACGAGGCTGCGAGCCATGTGTGGCGCGACGGCAATCGCTTGCAACTCCATGCTCGAGTTGATCTTGATTGGCTCCAGATAACGATGCGATGCGATCGTGGGCGTCCAGCCGTTCGTGGTGTAATAGATCACCGCGCGACGCGTATGGCATTTGATGCGCATGGTCGTGCCGGATTCGACTTCGCCTGATTTGATCGAGAGAGCAGGCTGGCCCGTGAGATCGACCACAAGGTCGGCGTCCTTGTTTGGCCGCAAAGCCGCCTGGTCGTTGCTCGACTGCATGGCCTGCTGATTGGCCAGTTGACTGGCTTGTTGCATCTGATCGATCGCCTGCTGGCTGGCCTGCTGGGTCTGCAGGCTCGATTGGATCGCCTGCTGGGTAGCCATCATGCCAGGATCATCCTGCGCACACGCTGAGACGCAACCAAGGAAAAAAAGAAAATAGGCAACCTTCATAGCCCACTCCGTTACCTCACAAGGGATCCTTCGCATTTGGAAGCGGTGCGCGCCAAGAAGGTTGCCCGCAGAGCACCTATCTCATGGTCGCCCGGCGCTCGGCATCCACCACGGACTTCATTACGCCGGCTTCAGCAAAGAAATGCACCAGATCGGAAGTGAGAGCGCCACCGCGCGGGACGGACTCAAGAGAAGGTGTGATGTTCGCAGGGTGCGTTTGCGCCATGTGCATGGGTCCGCCGCCCTGGGCGTCGAGAATGAGCGCGGTGAGCTGCCGCGCCAGCGGGAGCGGGAAGCTCTCTGCGATGAAGACCATTTTGCCGCGGATGGTGATGAGGACAGGGCCTTCATTGGTGGCGAAGAGGTGCTCGACCGAACCGTCGCCGGCGGAAGCCGTGCCTGACGAGAGCTCGCTGACGTGGGAATATTTGCGGCCGAGAGTGTTCGAGTAAATTCTGGCGAAGACCTGCGCGGAGTCGGCGTTCTTCCAAATAGACAAATAGAAGAGACCGATGGAGGCGGTATCGGCCTGCGCGGCGGGTGTGGTGGCGCTGCGCAACTGCCCGGCCCAGTAGAGGCCGCCGTTCCATGCGGGAGTGAGGTCGCGGGCGGCGTTGTCGCTGCCGAGCAGCTCGGAGAGAATGTGCACGTCGAGCTGCCCCACCTGGCCGATGTCGTACGGCTTGTACGCGGGATCGGTGAGCGGGTGAATGTTGGGCAAGAGCGGAATGGCCGGGATGTGCTTTTTCTCGTATTCGCGGGGATTGATAATTTCCCAACTGGAAGTGGGCGGGCGATCGAGCGCGCCGGCGAAGGCAGCCGTCTGGCCCTGATCCATCCACACGTCCTGTTCGAAGCTCATGCCCTCGCGGTAAGGAAAGAGCATGGATTCGGAAAGCAGCAGGGGCGCGCGAGCCATCACGGGCGAGTCTTCCGCGCCGCTCATTTGACTCTTGACCAGATCCAGCACCTCAGGATCTTTGATAAGACTCTTGCCGATCGGTTTGAGTTCGCAATCCCACATGACGACGGTGGCCTGGCCTTCGGCCACGGCGTCGCGCGCGGTGTCCATCTCATCTTTGGCGAGATGATCGATGTCGCCGGCGGAATCGGTGGAGACGTCGTCGGGAGTCTGGTCGTTCCATTTTTCGAGGTCGGAGTGCTGGTCCTGCAAGGCGTGGGTCAGCTCGTGGGCCAGGACCGGCTGCTCTTCGTCGGGTCCCACCCAGTCGAGCATATTCACGGTCTTGGTCTTGGAGTCGTAATAAGCTTCGATCTGCTCCTTGAGGAGTGCGAGCAGAAACGGCTTGAGCTCGAAATCGCGGTCGAGAAGGCCGAACTTTTTGAGAACGATTTCGTCGCGCTGCAGGCGCTTGGTGCCCTCGTCCTCGTTGAACTTTTGTTCGAGGTACTTTTCCACCTCGTCACGGGAAGTGAGCTGTCGCTTGACGGAACTCTTGATGGGCAGGCCGGTTTCGTCGGAGGAGAACTTGATGAGCACATCGACCAGCGCGAAGAGCTTCTGGGCCTGCTCGGGCGTGATTTTGGACGGGGCCTTGGTGTCGGTGTGGGACGGGCTCGCGGGCAGAGTGCAGCCGGACGGGGCTGGCGCGGGGGTGGGCGATGTGGCGGGGGCGGCTGGAGGGGCGGTTGCCGAAGTGGATTCTTGGGCCGGGGCAACCGCGGACAAAGCCAGACAGAGCGGAATGGCAAAAAGCAGCCCGCGCCGGGGGAAGACCACATTTTTGAACTGCACAATCATCAATTCTCTCGATTCTCTCTGCGGGAATTTGATTCGCCACCCGGTGCCTGAAGGGTCAATTTGCGCCACACACTTCAAGGCTATAATCAGGAAGCGGTTCTGCGCCAGGAATTCCGGGAATGCGGCGCGGGAACGCCTGAAACGCCCCTATGCTCAAGTCTGACCTCGCCCCAAACCTTCAGGCCACTGCGCTGGCCACCTTGCTGGAATCCGCACACACGCCTCACGAGCTGGCCGTTTACCACGGCGCGCTGACCCCACGACAGTTGGACGCACCGGAGGTGGAAACAGAGGCATTGGCGTTTGGCGCCGCCCTGCACGACCTGGGCTGGATGAGGCGCGTGGATGTGCGCGGCGCCGATCGATTCCGCTGGCTGAGCGGCATGGTGACCAATACCGTCAACGATCTTTTTCCCAACACTGGGGCCTGGAACCTGGTGCTGAATGCGCAGGGACACATCCAGGGCGACCTGACGGTTTGGCGGGCGGGCGAAGAGCAATCGCCGCAGCGGCGCACCCCTGTGAACGCGGCGAAGCAAGCGAATGGCGGCCGAAATCATGAGGAAGACAAGCTGCTGGGCACGCCCTTTGCCGGGGAATCGGGACTGCAACTTGAGATTGCGGCCGACCAGATGGACAAGCTGCTGGCGCACCTCAATAAGTTCATTGTGATGGACGATGTGGAGTTGATTCCGCTGGGCGAAGAGCAAGTAGGCGAAGCGGGCTCGGAGACGGCGATCGGGCTGAGTGGCCCGTTGGCGCCGGAGGTGCTGGAACGCGTGGGACTGCCAGTGATCGCGAGCGCGATGGCGGGAACCAGCGTGGAGTGGAATGGCTGGGAGGTGCGGATTTTGCGTGGCTATGGAGTGCTGGCGCCGCACTACGAGTTCTGGCTGCCGACGGCAGGATTGGCCAAGCTGTGGTCGTGCCTGCGCACGGGCGGGGCTACGCCGGTGGGCGCGGCGGCGCTCGAGGGGTTTCGCATTGCCGAGGGGATTCCGGCGTACAGCATCGACATGGTGGAGCGCGACCTGCCGCAGGAGACGGCGCAGATGCGGGCGCTGCACTTCAGCAAGGGCTGCTACCTGGGCCAGGAGATTGTGGAGAGAATCCGAACGCGGGGCAACGTGCACCGGCATCTGCGGCCGCTGGAATTGGCGGGGCCTGCGCCGTCGAGCGGCACGGAATTGACGCTGGAGGACGGGACGGCTGCGGGAACCATCACCAGCGCGGCGGAGCTGCCGCTGAAGAGTGGCGCGCGCGTGTTTGCGCTGGGCATGATGCGTGCGGAGGCCGAGGCGAAGAGCCAGAGCTACCTGTACAAGGCCGGGGTCATCGAGGGAACGGCAAGCATCCTGGCCGCGCCGCCCAGGCTGGGCTAGGGACGGAGAGAATGTGCCGAGGTGTAATTTCAATCGAAACACGAAGATGGACCGGCTCAAAGAGCTCGATGAGCTGGACGTCATCCGCAAAGCCGTCCTCGCCGGCGAAGAAAGCGGACTTGCTGGCGGCGATGTAATCAAGGAGATTCGTGATCGCATGCAAAGACGAGCATTGGCGGGCCCGCCGCCGCAGATGAGAAACTTATAGGTATGAGTGATACGCCAAAATTCGAGGTCATCGACCGCCGCAAGATGAAGGCGGAAGAAGAAAAAGTAAGCGGGGCAGCCCCCGCCCAAACGGCGCCGCCCGAGAAGCCGGCCGCGCCTGCACAGGTCGAGCCGGCGCCCGGACCGCGCCTGGTGGTGAACGAGGCTAAGCAAGAAGCGAAAGCGCAGGAGCCCGCACCGGTTGCCGAAGAGCAGCAGTTGGCGGAGGAACTTCCCCCCGCGCCGACGGCCGAGGAAAGCAGCCAGCAGAAAGCCGCGTACGACGCTTCGGCGCAACGGCTCGAGGACCTGATCCGCGCGCAGAATCCTGCGGTGGGTGCGCAGCCGCCGGTGGGATTCGAACACCTGGTGCAGCA